>Ga0116229_10007842_pt1 | contig 16759 bp, 13 predicted proteins | sample S1TSphgellanicum_3_FD_87313 | JGI IMG/M metagenome (GOLD analysis project Ga0116229, IMG submission 87313) | Host-associated microbial communities from peat moss isolated from Minnesota, USA - S1T2_Fc - Sphagnum magellanicum MG | ecosystem: Host-associated > Plants > Peat moss > Unclassified...
ACCGGGCGCACCCGTCGGGGCGGGCTGCGCACTGGCAGCCCTTCCGCTAGACCATGATCCCCTTAGGGCCCGTTCGACATTAACCGAATCGGGTTACGGGGTCGAACTTGCGCCTCGCGCCTTTGTTTGAGGCGGCATCTTTGTCGGCGTGCCGACGCACTCATTTGCCGACGATGCCTTAGGTTGACTTTAACCGCGATAAACATGCTCGCAAAAACAAAGACTGGAGCGGCTTCAGCCAGACCGGAACCGGCCCAGTGTCCGTCAGGCCACTCTCATTGCTTGATTGGCGCGCATATTTATCGGCCTTTGGCCAGCTTGGACTGGCGTGGCGATTCCAGTCAGTCTGATGACCCTCTAAAATCGGTGTTTTTGCAGATCCTCAAGGTCGCAATACATCAGCGCGCCCATATGGGTGGCTTCCAGTATGACGGCAGGCGCGTGGCCCGCCTTCAGTGCTTCCTGCCAGCGCGGAGCGCATAGGCACCAGCGATCCCCTGGCTTCAGCCCTACAAAACCGAACTCAGGTCGCGGCGTCGAAAGGTCATTGCCGCGGGCGCGGCTGAAGCTGAGGAATTCGGCAGTGACGACCGCACACACCGTATGGCTGCCGGTATCTTCCGGGCCGGTCTCGCAGCATCCGGTGCGGGTAAACCCGGTAAGAGGGTCGATGGAACAGAGTACCAGCCGCCCGCCAAGCACGTTTCTCGCCGGGCCAGGCATCCCGCCACCTGTGGCGTCTAACGGCATAATTTCACCTCGCTCATGCGGCACCTACCCCACACGCGGCCCTATCTATGGCGCAGCAGCAGGATCAGCGCCATCAGCGCCAACGCAATACCCTGCAGCAAAACGCGCGCACGCATCAATGCGTTCGACCGCCGCGCATCTCCGCCACGCACCACGCCAACCATGCCGGCGCCGAGTACACCGACCACGCCGAGCATCACGATTGCCAGAAGGATCGCCAGAACCGATGTCATGCCATGGACATAGGCCATTGCCGCCACTTATGCACCCTCCCGCGTTGCACCCCGACCACGGCAGGCCGACAACATTCTGCGTCCCCGCACGGGTTGCGCCGGCGTGGCAGGCGTGCAGGTTTGGCAACATGCCAAGGATTTTTGCCGCCTTCCTCATGCTCCTGCTCGTGATGGGGGCACCGGCCCATGCCCAATCGGCGCTGGTCGCCCTTACCGCGCCAAAGACAGCCCCGCCCGCCGCGGCGGCGCCGGCGCTGACCCCGGCGGAAGCACAGCAGATTGTGGATCTGCTGAACGATCCGCAGAAGCGCGCTGCTTTCGCCGCCACGCTGCAGACCCTGGCCAAGGCCAGCGCCGCCGTCGCTCCGCCCAAGCCGGCAAGTCCGGTGCCGTTGGCGCCGGATAGTATCGGTGCCCAGGTACTCACCGAGAGCTCAACTTGGCTTACCGGCCTGGCACGCCAGTTCAACACCTTCGGCCGCATATTGGGCGATCTTCCGGACGTGTGGGCATTCACCAAACGTACGGTCCAGAACCCAGCCTTGCGGGCAGCAGCACTAGATGCCGGGTGGCGTCTGGCGCTGGTGCTGGCTGTCGCGGTACTGGCGGAATTCGGCACCGCGCGCCTGCTGCGCCGGCCAATGCGGGCGATCGCCGCCCATGCACCCGGCAACGCAGACACCACTCATCCCGAGGAGACAGCCGTAACCAGCCGAATCCATGCGCGTGTTCTGGCGCGCGAGGACCCGGACGCTGAGACAGAGTCCGCCAGCGCCGCATCGGAGTCGCCGCCAGAAGACCCTGAATTGGAGAATTCCGCGCCAGCCGACTCGATCGAAGCCGATCTGGATGGCGCCCGGCTGGCAGGCCTGCCGGAGGATGAGCGCGAGGATGTGGCGGTGGAGCATGTGCTGCGCCGGCGGAGGTTTTCGCGCACGATGCGCGCTCTCAAGCGCCTGCCTTTCGTGCTGCTGTGCTTCCTGCTCGACCTGATGCCGCTCGCCGTATTCCTGGGCATTGGTTACATCGGCACACTGTTCGCGACGCCACATATACAGGCGGTACTGCAAGCCGCGATCCTGGCCTACACGGTCTGCCGGCTGGCCACCACCGTCACCCGCATGTTCGTCTCGCCCGAATACCCCGCCTTGCGCCTCGCGCATGTCAGCGACGAGGGCGCGGCCTATGCAGTGGTATGGGTGCGACGGATCTTCGCTGTCGGCGCCTTCGGCTACGCCGCCTCACAGATCGGTGTGCTGTTCGGCCTGCCGGCCGCGGCCAATGACGCGTTCCTCAAGGCGGTGTTCCTTCTGGTACATCTGTTCCTGATCATCATTGTCCTGCAATGCCGCGCCACTGTGGCCGACCGCATCCGCTCGCATAGCGGGCGCCAAGGTCTGGCGGTGAAAATCCGCAAACGTCTGGCCGCCATTTGGCATCTTATCGCGATCTTCTACATTGGCGCCTTGTGGCTGGTCTGGGCGGCCGAGGTACGCAACGGCTATGTCCGTATCTGGCACCTGTTCCTGGTGACGATGGCCGTGCTGATCGTCGCCCGGCTGGTCGCAATTGTCGTACTCGGCGGGCTGGACCGCGCCTTCCGCGTCTCGCCCGACCTCAAGAATCGGTATCCCGGCCTGGAGCAGCGCGCCAACCGCTATTACCCGCTGTTGCGTTCGACGGTTTCGACCATTCTGGTGGTGATCGCCATGCTCACCTTGCTGCAGGCTTGGGGCATCGACACCCTCGCCTGGTTCCGCGCCAATGCGCTCGGCAGCCGTCTGGTCTCCGCTTGCGTCACCATCATCATCGCGGCGGCCCTCGCACTGGCGATCTGGGAGGGCACGAACGCCTCGATGGACCGGCATTTGTCGCGGCTGACCCGTGAGGCACAGATGGTCAAATCCGCCCGTCTGCGCACCTTGCTGCCGATGCTCCGCACCCTGCTCCTCTCCATTCTGATCGGGATTTTCGGCCTGACGACTTTATCGGAAATCGGCGTGAACATCGCCCCGTTGCTGGCTGGCGCCGGCATACTGGGTGTGGCCATCGGCTTCGGCTCGCAAAAACTGGTGCAGGATTTCATCACCGGCATTTTCCTGCTGGTGGAGAACGCCATGCAGGTCGGCGACTGGGTCACCGTCGCCGGCCTGTCCGGCGCGGTGGAGAATCTGTCCATCCGCACCATGCGCCTGCGCGCCGGTGACGGCTCCGTGCATATCATCCCGTTCAGCTCGGTTTCCACCGTTACCAACGTCAATCGCGGCATCGGCAATGCGGCGATCACCGTCAATGTGCCGATTGAGGAAGATAGCGACCAGGTCTGCGATGTTCTAGGCGAGATCGCCCGCACCATGCGCGCCGAACGGCGTTTCGAGGACATGATGCGCAGCGACTTGCAGCTCTGGGGCGTCGACAAGGTGGATGCGGGCGTTGTGACCATCGCTGGCCAGATCGTCTGCACCGATAGCGGCCGATGGGCGGTGCAGCGCGAATTCAACCGCCGGATGATGATCCGCTTCAAGGAGCTCAACATCCATATCGCCACCCCGGTGACCACCGTGTTCAACCACATCGCCACCGAAGCACCAAAGCCGGTGCAGCAGGTGACCAGCGACCGCCCTGCCGGCCAACTGAGCGAATCACCGCCACCGGCCGCGCTCGGCAACACCTCGTGAGGATGTGACGGATTCGTATCAACATTGGACCTTGTTTTCTATGGTCCAATGGACCGCTATAGTAATAGATGCCAATGCGGTGGCGCGCGGAGGATCGTCGAGGACGTGACATCTCATCCGATCGTCACCATTGCGGTGAGCACGCCGGATGGCGAGTGACGGTTCATGGGCGAACTGGTGCAAACCGGCCGCATGCAAGGGCCGGGTGCGAATGCGATCGGACGTGCTGCGTTGATGATGCTGGTCAAACCATCATCGAGGAGATGGATTTCGATGGACTCATCATTGAGGGCGCGCTTCCCACGACTGGGGCCGGTCCGGGAGATCGACCGCGTCACCTCCGGTTCACCCGCCGCCTTCGCCCTTAAGCTGGCACCCGGCGTGCCGCGCACCATCGACGCCACCTTGACACTGGCCAGGCGCGGCATATCGATGCTGAAAGCCAAGCGCGCGATCGAAGCAGTGCTGGGTGCCGAGACGGTATGTCTCTCGCTGCCAATTGTCGAGGATGTGGCCACCGTGATCAGCGAACTGGGAACGGCGGGTTTCATCGCCGCCGAGATCAGGCCCGATACGGCCGACGTCCGCGCGCTCCGCGCACGGCTGGAGATGACTCGCGAGGAATTCGCACAGCGTTACGGGCTGGAGATCGAGACGGTGCGAAACTGGGAAATCGGCAAGCGCGCGCCGGATCGCACCGCCCGCAGCTATCTGCAGGCCATCGCCAACCGGCCAGAGCAGGTGGCACACGCCTATGGCTTCGCCGAAGAAAGCCAAACTTTGGCCCCACCAGCTTCGCGCAGCCCGGAATCGACGGAGTCCTAGGAGCAGCCGGTGCAGGCGTCGGAGCCTCAGGGCCGCCTCACATGTTGGAATAGACGTATATGAATCGTGGTATCATCGGCCTGTTCGCTGGCTGCATTGTACTGGCCGGGCTGGGCGCGGTGGCGATCGGGCCGCGATTGCAGCAGCGCCAGGGTGCGGCGCTAACCATCGGCGGCCCGTTTGCATTGACCGATGGCGCCGGGCATCAGGTGACCGACCGGGACTTCCGGGGCCGCTGGATGCTGGTGTATTTCGGCTACACCCATTGCCCGGATGCCTGCCCGACCACCCTGAGCGATATTGGCGCGGGGCTCGACAAACTCACGCCGGACGAGCGCAAGCGCCTGGCTGTCTTGTTCATCACCGTCGATCCGGCACGCGACACCCCGGCGGTGATTGGTGCCTATGCACGCGCCTTCGGGTCGGAATTCGTCGGGCTCACCGGCAGCGCGGCGGAGCTGGCGCCGGTGGAGCGGGCGTTCCGGGTGTATGCGCAGAGGCACGATCTGAAGGGCGGCGACTATGCCATGGATCACAGCTCGATCATCTATGTGATCGGGCCGGATGGGCGGTTCCTGGGCCTGCTGGATGATCAGCTCGCGCCGGCCGAAATCGCCAAACGGCTCCGCGGTATGGGCGCCTGAGCCCGCTACCACCGCCCGTTAATGCCCCACGTCGCCGCCGCGTACCCAGCCGGAACCGGTGACGCTGCGGATCAGCAGCCAGCTTTGCACGCCGACGCGCACCTGCTGTTCGATCACCACCCGCATGCCGCGGTTGAGGAAGGCGCGTATGCCTGCATCATCGTTCGGGTTCAGCCTGACCGGCAAATCCTGCACCATGACGGTGCCATAATGCTCGCCTGGCGCCAGCCTCAGCACCGCATCCCCTTCTTCGCGGTCCTGGGCTCGGATCGAGGCGAAGGTCCGGGGGCTCACTCTGGCGGTGGCCGGAGCCTCAATCGGGTGCCGCATCAGCAGAAGCAGCACCATTGCCCCGGCAATCGCGGCGGCGATCCAGCCAAGGGCAGCCAGCAGGCGCGCGCGCGCCTGGGCGCGGAGCAATCGCCCGACGTCGAAGGCGGCTTGCTGCAGCGATTGCTGCAACTCGGCCACCTGAATACGTGCGCGACGCCCTTCGCTCTCCGCCTCCAGCTTGGCGCCGCGGGCAATGCTCAGCTGTCGCTCCAGGCTCATCTCCCGCGCGCCCTGGGTGAACGAGGCGCCGTTGCCGCGGCCCGATCCGCCAGCCCCGACCGATGCGCTATCACGCAGCCTTATCGCCAGGTCGGTCAGCGATAGCCGGTGATGGCCCAGATGGTCGAGCAGCTTGCGTCGCGCCGCCTCCGCCTCGCCCGGCTGCTCAGAACCGAGCATCGAGACCAGTTTTTGCAGGCGCGAGACAAAAGCCGCATCGTCGAAGGGCTCAGACAGTTTGCAGTTTCCAGTTTCAGAGTGGTCCCCCCGGAAATGACCACCGCACCCGCCACCTGGCAACTGCCGTCTGAAAACTGGCAATGCCTTGCCGATGCCGTGATGCGGGGTTAGACGCGGGGGCAGGTGCGGGAGTGGTATGCGGTGCAGAAAACGGGCGTGAAGAAAGTGGTTCTGGCCTATTCGGGGGGGCTCGATACCAGCGTAATCCTCCGCTGGCTGCAAACCACCTATGGCTGCGAGGTGGTAACATTCACCGCCGATCTCGGCCAGTCCGTTGAGGATGGCGGGGCGGAGCTGAATGCGGCGCGCCGCAAGGCCGAGCAGGCCGGGGTGAAGGAAATCTTTGTCGAGGATGTGCGGGAGATTTTCGTCCGCGACTTCGTGTTCCCGATGTTCCGCGCCAATACACTCTATGAAGGCCAGTATCTGCTGGGCACGTCCATCGCCAGGCCACTGATTGCCCAGCGGCAGATCGAGATCGCCGAGGCTACCGGCGCCGACGCGGTGGCGCATGGCGCCACCGGCAAAGGCAACGACCAGGTGCGTTTCGAGCTCGCCTACTACGCGCTGAAGCCAGATGTACGGGTGATCGCCCCCTGGCGCGAATGGAATCTGACCTCCCGCACCCGCCTGCTGGAATTCGCCGAGGCCCACCAGATACCGGTGACGAAGGACAAGCGCGGCGAGGCCCCGTTTTCGGTCGATGCCAACCTTCTGCATTCCTCGTCCGAGGGCAAAATCCTCGAGGATCCGGCGGTCGCTCCTGACGAAATCGTGTTCCAGCGCACCATCAGCCCGGAGGCGGCACCCGACCGCGCCACGGTGATTTCGATCGATTTCGCGCATGGTGACCCGGTGGCGATCGACGGCGTAGCGCTGTCGCCCGCTGCCCTGTTGACCAGGCTGAATGCACTGGGCCGGGAAAACGGAATAGGGCGGCTCGATCTGGTGGAGAACCGGTTTGTCGGCATGAAGTCGCGCGGCATCTATGAGACGCCGGGTGGCACCATCCTGCTGGCGGCGCACCGGGCGATGGAGAGCCTCACGCTTGATCGGGAGGCGGGGCATCTGAAGGACAGCCTGATGCCACGCTATGCCGAGCTGATCTATAACGGCTTCTGGTTTTCGCCGGAGCGGCGGATGCTGCAGGCGCTGATCGATACCAGCCAGGCCTCGGTCAGCGGCCAGGTACGGCTGAAATTGTACAAGGGCAATGTGATCGTGATCGGCCGCGAGAGCCCGAACAGCCTGTATTCCACCCGCGTGGTGACCTTCGAGGACGACCAGGGCGCCTATGACCAGGTGGATGCGCAGGGCTTCATCAAGCTGAACGCGCTGCGGTTGCGGCTGGGTGCAGTGGCTGGCCGTCGCGGCGGGGCCCTTTAAAGGGCAGCGTTGGAGATAACTGCGTCGGCGCTCCGATAAAGCTGCCTGACACCACAAGGGTTAAGGCCGAGGTCGCGCAGATGTAACTGCGCGTCTGGCCGGCTGATCGCCGTATTGTTGCTGGACCGATTGTTCCTTTACCGGTTATGAACCGGTATCGCACTAGAAACGGATCAGCAATGAGAATGTGTCCTTACCCATGCTGAGCCGGGACCCAAAACGTTTTGCCCGGCCAAACCTGGAGGAGATGACCGCGGGTCCAGCCACCCGCGTGCTGGTCGATCTATCACATGCAGCTGCCGGCTATGTGGGTGTGGCGCAGGATCTGCGGCTGATCTTTGCCATGCTGTGCGAGATCGACACGGTGGACGTGTCGGGGTTGCTGATGCCGGTGGGGCGGCATGATCTGCCGCGCATTGGCCCTGGGCGGGCAGACGAGGCCGCGCTGACCGCCGCCGTGCTGCATTGGATGGGACGGCGCTGGACCAGGCCGGAGTGGCGGCCGATGCCACTGGGGCTGCTGCAAAACCTGGCCGTTCTGCGCCAGCTTGCGCGACGGCACCATGACCTGCTGAAGCTTGCCGATCACACCCAGCTCAACGCGCTCTGGCGGGTGCTGTTCGCCCGAACACTTGGCCCCGCACAGCGCGAGGCCGTGCTGGCGCATGCGTTCTACGCCACCGATCTTTCGGTGAGCAGCATCATCGATTTCTGTGTGCATCCGCCAGTGCCGCTGCATAAGCATCTGGCCACTCACCAGTTCGACGCGGTGCTGTTCTGCATGCCGCGGCCGGTGCGGCTGCCACGCGGGGTGCGGCAGATCGTGCGATTCCACGATGCGGTGCCGGTGACAGATGCCGACACCGTACAGACCTGGAAAATGGCGATGGCCCATTCACGGCTGGTACGGGCCTGCGCGGAGAATGCCATTTTCGTGTGCAACTCGCCCGCCAGCAGGGACGCGCTGATCAGCCTGGACCCGACGCGGGAGGACCATGCGGTGGTGATCCCCTGCGCGGTCGCCCCAGTGCCGCCCGCCCTGGATGGCATCGATCCCTGTGCCGTAATTGCCCGGCATATCAGTTTTCGCGCCCTCGGCGGCGAGCCGGCCCGGACGCCGGATGGGTGGCAAGCTCCCTCGCCCGGCATGCGCTACGTACTTTGCGTTTCCACGCTGGAGCCGCGCAAGAATTTTTCCGGTCTGATCAGGGCATGGGAGCGGGTTGTGGCGCGCGGCGATCCGGATTTGCGCCTGGTGATCGTGGGCGAAGCAGGCTGGCGCGAGGCGGAGGTGCTGGCGGATATGCGGCCTGGTGTTGCCAGCGGCCGGATCCTGCATGTGCAGACGCTGCCGCAGGAAGATTTGCAGGCGCTGATGCGGGAGGCCGCGTGCTTCGTATCGCCCTCGTTCAATGAGGGCTTCGGCTACACGCCGCTGGAAGCCATGCAGGCAGGCGTGCCGTGTGTGGTGTCCGACCTGCCTGTGTTCCGGTGGATTTTCGGCGATGCGGCCATTTATGTCGATCCTTACGATACCGACTCCATCGCCACCGCGATCGAGCATCTGACCAGCCGGCCCGGCTGGCGGGACCTGGGTGCATCACTGCGGTCACGCAGCGGGCTTGTACTTGCGCGGTTCACGCCTTACGCCATCGGGCAGGCCTGGGAGGCGCTGCTGCAGACCGTGCGGCGTTAGAACGCCCAGCCAGCCCGCATACAGGCCGGACATCGACCACGCCTTCACAAAGTTTTTTGGGAAGAATTCGACTTACGTCTGCATCCGGCAATTTATCTCGCACGTTATGTAGACAATATCGTGTCGATCACGCTCTAGGGGTTTGTTTTGGCGAGCGTGTTTATCGCGGTTGAAGTCAACCGAAAGCGATCATGCTCTAGCCTTGCAAATCGGGCTCGCCACGGTGGATGCACGCGCCGAACTCGGGCAGCGGCTTGTGCTCCTGCAGGCGAGGCACGGCGCGAGGGTTGCCTCGCGCCGTGCGCTGTCCGCAACGAAAAAATAATTTTGCTTCGCTCATCCGTGCTGCATCCGATCTTCCATCCTCCCGGTAATGCTGTCGCAGCCAATTCGGCCGCGCGCCCAGAACTGGGCGATATCAGTCGGAAACATGAGGCCAAAATGCCCTTAGACAGCATGACGGACGAGCAACCAACCCCGCCCGTTCTTTCCAAACGCCGCAGCCTGCTGAGGAATGTCGGGCTTGGCGCAGCCTTGGCCGGTGCAGCATCGTTCGGACTGGGCCGTAAGGCGGATGCGCAATCCGCACCCGCGGTGACCGACACCGACATCCTGAATTTCGCCCTCAATCTCGAATATCTCGAAGCCGAGTATTATCAGATGGCAGTGTATGGCCGCGGGCTCAGCACAGCCAATAGTACCGGCGTCGGCGGCGATCCGGGATTTGTGAATGGCGGCGCAAAGGTAGCATTCAGCAGCAAATATGTAAAAGCCTATGCGCAGGAAATCGCCAATGACGAGCTGAACCACGTGGTGTTTCTGCGCTCGGCTCTCGGCAGTGCCGCAGTGGCACGGCCGGCGATCAATCTGAATCAGAGCTTTACCGTGCTCGCCCAGGCTGCCGGGCTGGTGGGGCCAAATGACAGCTTCAACCCGTTCCTGAACGACGCAACCTTTTTACTCGGCGCGTTCATTTTCGAGGATGTTGGTGTCACCGCTTATAACGGCGCGGGCGCGGCCATTTCCAACCCCGCTTACATCACCGCCGCGACCAGCATTCTTGCGGTCGAAGCCTATCACGCCGCCTCTGTACGGCTGCAATTGATCCAGCTTGGAATGGAAGCAGCCACCGACAAGATCAGTGCTTTGCGCGCGGCTTTATCAGCAGCCATTGTTTCGGGCGCAGGCGATGACCAGGGTACCAAATATGACAACCGACTCAATATCGTTCCGACCGATGCCAATTCGCTGGCCTTTGCCCGCACACCGGCGCAGGTTCTCAATATCGTCTATGGCGGCGGTTCCGCCAGCAACTACCTGTTTTTCCCGAAAAAGATGAACGGCACGATTAGCTAGGTATTATAGGCCGGGTGAAACCCGCGTTTCACCCGGCCTACCATAGCGGTCGCTAAACCTTGCCGAGGCGCTTGATGGCGATGGCGAGGGGGCGTTCGGCGGCGGCGTATGCGTCCCAGGGGGTGCGTTTGCTAAGCAGTGCCGGAACGGTGCGGATGGTGTAGGCGGCCGGGTCCAGCCCGGCGTTCACTTGGCTCCAGGCCAGCGGCATGGAGACCGGGGCTCCCGGACGGCCGCGCGGGGAGAGGGGTGCGACGGCGGTGGAAAGGCGATCATTGCGCAGATAATCGAGGAAGATGCGGCCGGTGCGCTGACGCTTGCTCATGGTGATCAGGAATTTGTCAGGTGCGTCGGCTGCCATGGCCTTGCAGAGATCGCGGGCGAACGCTTTGGCTGTCGGCCAGTCTATGGCTGCTGCGCTCACCGGGGTTACGATATGCAGCCCCTTGCCGCCGGTTGTCTTGCAAAAACCGACCAGGCCCAATTCCTCCAGCCGGTCGCGCAGATCACGGGCCGCTTCAATCACATCGGTGAAGGCGACTTCGGGTGCGGGGTCCAGATCGAAGACGAGGCGGCCGGGCTGCTCGGGATGAAAAGCTGCGCAATTCCAGGGATGGAGTTCGAGCGCGCCGATCTGGGCCGCGGCGATCAGGGCTTCCGCGCGATCGATCTGCAGATAGGGTTTTTTCTCTCCCGATACAGTTACCTCAGTGAACAGCGATGAGGCACCGCGTGAGGCGTGGCGCTGAAAAAACGTTTCGCCTGAAATGCCATCGGGCATGCGGATCAGCGAGCAGGGGCGGCCTTTGATGTGTGGCATGAGCCAATCAGCGACCGCCTCATAATACCGGGCGAGGTCGAGCTTGGTGACCGGCTTGCCGTCATTCGCGTCCGGCCAAAGCGGCTTGTCGGCATGCGATACTGTGATGCCCATGACGGCGATTGCGCCATGGGTTGCTATTTTGCGTATCGTGGCGGTGGGTGAAGGGGCTTCGGCTTCGACCTCCTTAGCGGGTTTATCCGCGCGCAAACCCTTGAAGGACGCCTGGCGGATGGCGCCATCACCGGTGAAGCCCGCATACTGAATTTCCGCCACCAGTTCCGGTTTTACCCAGTGGATGCCAGGTTCTTTCTTCGGGGCACCCTTGCCGGAAAAAGGGCTCTTGGCGATTTCCAGCGCGCGCAGCTTTGGCAGGATACGCGCCACCGCTTCGCGGCCGAAGCCGGTGCCGATGCGGCCGACATGCACCAGCGCGCCATCCCTGTTCACCCCAGCGATCAGCGAGCGAAACGCATCGCCCGTGGTGACCCAGCCACCGACCACAACCTCGTGCCCCTGCCGGCATTTGGATTTGACCCAGGACTCGCTGCGACCAGATATGTAGGGGGCGTTCAGCTTTTTCGAGACGATGCCTTCAAGATCCATCCGGCAGGCGGATTGCAGCACGGCGTCGCCGGCGGTGATGAAATGATCGACATAGCGGATGATGGTGGGGGCATTCTCGATATTCATCTTGAGCCGGGCCTTGCGATCCGAGAGCGGCAGACTCCGCAGATCCTCTGCCTGCGCGAAAAGGAGATCGAAGGCGAAATAGATCAGGTTATCGGTCTTGCACTCCGAGATCGCCAGTTGCAGGGCGCCGAAATCGGGCGCGCCGGTGTGGTCGAGGGCAACCACCTCACCGTCGATAATGCCGTCCGGCAAGGCAGCACCGGCTTTGACGATGGCAGGGAATTTCGCCGACCAATCCAGACCTTTGCGGGTGAGCAAACTGACTTTGCCGGCTTGCGTGCGGAGCTGCATGCGATAGCCGTCGAACTTGATTTCGTGACCCCATTCATCACCTTTGGGCGGCTTTTCGACGGATTTGCAGAGTTGCGGTTCGATGAAGCCCGGCAATGCCGCGGACGCGCCTTTGGGGTGCGCGGCCTTGGTGTCCCACACCGCATCCGGCGCGGTTTTCGCCGCCAGCATGAAGGGTTTTGGGCGTTTGCCTCGGCCACCGGCGATCTCCGCCATGCTTCGCCCGGAGGCAATTGAGCGGTCTTCTGCCGCCAGGGCTTCGCCGTTCTTGTCGACCGCCGCCTCGTCCCGATGCTTGATCAGGAGCCAGTTGTGGCGTTTGGGGTTTTTGTCCGCCTTGAGCCGGACCAGTACCCAGGCGCCATGCAGGCGGCCACCTTCCATCACCAATTTCAGCTCGCCTTTGGCCAGCGCCTCGTCGACGTCCTCAAAACCCTTCTCCGGTGCCCAATAGCCGCGGTCCCAGAGTTGCACGGTGCCGCCGCCATATTGGCCCTCTGGGATGGTGCCTTCGAAATCGCCATAGTCCAGCGGATGGTCTTCCACCTCCACAGCCAGGCGCTTGTCGTGCGGGTCCAGCGAAGGGCCGCGGGTGACCGCCCAGGATTTGAAGGCGCCATCATGTTCGAGGCGAAGGTCGAAATGCAGGCGCGTGGCGTCGTGCTTCTGGATCACGAAGCGCCGTTGCTCGGCGGGAGCGATTTTGGCGCCCTTGCCCGATGGTTCGGCGGTTTGGGCGAAATCCCGCATCTGCTGGTAGCGGGTGAGCTTTTGTGTGGCCATGGTCCGCTCCCAGGGGCTGGCGTAGCGTAACCGCACTGTCGATCCGCGATGCCAAATGAGCGAACGAATCGGCGTGCCGGCCGTTCCATCGCGCATTGGCGGGCCGGTTGGGCGCCGCTTGGAGGGTCGCACCCAATGGCTTACCGTCCCGCCTGGCAGGGGTATCTGAAACTCTCGCTCGTCACCTGCCCGGTGGCGCTCTACACCGCGGCCAATGCCGGCGCGGAGGTGCATTTTCACCTGATCAACCCAAAGACCAATAACCGGATCAAGCTGATCACCACTGACCCGGATACCGGGCCGGTGGAGCGGTCGGAGCTGGTGAAGGGGTATGAGATTTCCAAGGGAGACTACATCCTGCTGACCGACGAGGAGATCAAATCGGTGAAGCTGGAGAGCACCAAGACCATCGAGATCGAACGCTTCGTGCCTGGCGCGGATATCGATCGGATCTATTGGGACAACCCGTATTATCTGGCTCCGGATGGCAAACTTGCGCAGGAGGCGTTCGGGGTGATCAGGGCGGCGCTGGAACGGTCTGGCCAGATTGCGCTGGGGCGCATCGTGCTATCCACACGCGAGCGGATTTTGGCGCTGGAGCCGAGGGGAAAGGGCATTCTGGCATATTCCTTGCGTACCGATAACGAAGTTCGGAAAGCCGACGAGATCTTCGCCTCGATCAGCGACGCGAAGCCGAATGCGGCGATGATCTCGATTGCGGAAAAAATCATCGAGCAACAAGCAGGTCCGTTCGATCCGTCGCAATTCGTCGACCGGTATGAAGAAGCCCTCAAGGCGCTGATTGAGGACAAGCAGAAGGGGCACAAGATTGTGGCCGCCGCGGCGCCTGAGGAGGCAAGCAATATTGTCGACCTGATGCAGGCTTTGCGGGCGAGTCTCGCTGGGAAAGAGGCGGCACCGAAAAGGACGACGAAATCGGCACCAGCAACGAACGCGAAACCGAAGCTGAAGTCACGACGGGCCAGGTAGAAACGGGCGCCGATGCGGGCGTTCACGGGATAGGTCATTCGCCTGCGTCGCGCCGCGACGGCAACACATGAAGCAGGAGACGGTGATCCACACCGATTGCGGCATGCGGCCTTTCGACGATAAGAGTGTGGCCGGTCGGCAGCTGGTTTGGGAAGACGGCGTTTTGGCGTATCTATTCGTTCTGTGCGTCGGCTTGGCTGCGGGCGCGCTGAGCGGCATTGTCGGCACCGGCTCGTCAATCATGCTCCTGCCTGTCCTGGTGTATCAATTCGGGCCCAGGCAGGCGGTTCCGATCATGGCGGTTGCCGCCGCCATGTCGAATATCGCCAAAGTGATCGCGTGGTGGCGGGAGATAGATTGGCGGGCCTGCGCGGCTTACGCAATTCCGGGCATCCCGGCCGCTTCACTCGGTGCACGCACCTTGCTGGTATTGCCGCCGCGCATCGTCGATATTGCGCTTGGCGCATTTTTCATCGTGATGATTCCAACGCGGCGCTGGCTGCAGGCCAGCAAGGTTCACATTCGCCTGTGGCAGCTTGCCCTTGCGGGTGCGGCCATCGGCTATGTAACCGGCATCGTTCTCTCCACCGGGCCGCTCAGCGTGCCGGCTTTTGCCGCTTTTGGGCTGGTGAAGGGCGCCTTTCTCTCGACAGAGGCGGCGAGCTCATTGGCGTTGATGCTCAGCAAAGCCATCACCTTCCAGCATCTGGGCGCATTGCCGCCACCGGCCATCGCGCAAGGATTGATTGTAGGCACGTCCGTGATGGCCGGGTCGTTTGCCGGAAAAGCGATTGTTCTGCGCATGCGCGTTGAGACCTTCCAGCTTATTCTGGACGCGATGCTTCTCTGTTCCGGTGTGTCTCTGTTATGGGCCGCCCTGGTTTAGAGGGTGAGTGGAATCGCCGGGCGGGGGCTAAGGCATCGTCGGCAAATGAGTGCGTCGGCACGCCGACAGAGATGCCGCTTCACACAAAAGCTTAGGGCCCGTTCGACCCCGTGACCCGATTCGGTTAATGTCGAACGGGCCCTAAGCGTGCGAAGGTGACGTGGTGACTCGGAGCTTGCAGTGTGACCTTGGATAATGCGGATCGGCATGATTTTTCGAGCGGGGATTTGTCCGCCAGCGTCACGGCGCAGGGGGCGGAACTCTGTGCACTGAACAACGCCAGCGGGCGGCCGTATCTTTGGGGGGCGGAGCCGGCCTGGCCACGGCATGCGCCGGTGCTGTTCCCCATTGTCGGCAGATTGCGCGAGGACAGGCTGACGCATCTAGGGGCGCGCTACCAGATGACCCAGCACGGGTTTGCGCGCAACCGGCGTTTTACATGGGTGGAACGCAGTTCCAACGGCTGCATTCTGGCACTGACCGACGATGCGCAGACTCGCGCCATGTATCCGTTCGGGTTCACCTTCGAAATCCGTTACGAGGTGTCAGGCGACACGCTGGAAACCCATTATACCGTAACCAATACCGGCGATGAAGTGCTGCCTGCTTCAATGGGGGCGCATCCTGCCTTTCGTTGGCCTCTGGCCGACGGCGTGGACAAGGACGCGTATGCGCTGACGTTCCAGTCGGAGGAGACAGCACCCTTGCGCGGCGTGGTTGGCGGGCTGCTCACGGCGGCAGACCGGCCTTCACCGGTCAATGGGCGTATCCTGAAGCTGACCGCCGGGCTGTTTGACGCCGATGCGCTGATCCTGGAGGCACCGGCGAGCCGCTGGGTCCGATTCGCGGCGGCAGAGGGGCCGGCGCTGACCGTGGCGTGGGAGGGGTTTCCGCAACTCGGCCTCTGGTCGCGGCCGGGCGCGGATTTTCTGTGTATCGAGCCGTGGTGCGGGATGGCGAGCCCGGCGGATTTCGCCGGTGATTTTGTCGACAAGCCGTGGATGATGCTGATCCCGCCGGGAGAGAGCCGGTCGGCCTGGTTCAGCGTGACAGTGGAAGGCTAGCTCGCCTCTCCCGCGCGCGGGAGAGGCGAGCTTCCGTCAGATCGAGACGAGGCGGCGATAGAGGTGCCAGGTGGCATGGCCCAGAACGGGCATGACGATGGCCAGGCCGATGAGAAAGGGCAGCGAGCCGAGCACCAGGCCGGTGGCGACGATCAAGCCCCAGATTGCGACAGGGAAGGGGTTGGCACACACGGCACGCAAGGAGGTTTTTACCGCGACGCCGATGCCGACATTGCGATCCAGCAGAAGCGGGAACGAGACCACGCTGATCGCCAGCACCAGGCCTGCGAACAGGGCGCCGACATCGATGCCGACCAGCATCAGCATGAAGCCGGGCCGGGTTTCGAATACGTCGTGCACAAAAGCGCCGGCTGAGGCGGGGGCGAGCGGGCCGACCGTGGCCTGATAGATGAGGGCGGCACTGACGAGCCACAGAGTGAAGATGGCCAGCAAGCCGAGTCCGAGCGTGACCATGGAGCCGATGGCGGGCGATCGGAAGGCGGCGAAGGCGGCCGACCAGCCGGCATCGACGCCGCGCTCGCGCTGCCGGCTCATTTCATACAGGCCGGTGGCCAAAAGCGGGCCCAGAAGGGCGAAGCCGGCGACCAGCGGGAACACTAAAGGCAGCACGTCGTAGCCGATCACCAGCCGGCTCAGCAGCAGGCCGGCAACGGGATACATCACGCAGAGCATAATGGCATCGGTGCGGCAGGCGGTAAAATCGGCAAAGCCGAGTTGCAGGGCTTCACGCAGATCGGTCAGGTCGATAGACCTGATCGCGGGCACCACATGTCGGTCGACGGCATCTGGGAATTCGTAAGGGCGGGCTGGCCGCAGGGCATCGATTGCCCATGCCATCGGATGTCGGGTGA
>Ga0116229_10007843_pt1 | contig 16755 bp, 14 predicted proteins | sample S1TSphgellanicum_3_FD_87313 | JGI IMG/M metagenome (GOLD analysis project Ga0116229, IMG submission 87313) | Host-associated microbial communities from peat moss isolated from Minnesota, USA - S1T2_Fc - Sphagnum magellanicum MG | ecosystem: Host-associated > Plants > Peat moss > Unclassified...
CTGATCCAGCCGCTCGCGCACCGGCCCGAGCTTGGGAAACGGCTGCGTCTCCCGACGCGGATACAGACGAGCGGTGATCGGCCAACTCGCGTCAGCCGGCTTGGCAACTCGTCTTGCATGGACAACTCCCAGGCTAGAACTCCTTCCAGCCGCCTTCCGTGGGCGAGGGAGCGGCATGGCCTCTGCCTCCGGCGACGGCGGCGATTTTAGCCTGCGCGGCGTGGACAGGGTTGGCGGTCGGGGCGCTGCGCTTGGGCGCTGAACGGGCAGCGCTGGCCGAGTGTGCTCCAACCTTGAACCCACCCATCATGCGCGTCAGATCCTCGGCCTCACTAGCTAGGGCATGACTGGCGGCAGTGGATTCCTCGACCATGGCGGCGTTTTGCTGGGTCACCTGATCCATCTGATTGACGGCTGAATTCACCTCGTTCAGGCCCGTGGCCTGCTCCTGAGCGGACCCCGCGATATCGGTCACGACGCCGTTGATCTCGGAAATCTGGGTGACGATGCGCTTCAAAGCCTTGCCGGTTTCACCGACGAGATTCACGCCCGTGGCGACCTGGGTGCTGGAAGCGGAGATCAGGGCCTTGATTTCCTTGGCCGCTTCGGCGGAGCGCTGAGCAAGAGCCCGCACTTCGGAGGCCACAACCGCGAACCCGCGTCCAGCGTCGCCGGCCCGCGCCGCCTCAACCCCGGCATTGAGGGCGAGAAGGTTGGTTTGGAAGGCGATCTCATCGATCACGCCGATGATGTTGCTGATCTGACGGGATGACTGCTCGATCTCGCCCATCGCGGTGACAGCCTGGCCGACGACTTCGCCGGAGGTTTCGGCATCCGCCTTAGCGATGGCCACAACGCTGCGCGCGTGGGTGGCGCCTTCCGCCGTCTTCTTCACCGTCGCGGTGATCTGATCCAGAGCCGCAGCCGTCTGCTCAAGGCTGGCGGCCTGCTGCTCGGTCCGCTTGGAGAGGTCATTGGAGGATTCACTGATCTCGTCAGTACCCGCCTTGATCGCCGCCGCCGTCTGACCAACCTTCTGCATGGTGCCCTGCAGCGTCTCGAGCGCGCGATTGAAATCGACCCGGAGCTTTTCAAGTTCGGGTGGAAAGGGACGCGCTATCCTCTGTTCCAGATCACCGCCGGCCAGCGCCGTTAGGGCATCACCAATCTCGTTCACGGCCTCGACCCGCTTGGTGACGTCCGTGGCGAACTTCACCACCTTCACGACCTTGCCATTTATGTCCAGGATCGGATTGTAGGCGCCCTGGATCACGACCGTGCGGCCATCTTTGCTGATGCGCTTGAACTCCGCCGCGACGAACTCACCGCGCGCTAGCGTCTCCCAGAACTTCGCGTACTCCGCGCTATCCCGGTAGGATGACTCGCAGAAAATCCGATGATGTTTGCCCTTAACTTCGTCGAGCGTGTAGCCCATGGCGTGAAGAAAGTTGCTGTTGGCGTTGACGATCGTCCCATCGAGTTTGAACTCGATGATGGCTTGGGCGCGGCTGATCGCCTCGATCTGGGACGTATAGTCGATGTTCTGCAGACGTGCGGCCGCATTCGCCCACTCCACGACGAAGCCGATCCGGCGACCGCGGTCCATCAAGGGCGTAACCAGAAGATCGAACGCCAGCTTGCCGACCCAGATGGTTGCGCTATGCCTGTTGCGCAGGCTCGCGAGCATATTCCTCTGGTGCGTGGGGGTCTTATGGAAGACGTCGATATTGCTGCCGATCAGGGTCGAAACGCTGAATCGCGGCAACTCCTTCCGCATATCGGCTTCGGCATCTTGCAGCAGGTCCCGCACAGCCGAATTGATATATGTGATATTGAGATCGGCATCGGCAAGCATAATGTTGGCGCCGACAGCATTAAGCGCCAGAATCTTGGCTGATGAGCCGTTTTTGATCTTTCCAAACATAGATATTCTCCTGTTTTGCTAACGCTTTATGGCGTAACAACAATTGACGGTGGGCGTGCATTAAAGATGCTAAGGTTTTCGGCGAAGCACACGGACGGCGCCGTCCTGCTCCCAGCTGAAGCTCACGCCCGCGGCGACAAATACAGAGGCCAGACGTTCCACATTTCCCTTTCGCACCAAGGGTTTGTCGCGCTCTCCGGCCTCCAGGCGCTTGATCGTTGACTGCGAGACGCCGCTTTCGGCTGCCAGACGCACGGTGCTCCAGCCAAGGATCGCCCGCGCGGCCCGCAAATCCGCAGCGTCGAGCCCAGGCTGACCTGCGATATTGGCGGGTGACGGATTATGTTCAGTGTCCGATATCTTTCGGGCAAAGCCAATCATTTCGACAACCTCTCCAGCGTCATTGAGGATGGGCGCGCCGGTCGCTTGAAAGCGCTGATAGGTTCCGTCGCTTCTACGGACGCGGTGCGTGAATAAAAACGGTGACTTTGTATCAATAGAGTTTTGCCAAGCTGCCTTTGAATATTCTCGATCTTCGGGATGAATGAATTTTAACCAGCCATCGCCGTGATTTTCTGTTAGTGTAGATCCTGTGAAATTACACCAGCCGACTTCAAAATTCAAAACGCCAGCGGGAGATACATACCAGACGATGCCGTCTAGAAGACTGACGAGAGACATCGCCAAACGACGCCTTCGAAGGAAGGCAGCGTGAGCTGTTTTGACCTCAGTGATGTCCTGCGCCGCGCCAAAAATGATGCGCTGCCCTTGGTCGTCGTGGATGGCGTCCATATGAAACTGAAGCCAGAGCAGCGCCCGATCGGGCGTCCGCATCCGGATGGGCGCGTTCTCGAAGTTCAGGCCGGTTCGAATCTTGTCGTCCAGAACTTGCCGATCATCTGGATGCGCAAGCTTGAGAAAATCGTCTAAACTGTCTCCAGTTTGCGCCGTTACACGCAACAAGCGCCGCAGTCCCTCCGACCATTCAAAACGATCCAAGAGGACGTCATAAGCCCAGGTTCCAATGCGGAAACTGCGCTTGATTAACTGCAAATGATCGCGTGACGAGACCCCGTGCAAGGGTGAAGTCATGACTGCTTTTGGCACAACTAAACTCCTTCACGGAGGGGCGGACGCTTGGGAGGCGACCCATGCGGCCCGCTCGACCGGGCCCTAAGAGCGGTCTTTTCGAGACGGAAAGGCCAGCGTCGTAGCAGGTCCTCCGCCACGGCCTCTCCGGTCATCGGGGTCAGGCGTAGAGGCGGCTCGACTTGGCCTTAGGCGGACTACGGTGCTTTCTTCCAAGCTAGCAGCGGGCGTGTCGACGGGGCCTGAACCGCGATCACGCGCGTCGAAAGGACCAATCAGGTTGGCGATCGTATCGACCTCCAATTTTACGCCCGAAGCCACCGCAGCCTCGACCATGGCGAGGTTTTGCCGAGTCATCTGATCCATCAGGTTGATCGTGGTTTTAGCCTGGCATAGCCCCCCGACCTGTCTTTGAGGCGATCGGGTTATCTCTGCGATCACGGCCGCGATTTGCTTCATTGACGCGAAGGTGGCGCCCAAATTTTTTGTTAGCTGCGAGATATTGCGGCTAATACTCTCAGTAGCCAAAGCTCTACTAGTTATGTCTGTTGAAAATTGGACGATTTTCGTAATATTATCGTCTGCATCGAAAATCGGATTATAGGAAGCCTGAAGCCACACTACATGACCATCTTTGCCGATCCGTTTGAATTCTTCTGTGACAGACTCTCCACGCCTCAGTTTCGACCAAAAATTAAAATACTCTTGTGAGGCCGCATAGGTCGCGTCGACGAATATGTGGTGTGGCCGACCTTTAATTTCGTCAAGATTATAGCCCATCAGATTTAGAAAATTGGCGTTGGCCGTAATGATTTCGCCCGACGCCGTGAACTCAACTACGGCCTGCGCACGCGATATAGCGTTTATCGTTTTTTCAAGATCATTGCTCTTATTCATATAAGGCGTTATGTCAGTCAAGATGTTGACAACTTTGACGACATCGCCCCTTGAATTCCGGATGGGACTACAGGTGGATTGGGTCCAGACGCCTTTCCCGCCCCGATCGATCAGCTTGTATTGGCCGGCCTCAAATTCGCCGCGGCCCAGTTTTTTCCAAAATTCCGCATAGTCGGCGCTGCGTGAATATTCCTGCTCAAAAAATATACTGTAATGCTGGCCTTTGATATCCGATGGGTCATAGTCTAGGAGGGCGCAGAAATTTGAGTTGGCCGAAATAACACGGCCAAACATATCAAACTCAATCATCGCCAGGGCGCGATGGAGCGAGTCAAACACCGACTGCGCATCACCCTTTGCCGCACGCAATACGCCAAACATTTTGTATTCCCCGAGTGAAGACATCTTGCGAGCAATAGTGGGGCATATATATTTCCATTTTTTCAATTTTCTGGAGAGAGACTGCCGCGACGAACGCTCTAATGAGCCTATATGGTTCATTTCCTGTCCGTTTTGGCGCGACAAAAATGGTCATTTGACCCAAAATAGTCCTTATTCAATTGCGACGCGGGACGTCGCGCTGAATTAAAACGGCCCGTTGGTTTTTTGACTAATTTTATATCGCGATTTTATTAGGTTGATATGTGAAATTGCATAAGTGTTATCGAAAAATCCGCCGCTTTGAATTGCCGTTACGACGTGCCTTTTTTCCGAAAGCGGGCCGCCGTTTTTCGAAAATGCGCGTTAGCGAGCCTGTCAGGTCACGCCGCTAGAGACGCCGCGTTCTCTGAACGACAGGGGAGGATCGCGTCTATATTGATCATGCTGACGATACGGCCTTCCAGCGTCAGAAGCCCGTCCACAAGTCGAGACGAGGCATCGGACCCGACGTCGGGCGGCGCCTGGACCATGTCCTCGGTGACCGTAATAATGTCGCAGACTCCATCGACGGCCATGCCCACAGTGCGCCCCTGGGTTTCGACCACGACGACGACTGACGACGCGTCAGGCTCATGCGTTGGTAGCCCAAGTCGCTCCGCGAGGTCGACGATCGCAAGGATGACGCCCCGAAGATTGATCATCCCCTTGATGTAGTGGGGCGCGTGGGGAAGGGGTGTAGAGGCGATCCATCCTCTGATTTCGCGAACGGACATGATGTCGAGCGCAAATTCCTGTTCCCCAAGCCTAACCGACAACAGTTCTGCGCCCTGGCCCAAGGCGGGGCTCAATCTATCCGATGTGCTGACCATCAAAAGTCCTCCCAAGTTCCGGACGCGGCAGGTGCCGCAGGCGCCGCCGCCATCCCTGCGCCGGATTTGCGGCCCCCGCCGCCAACGACGCGGGCGATCCTTTGTTGGACCGCACGAACCGGATTGGTCTTGCGAATGGGGGGGCGAGCGGCGACGGTCGCAGGCTCCGTGTCGCCGACCCGGAATTGGGCGATCAGTTCCGACAAGGCGTCGGTCTCTTCCCGCAGGCTGTGCGCCGCCGCCGTGGCCTGCTCCACCATGGCCGCGTTCTGCTGGGTGACCTGGTCCATCTGGTTCACCGCAGCGTTGACCTGCGAAAGTCCCGTGGCCTGTTCCTGGGCCGACGCCGCGATCTCCGACACCACCCCGTTGATTTGAGCCACCTGGTCGGCGATGCGGGCCAGGGCGCGGCCCGCCTGACCGACCAGATCGACGCCTTGGGCCACCTGATCCGATGAGGCCGAGATGAGGGCTTTGATCTCCTTGGCGGCCTCGGCGGAGCGTTGCGCCAGGGCGCGAACCTCAGAGGCGACGACCGCAAAGCCCTTGCCGGCGTCGCCAGCCCTGGCCGCTTCAACGCCGGCGTTGAGCGCCAAGAGGTTGGTCTGGAACGCGATCTCGTCGATGACCCCGATGATCTGGCCGATCTGGCGGGAGCTGTCTTCGATTCGCGTCATCGCGCCGACCGCGTCTCGAACCACAGCGCCCGACCTTTCCGCATCCTCCTTAGCCACCGCGACCACTTTGCGGGCCTCGATGGCGCCGTCCGCGGTCTTCTTCACAGTCGCGGTGATCTGATCGAGCGCGGCCGCGGTTTCCTCCAGGCTGGCCGCCTGTTGCTCCGTCCGCTTGGAGAGATCGTCGGATGCCTGAGTAATTTCCAAGCCGCCGGAGCGAAGGCCGTGAGTGCGCCCGACGACGGTCTGCATGGTCTGTCGCAATTGAATGATGGCGCCATTGAAATTGGAGCGCAGCGTCTCGTACTCCGGCGCAAAGGCCTCTTTCAGTTCGAAGGTCAGCTCCCCGGCCGACAGCCGCTCTAAACCCGTGCCGATCGAAGTCACGACGTGGGCCTGCTCCTTGGCTGTCCGCGCCTTGGCCTCTTCAGCCTTGATGCGCTCCTGCTCGGTGAGGCTGCGCTGGGCGAGAGCCTCCGCTTCCAGCCGCTGCTTCTCAAGCCCGGCGTCCTTGAACACCTGGACCGCGCGAGCCATGCCGCCCAGTTCGTCGCGGCGATCTTCGCCCTCGACCGGAACATGAAGCTCGCCTCTGGCGAGACGATTCATGGTCAACGAGAGCCCTTTAATTGGCGACACGACCATGGCCCGGATCGCGAAGAAGCCGCCGACCATGACCGCTGCAAGTCCGCCGACGATCAAGACAAAAGTCGTCGTAATGGCGCCCTTCGTGACATCGGTCAGCGCGTCGTCCTTCCGGTGCGCGTCATCCACCGTTGTTTTCACCTTGAACGCCAATTCCTTCGCTAAGCTGGGAAAAGCTGGGCCGCAGTCCTTAAGATAAATGGCTTGGGACGCGACGGCGGCGGCCGGCGTGTTGGCGGCCATCCCGGCCTTGATGGTCGGTCCGCAGGTCCGATCTACAATCTCAAACCCGCGTGTTTTCAGCGTCTGATAGTCAGCGGCGCTGGCCGGCTGAGCCTTGGCCGCAGCGTCCAGGTCGTCGGCGAAGCCCTTTCGAGCCGCTTGAAGATCGGCGTTCGCAGCCTGATTTTGGGCGTCCGTATTCGATATCATCAGATCGGCGATGCTTCGGCGCATCGCAGTCAACTCGCGATTGGCCTGGGCGACCTGGACCGCCGCAGCCTCCGGCCCCGCGCCAAGCGCGGTGTAGCTGGAATCAATTTTCCACATCTGGCTTCCAACGTAGACGGCGACTGCGAGTGTGAAGACGCCGAACCCACTCAGGATCAGCAGAAATTTGCCGATAATCGAAAAGTTTTTCATGCCACTAATCCAGATATACATAATTTTCACTTGGACTATCTTGATGTCCGATCTTCGTCTCACAAGCCGATACGTCGTGAGGCGCCGGTTCCAACCAGGGTTGCACGGTGACGAAGAGGCTTTGGATCGTGAAGGGCTTGGTCAGAACGGCGTCGGCCCCCAATCCTTGAGCCTTCGCCAGAGACATTTCCGCATGGGCGGTGGCCAGAATCACCGGCAGCCGACTACGGCTCTCAGCCGCTTCCCGACGCCGCAGCGCATGGATCGCCTCGGGTCCATCCATGATCGGCATCTGCACATCACAAACCGCGAGATCGAAAGTTTCGGTTTCAACTAGCTCCAGCATGGCGCGCCCATTTTCCGCCTCGCTGACGTCGGCCAGACCATCGAGCATGATGGCGATAAGTCGGCGGTTGGCAGCGCTGTCGTCCGCGACGAGAACCCTTAGCCGCCGGCCGGTCCGGCCCAGCTCCAAGGGCTCGACTGTCGCCTCCTCGCGCGCGAGCGGCGACTCTGCGCACGGCAAGCGGATGTTTAGGGTGAAGATCGATCCGATACCCGGCTTGCTCTCGACAGCGAGTGTTCCGTGCATCTGCTCAACCAGCGCCTTGGCGATGGAAAGTCCCAGCCCCGTCCCCCCGTATTTACGGGTGGTGGAGGCGTCGGCCTGGGTGAAGGGCTGGAAAATGCGCGCCGCCGCTTCGGCGTTCATGCCCATTCCGGTATCTGCTACGCAGATGCTCAGCGCGGCGACGCTATCGTCGTTGAGGGTGACGTCTACCCTCAAGCAGATCGAGCCCTGAGCCGTGAACTTGATGGCGTTGTTGCAGAGGTTGGCCACCACCTGGCCTAGCCTCAAGGAGTCGCCCAACAGCCATTGACCGCCGCCGTCGGCCTCGAACGCCAGCGACAGCCCCTTTGATTCGGCAGAGGCGCGGAACAGGTCCGCCGTCGCTCTGACCACGCTGACGGGATCGAACGGTTCCGACAGCAACTCGATCTTGCCCGCCTGGGCCTTGGACGCATCCAGGATGTCGGAGATCAACGCCTGGAGGGTGGCCGAACCGCTCATGAGCAGCCCCACCAATTCCTGATCCCTCGCGCTCAACGGAGATCGCGCCAACACGCTCGCCGAGGCCACGACGGCGTTCAGAGGTGTTCGCAGTTCATGACTTGTATTGGCGACAAACCGAGTCTTGGCTGCATCCGCGGCTTCAGCCGCTTCACGACCAGCTCTTTCCATGTCCAACAATGAATTGACGAGCTGCCGCGTCTTAAAGACAAGCATCGTGTAAAGCGCAATGCAAATTATAAACAAAGCAGAATGCAAAAGGAAATGATCATTTATAATGCTCCCAACGGGAACAAATAACATCCCAATCATCGTGGGGCCAACAGCAGCCCACATGAGCGGGATGCAGCGTGAGCTTGTCAAAATGGCGTTGTAAGCGGTGCCCGTGAAATAAAATATTGCGCACGCAAGAGGGACGCCACCGTGTAGCGCTTCCAGAGCGCCGAAGGCTCCAAATACGACATTGTTTGCGACGACTAGGCAAACCGCGAGGGTTCGCCAACGCTGATTTTGAAGACGATCCATCATAAGCGGCTCTGGAAAGAGCCGCCACTCGAGAAATTGAAGTGAAAGATACGTCAAGATCCACAAAATGCAAAACTTTATACTTAAATTTACAAAGAATGCGCCCGCCATAACTGCGGCCAGAAAAATTCGAAATTTTAATTGACCCCTCCGCCCAAGCATCGCCTCGGTCATAGATGCAGATTTTTCTGCCTGTTTTGATTTTAGGGAGCTCATCTGTATTCCAACTCATACACTTGGACGTCTATAGGGATCACGGCTTGGAGGGGTTTCGTTTGGTTGGCCACGCCGTAGGGCTGGCGACGCTCTAAGCTGAGGCGATCTCGGTGCTACGCCGCCCGTTCACTGGCGTCATGCGGCGGCCTCATCGGCCATGGCGGAGATTTCGGAACGCCCTGCGCTATCGGCGAGCGCTGAGCTGATCGCTTGCAGGAGCGCATTTGCGGTGACGGGTTTGGCCAGATGACCATCGGCACCCGCCTGAATGGTAGTTTCGACGTGCTCAGCCAGGGCGTTTGCGCTCAGCACAATAATCGGCGTTCGCCGCCGGCCACACGCTTGCTCGAAGACCCGAATTGCACGGGTGGCGCTGAGGCCATCCATGACCGGCATCTGCATATCCATCAAGATCAGATCATAAGTCGAGCGCTGAGCCGCTTTCACGCCTTGGGCGCCATCACAGGCCATGTCGAGGTTCACCAGATCGCCGAGCAGGATCTGGATCACCTGGCGGTTTGTTGGATGATCCTCCACAAGGAGCAGGTGCGGTCGGTCGTCCGACTGCGTGTCCGCCGTGGCGTCATGGGTGCGACCGACCGCTTCAGTAAGGTTCGCTTCAAGCGCGGCCTTTGCCAGATTTGGCAACGCGAGCTGGGCCGCCCGCGTCCCTCTGGCGTCTTGGGCGGATTTTAAGGGCGCGTTGACAGTATCGGCGAGCGGCGCCTCGACGAGCAGCGAAAAGGTGGCGCCGCGGCCTTCCGATGACTTGACCAAGATACGCCCACCCAAGAGATCGGCTAGCTGTTTAGAGATCGCCAGTCCCAGACCCGTTCCGCCAAAGCGGCGTGTGATGGAGCCGTCAGCCTGTGAAAATCGCTCAAAAATGCGCGCGCTCGCCTGCTCCGACATGCCGATTCCCGAATCCGCCACATCCAAGCGGATGCTCACGGTTTGGCCGTTCTGAACGCTCTTCACGCTTAACTTGACGCCGCCTTCGCTGGTGAACTTTACGGCGTTGCTGCAGAAGTTGGTGAGGATTTGTGTCAGTCTCACGCTGTCACCAAGCACGGCGACCTCCGATTGGGCATCCGTCTCGATATCAAAGGTCAGCCCCTTTTCCCGTGCAGGTTCTCGGAAAAGCGCGGCGACATGGCGCGCCAGAACCGCGGGCGACAGCGGCTCACTTTGCAGGTTGATACGCCCGGCCTCGATCTTGGCCAGATCTAAAATGTCGGACACGAGTGTCTGCAAACTTTCGGCGCTGTCGCTAATAATCGCCACCATATCGCGCTGCGCCAAAGATAGTTCGGTGCGCCGGAGCGCGCTCGCCATGGCGACTACGCCGTTCAAGGGCGTGCGCAATTCGTGACTCATGTTCGCGAGAAACGCAGATTTAGCTGTGGACCCCGCCATCGCCTGAGACAGCGACTTCGAATAGTCGTGCCAGAGGACTGTGCAAAACCCTGAAGCGATCAAGATCGCCAGGCCGGTGAGGATGAGGCGCCGGGATGGCACGCCAGAGAAGTAGGCTTCGATTTGAACCGCCACGAGCAGGATAAAGACGGGGATCGCGCCCGCCAGAAACGCCGAGGTGCAGCGCCGGCTGGAGACGACGGTATGGAGCAAGGCTGCAAACAGAAACACGCAGGCCGTCTCTGGGGTGTCGGGAGCCACCAGAGCTATCCAGCCAAAAGCGACCATATTGGACGCTAAGAGACATATTGACCAAGGAGACTCTATAAGTTTTTTACTTTGTCGTGAAAACCATATTTCGAACACTAATGCAGCAAAATATACAATCCCCCACGCAATGCCCGCCGTTATATTGTAGCAATACGAATATGCAACCGATGTTATAATTAAGAATATTATTCTGAATTGTGTTTTTGAGCGCCGGTGAGCGAAAACCTCAGATATGGTATCTGCGTTAAAGGCGCTGTCGAATTTATTGTTGACCTGTCCCATGGCAAGCATCTCTAACCTTGGACGGCTGGAGATTGTAGCATTCCCATTGGGAAAGCTGCGCCTCGTTTGGAAAAACCCTGCCGAGTAACGGCGCCTATCGCCTGAGAGGCTGGCGCACGATCATCCCTTGAGGCCTTCGAACCTCTGGTTGATGGAGGGGCGTTAAGCGGTCCCGACGTCAGAAGTGACCGCCTTGGCCGAACGGACCGATCTGTGCGGCGGTCGGCGCTGTGTCGCCTCGGCGGTGCTACCTGATTAGCGCCGCCCTCAAGCTCCGCTTGGCTAGACGCCCGACCCTCGACGATGCTGCCGCTCTCCGGGACGCGGGTAGCGGAGTGCACGATCAGAAGCGCCAATTGTTCGGAAGGGGGCCTGGGCTGCACGGCAAGCTCACATAAGATCAGGTGTTAGCGTGCAGAATGATCGCGTTCGGTTACTTCAAGTTGAAAGGCCTACCACATATCATATACAAGCAACGTCAAATTTGACACGAATCGGCTCACTTCCTCTCCGAAAGCCATCGTCGGCTGAAAATACTGAACCGATTTGGGTCATTTTTGACGGTGGCTTCGCGGACGTGCGAGGGCAGTTGGAGCGTCTAAAGTGGCATACAGAGCTGTTTCCTCTCGTGATCATCTCAAGTTGATCAAGCGCCATTTCGGCATGGGGACATGGAGTTACGATGTCGAGGCGGACCATTTCGAGTGGTCATTTGGACTGCGACGCCTCTTGAGAGTCGAAGGCGCCACCCAAAACACTCTGGCGGAGTTTCTTGATATGGCGCACCCCGACGATCGTCAGGCTTTGGAAGATAAGATCCGAACCGGTCAGGCCGTAGACGCAGCGCCCCTGCGCATGAAAGCGGCGGACGGCGCGCAACTCTGGCTCCTCTTTCATGTGGAAATCAGAAGCGAGGACCAAGGTCCCCTCATCGCCTTCGGCGCAGCCCAGGATGTCACAGCGATTAAAAAGACCCAATTCAATTACATGCAGAAACACCGTCTCTCGATGTCTCTAGTGAGCATGCTGGACGCGATCGTATGGTACGTCTCTCCCAGCGGATTTTTGGACTTCGAAGTCGGTTGGTGCAATTTTACGGGTAGTAAACCGAGCCAGAGCAATGGGTACGGTTGGTTGGACTTCATCCACCCCGCAGATCGCGAGCAGTCCATGGCGGCCTGGGACAACGCCATCCGTACCAAATCGGCTTTTCTGACGACCCATAGGGTGCGACGAAGCGATGGGACCTACCATGCGTTCCAGGCGACCGGGGCGCCGGTGCTCGACGACAATGGCGTCATCATCGAACTGATCGGCTTCGCCCGCAGCGTCGTTGACGAAGACCGCCAGCGCGCGGCGTCGAGCGAGGTCGCGCAACCGCCATGGACGGCCGAAGACTACCGTTGCGCCCGCGCCGTCCTGGGCTGGAGCGCGGAGCGACTGGCGATGGAGAGCGGCGTCTCCCCGTCAACGGTCAAGAGGTTAGAGTCCGACGAATTGCAGAAGGGGGCCATCCGTCAGGCCAATCACGACCGTCTTCGCGCCACGTTCGACGCGGCTGGGATCAGCCTCACCTGGGAGGGCGACGGTGTCAGGGTCATCCGCCAACGCCCCACTACCGGCCGCCGTCTGGAAGATGTGATCCGCCCAGAGCCTGGCGTCTAGCATCCATATCCGCAGTGTCTCCCGGCCGATCGTGACGCCGTGCAGCTCGCGGAGCTTCTCCGCAGCGAGGGTAGGGCCAAAATCAGCGCACTTCTCGCGGATCAAGGCGAGTAGGCCGCCTAGGCGCTTGTTCTCCGGCCGTCCACGCAACTTCCGGTGGTGGAGGCGCCCACGCAGTGCGCCAAAGGCGCGGTCATAGATCCGGCTCATGCTCCTGACAGGCTTTCGTCGAATGGAGGTCTTGACGCTGGAACGCGCCTGGATCGACGCCGAGGCGCCGTGCGTGCGGTCTCCCAGAACCAAGAGCGGAGCCCAAATCAGGGCGATAGGCCAATCCGCCCTCAACTTGCTCGTCAGCCAATCTGGCGACGCCAAGACGCCCTTCGTCTTTCCGAGCGAGCTCGGCAACGGGCACTTCGTCGGCGCAGTCCGCATCCTTCAACGGCTTTGTCAATCCGCCAAGCTGGAGGGTGGTGACGTAGCCAGTTTTGCGGAGTTGATAAGCCGCGCAGGGGGCTTCGGCGATAGGGCGTCTAGGAGGACGTCCATATGCGGTTTCGCAATGAAATTATCCAAATTCAGCGCGGTCGGCAAGCTTTGGCGATCAGCTGTCGCAATGCTCTCGGCGCCGTTCAGTTCGTTGGCGCCATATATAACCGCCCCACGCAGGCAGGCACAATGGGCGCGCTGAAGTAAAAGCGGAGCGCCGGAGGTCTTCCGCAGGACATTAACCTTGCCTAATGCCGACATTTATCACTGTAAGCTACGCGGTAGCTATTGTTAAAACATCGCATCAATCCATCCACGACATCTAGATTTGCGGGCCAAGAGATGGTTTGTCCCGTACTGTCGTGAAACGCTTTGGCGGCTGCATCGAAGTCCGGCGGCTTCGGCAACGACGCCAGCTTTGTACGTACATTGAGTAGAGCGTTTTTGTCTCGTCGTAGGAACGCGATAGTTGCAGCTTGGTATAGTCGCTGGCTATCTTCGGTCTCACGAATCGAACTAAAGACAGTAAGACTGTCGCCGTAGCGATTGGCTACCGCAAGAAGCTGACCTTCATGCCATAGTAGCTGGTTTTTCTGATCCGAAGACAAATTAGGATGGGCCGCTAGATAGTCTCTAATAGCGGAAATTGCTGCGCCCTCACATCCGCTCTTCTGCCCGATAGTTCGCCAGCCCTTCTCCGACTGATCGAATGTATCGAGGTCCATCGCCAGCATCGCTGTGCGGTTATAGCTGCAATTCGACGACTGCGCCGGTGTGCCGGCAAGCGCCAGAAGGATGCCCAATATCACCAATCTTATTTCTCCTCTTCATCGACTGATTCGCTCAAAGCCTCCGCTCAAGGGCTATTTTATGGCGGCCAGTTCGTTGGAACAGTCACCCCCAATTCACATGATGGTTCTGAGAGTTTTGATGCGTTGATAACCGGCGCAATGGCGCGGAAAGCGGACTGTCTGGCGATCCCAGACGGGTGAGCGGACTCCACACTCACGCCGCGACCCGGCCCGATCCGAGGCTCTTGAAGCCCTCGGACGTCTCTAGCCTGAAGCGATACTCGCCCTCCCTGAGCCAGAACTCGGCAGCCCGCGCCCCTGGGAGAGGCATGAACTGATCCGCCGGGATCGCCGGATTGGGATCGGCCGCGTGAAGCGCTTGAGCGAGGCATGGCTCCGACGTGGCGCCGTCCGGTAGGATCACGACATGCTTACGCCGGGCGGTATCTCCGGCGAGCCATCCAGGGCGGGGGCCAACATCGGGCAAGGCGGGGTGATAGACGTCCATGTCGGCGGCTAACCTTGGGTCGCCGATCGCGCGTCCGTCCGGATCACGCAGGACGATCGGCGCGCGGGGCGCGAACGCCTGAAGGACCGACCGAGCCTTATCGGAGTCCGGCGCGTGCGGACCGAAGGAGCCGGTTGTGGCTTGATTGAGGGTGAGGGGCGACAGGCCCGTCTTCGCCGCCAAACGCGCGGCGAACCACGTGCGACCCCGTTGGGTTGAGCCCGTCACCTTCGAAAGATGCCCATAGCCCACGTAGACGACGAAGCGCGCGTCCGGCGAACGGCCAAGGGCGGCTGAGAAGTTGTCGGCCTGGGCCTGCTCCCGCTCGTTCACGGCTTCGGTCGAAAGCCAGTCGCGAACTTTTATCTGGTCAGGGCGCTGCTCATAGGCGACGAGCTGATAGCCCAGCTCCAGTGCTTCTCGCACGGCCTCAGCGAACACGGGATCGGCGATATAGATCCCGTGACTGAATCGAACCGGGTCGCCCGCCTTGAGGGTCTCGACCCCGGGAATGAAGGTCTCGGCTACAAAATGTGTAAAGCCGCGTCGGCGGAGCGCTCTGAGCATCTGGACCAACAACATGCGATGGCGCGAGGCGCAATGGGCCTCGTTGAGCATCACGATCCGGCGCCCGTCCGATTGCCGGACCACTTCGTCCAAGACGTCGACGGCCGTGCACCCCGCCCAGGATCGAGCCGCCTGCCTGAGGTCGGCCGCCCCAGTCATGGCTAACCCCTCGTCGCCGAAGCAGGCGGCGCCCTGCTTCACCTCTTGGCGAGCGACGCTATCCCCTGTCGTACTCAGCCTGCGCAGCGGCAGATACCGCCCCTCGCTTGTCATCGCCGTCATGGCGGCTTGCAGGTCAGGCGCGATGGCCGCACCCCACGCCGAGCCAGGGATAGCCACGGCGCCTAATGCGCCCAGGATGTCTCTTCGCGTTTGCATTCTCGCCCTTACAATTCCGTGAGGCTTGCGCTGCCGAGCTGACCACACCGGCGGCTTCAGGGCCTTACCGCCTTCGTTTGCGCCACGAGGTCTGCAGCTTCCGTTGGCGTCATGTTTTGGAAGGCCGCGGTTGCCGCCGCGATCTCTGTTTGCTTACCGTTCCCCTCGGCGACCGCCGACACGTGCGTCGCAGACACAAAGGCGAAAATAGACGCTGGAAACGCCCCGTTCGCGGCCGCCGTCGGAGTTGTGACGTCGGAGGCCGATAAATTGCCGTCGTCACAGGACCAGATTTTCCATTTATCGCTTAGAAATATACGCTCCACAGGGCCGGTGGAGCAGTTTATCCGGTGGGGAGCGGTTGGTTTTGCGACGCCTGGCGCCGCTAATTTCCGAAGCCTCTCGGCCTGGGCTGCTTCATCAGGCACGCCGAGTGCGCGGCGGAGCGAGTCGCTGATCAGATCGCGATCATAAGGGTCTTGCGTCATCTGGCCCGATTTGGATCGCTGGAACTGGGTTCCGAAAATCTGCTTGCGCCCGATAGTCTGTAGATATCGGTCAAGCGTCGCGGCTGCGATCCAGCTTGCGCGCGAATTTCCCTTCTTCACCGCGATTATGGCTAGGGCGTGGGCGAGCAGGTAGTCGCGCTCATCCATCGAATGCTGGAAAACAAATGCCGCCTCAAGAAAGTCCTGGCCCGAGTGCAGTCGCCCTTGGGTTAATAAATCTCGGGTCTCGGCGCGTCGTTCGGCGTCGCGCGAAATTAGCCTTTCCGTATCCATCTTCGCAGGCTCGGCTGAGCGGTCAGCCTGGTCCTGGTCGAAGATGCGCTTCATCTCCGGGTCCGAATCCGGCGCCTCCAAAGGCGCGGTCGCGGCGGCGACGGAAGACGCAAAGATAAGGCCGACCAAAAACGCAAGCGCAACTCTGACCTTCATGCTCGCCCCGGCGCTGTTCATCAGCGAGCACTACGTTTGTCGGTCATTGTGACGATTGAAAGGCCGCTTCTTCGCCAAATCGAGGCCGTTCGGGACTACAGCTTGGGTCGTAAGCGGCCCCCGCCGGCGGGACGCGTGATATCCAGATGCCCAAATTAAGGCGCAAACGCCGACTGCCAGAGCGACCTTACTAACCCCGAAATTCAAGCTACGTCACGACCAGCTGGAGGATGTTACGCCTCACGTCCTACGGCACACTTTCGTCAGTGTGGCCGGCGACATGGGCTTCTCCGAACTGACCATCGCCGGCCTCTTAGGTCACACCGGGCGGGGCGTCACACAGCGTTATGTCCACCTCGATAAGGCCCTGGTCATGGCGGCGGACAAGGTGGCCGAAGAAATCGAGCAGGCGCTGCACTGCGGTGCGGCGCACACCTGTGGATCGATGGCGTTGATCACGTCGTTCAGCGTGTCGTGCGAGGGAACGCCGCGCTCAAAGGGATAAAATCGCCGC
>Ga0116229_10007851_pt1 | contig 16745 bp, 12 predicted proteins | sample S1TSphgellanicum_3_FD_87313 | JGI IMG/M metagenome (GOLD analysis project Ga0116229, IMG submission 87313) | Host-associated microbial communities from peat moss isolated from Minnesota, USA - S1T2_Fc - Sphagnum magellanicum MG | ecosystem: Host-associated > Plants > Peat moss > Unclassified...
CACCACCACCACCACCACCAATGCCTATAATGCAAATGATTAGATCATCCCCAAATTAAGACAGAAACATTTCACTATGCCCATGAAAGCATGTGTGTACTTGTACTACTCACTCTCAAGTCTGTTCTGCTATATTAACTACAGACTATAACAAACCCAGTTCATCTCTAGTCCGGATGTGACAATAATTGGGCCCTAGCAAAGCTGCACTGAATTGTTTTATTTTCCTCAGACTTAATAACAATTCTGTACAACTGGTCTGAATATTGTAACTGTACTCAAAAATTAAGTCTTGAACACCAATATCTGGAGGAAAAAAAAACCCAAACAAAAAATTTCTTACTGTTGGGATCTGATCATGTCCAGATTCAGCTGGATCACAGCTCTGGACACAACAAAGTTCCTGCAACAAAACATTTGGACATATCTAAGGGTATTCATACTGACTGCTGACGACCATGAATAAATATGAATGGGTTGACTGTAGTAGTACTACTACTCGTATAGGGAAGTGCCGGTGACCTGAGACAGGATGATGCGTGTATTCTTTTGTTGTGAATGAACATAGCAAAAACCAAGTTACTGTCTTAAATCCTGTGACAACTAAAACTTGCAAAAACCAACTTCCTAAACAAGTAATGCAAATAATTTCTCAAAGGTCTCCACTTAAATCTTGTGTCATGTATATCACTATAAATCTCTTTGGCTGAAATCCTGTAACAACTACAACTTGCAAAAAAAACACTTCCTAACCGTCTCCACTTAAATCTTGTGTCATGCATAGAACTATGAAATCTCTTCAGCCCGATCCTCTTTTATAGCAATGTTCAAGGGTGGTCCCCACAATTGCCCCACGCCTCCCCCTTCTCCCCGTGCATGTAGGTATGTCATTCCTTTTGTGCTCCTGCCAATAAGGAGCAGGTAGGCAGTAGCCTTTTTTTTTTTGGCTGGCTACAATAGCCAAAAAGAGAAGTTAAAACCAGTGTTTTTTCTTTTTTTTTTTCTTTTTCAATTTTGTGATGTTGCTTAGGTGGCAAGCATCGATAAATATATTTAGCCAAATATGGCGATAGTCAAAATATGAAACAAAAAAAATCTTAAGCACCCTTTCATATTGCAAGCAATTGTGGTGATTTTTGGCAATTTAATAAAGAAAAAAAAATTTTTTCAGTGTATTTTCCTCCCCCCCTCCCCCCAAGAAACAGGGAATTTTTGACAGAATGGTTTTTTACAAACAGGTGAAAATTCACCACAAAACAATCACTGACTGAAATCAAGCGTCTTTTTTGAGATTTTCAATAGCTAGAACGTGACTGAAATCTACGAAAACATTGCCAGATTGCCTACAACATGGTTCAAGGACGTAGCCAAAAAATTATTTTCATGTTTAACTTGTAGGTAAATTTGGCTAAACCTTGCTATTGATGGTTGGCACTTGCGCTACATGGCAAAATTGACAAAAGCGAAGTTTGGCAGGCTGGTAGGGTGCAGGCCACTGACTGACGAAGGTGGTGGATCAGCAGTTGGCTTTCTCTTGTACACAATTCGGCTCACAGAGCACGTGAAGAAAAAAAAAGCAAGCAAGCAAACAAAAAGAGCCTGGCCCAAAATTTGTCAAAATCAAAACGACGGCCCAAAATTTTGTCAAAACAAAAAACTTGTGCCCTTATCTTTCTTATGTGCTTCTTGAGATGGTGGGGACTCTGGAACATGATTTGTTCCTTTGCCCCCCTAGTGACCCACTTTGGGTTTTGCTCTTCTCCCTAGGGGTTGTATCCACCTCTCTCTTTGTTCCCTCTCTTTCCCCTTCGCTGGGTGCTTTGTTTAATGGTTCCACCATCAAAAAGTCCTTTCCAAAAGTTGGGCATCAAGCACGCTAACTCAGGAGTAGCCTAGGCTAGGTTGAGACAACTCAACTCAGTGTTAGTTTTGAGAATTTTTTAAAGCAGCCAAAGTGGCAATCATCTATCCACAATCACACTAGAGATATCTGTAAAGTCACCCTTGTCTTCATCCTATCTTTGGGCCTCCTTTCGCCCCAAAACCCCTCTTTCAGCGGTATCTGCAAAGTAGGGACATTTTAATAAATCTGGGTATAAAATCCTGAAACTCAGTATTTAATGCACAAGGTTTGAGACTAATTATAGTAGCTGTACAGGTACGAGCACGAGCAGTCAAATTATATGTAGCACCAGTGGAGGCGCCAAGGAAAAGGAAAGGCAGGATGAAGCTCAATTTACCAACAAAATTGATGGTTTTCTGAGTTTTATCCGCCGTTGAATGCTAATTCACCCCGTTTATGACCAAACTCAGGGTTCTAGTTCTGTGTTTTCCTTACTTTACGGATATCTCTGATAATAATAAAAGCCTTTTGGCTAAGATCAAATGTAGGATCTGATAATAATAAAAAGATGTAAAAAACCTGATGATGATTTATCCATCCATCCCTAGGAACATTTAGGCAAATCTGGTTATAAACCAAATATGAAGTGCATTTATATATAATTATCCGTCTACATTTTGGGCTACGTACTACAAACCCAATACTGTAATAGTACCTTTTCAGGTTCAGCACCTGGGTGTGGACTGAATAATTATTTTGTTTTTCAAAATCCACTTTGACAATAAACAATAATAACTTATGAAATTTCAGCAATAAATATAGAAAGCTTCTTCTTTGGCACATTTTCTAAACTCTGAATCTTTAACCTTTTACAATAATTTCTATTGCTTTTTTTTGCAAAATTCAGGAGACCTAATGTTCCACCAAATTATAGGATTAAGAAATGTTGTCTACTGTTGGATACTTGCTTTTTGATGGTGGATTGGCTTGAAGCATGAAGCTTTCAGGTTTCCTCCAATTTTTGTAATTTCTTTAATTTTTTGAATTTAAAAAAAATAGAAATTTTCAGAAATAATTAATTATTGCCAAGTCTAAAAAGATATTACGATGTAAAAATCTGATATTTTTATGAAAAAAACTCCACTTTTGGTAATTAAAATGATAAAATGTACTTTCATTTTCAATTTGAAAAAAAATTGGGTGAAATTTCGTGAATTTTAAAAAGGTTGCTAGTTTTCAAATTTCAACAATACTTTTTGGGAGTCAAAATTTGTCAAATTTTCAACCAGAAATATTGGGAAAATGTGTTCTTTTCTACTATAAATTCAAGTAACTTTGCCAAAATTTTGATATCACAAAAATTGAAAAAACAAAACCTTGGTGGGGTGAGCTTGAAGGGAGGAGGGTTGAGTTCTAGCATGTGAAATCACACAAATGGCATATAGTTTTAGGTCCAAAGGATTGGGTTTCTCTTAATAGTGACTTAATCAATTTGTTAAGACAAGCATTAAATAGGTGAAATGTGATTTAATATGTTTATTAGGACAAGCACTAAGCACTTTGGTGTGGCATCTAATTCAATTCTTTCACATGACAAAATGCCTAATAAGAAAAATTTTACATTCAATAATTGATTTAATGATTAATTTTTCTCATTATGCTTGAAATTGACTATTTTTTTTACCCTTAAATGCTTATATAAATCAAACATGGCAAACATTAATTAGTAACAACAAATCAAACAGAATCTAGTGCCAACTGATTTTCAAACAAATGTATTGTCCCCCAATTACAATGAATGTGTTAAGTATGGTTGGGACTCTAATTTTTATAAATAAATCAAGGTGTGGCACATTGGTTGATCACTTTTACTTTAATTGAGAAGTCATGTATTCAAACTCTTTTAACATCTTACATCTTTCTCTTGGATGGCTTTTATCCAAGAAAGAATAAAGGGAATCATTTCTAGGAAATGATTTTGTTCCTTGAAGAATGATCTTTACCCCAAGGGCAAATGTTTTGAATTATCTCAAGAACTAGTTGTGTTGCTTTGAGGAATGGCCTTTTCCTTCCAGCAATAGTTGTGTTCCCAAATGGATGGTTGTTTCCTTGGGGGCAAATGTGTTGAACTACAATGAAAAATGGTTGGATGTTGATGTGGGAAATGGCCTTTCCATAGGTCAAATGTTTAAATCTACACCAATACATGTTTGTGTTGCCCTTGGGGAATGGCCTTTCCTTGAGGCAAATGTGTTGCCTAGGGAATGGTTTGTGAAGAACCATGTTGACAACAACATCCTTCTTTTTAGGCTCTATTGTAGTGGCTTTGTCCATAAACATTTCTTGTGTAACATGGTAGTGCAGATAATTATAAATCTTATGTTCAATTGACCCATAGATGAAAATTCTTAAACTACAGTGCCACCTTTATTGGCTTGGTTCTAGTTGCCCAACTTATTAGATTGATTTCTAGTTCCTTTAGTTTGCCATGCAAAAATTGCATTCATTGGAACCATTTTTTCACCTTCAACTTGTTGGGGTTTCCAAATTCCAATGACATCTCTCCTTGGTATGACCTAGTTTGTGACAATGATTACAAATGGTGTATGCCTTCTTTGACTCAAATGTTTTTTCCAATTACCTAGGAGGTTCTAACAAATTTTTATAATCATTAACATCACCCATGTTTTCCTCACATGTAATAATAGTTTCCTCATGTTAAAACATGGTGTGCACGTTTTCATCCCTACTATGGCAATTATCATATAAAGTAACAAGTTGAATTTGAAAAAAATAGTAAACAAGCTATCATCTACCTTATGTCGAACGCAATTAGCAAGCTTAAATATACATCCATAATACACCTTTACTTTCTCATCTATAGCTTGTTTGATCATCTTATATACCATATAGACATGTTCATAAGTTTGGACAACCATGTATCTTTTACAAAAAGTTATTCTTAATTTCTCAAAAGTGTAATTGAAATGAAGCTACATAAAGTTTTTCCCCATTGTGAGATTACATCCTTCAAAATGAACCTAGAAAATTCATTAATTATATTAGAATCCTTCTTTTCCCCATTGGCCTAAATGCCTTTCTTGAATATTCTAACATGAACATCAAGGTCAATCCTTGGATTAGAAATGGGGCAAGGTAAAAAAATTTGATTAAAAAAGGCATTATGAATAGGGGTAACATGTACCAAATACCATGGTGAATACCGTGCATTGTCGCAATCCTAGCTTTGGGCTTGCGACCAAAGCAAAGGGGTTGTAAGGTTGCGGGCCAAGAGGAAACCTGGGAGTCAAAGCAAAGAGGCCGCAAGGGTTACGGGCCAAGAAGAAGCCCGGGAATCACATCACATACTCCCGAAGTGTAAGGGAGTGTAAGAAAGTGTGAGGGAGTGAACCCTCACATTCCCAAGGCAACTCCCACTTTGGGAAATGGAGTCTTGGTGGACTCCCGAAACTTAAGAGAGCGATTTCAGGGGCCAAAATTCAATGGCTTGGGGCGTTCTTTATAACAATGAAAATCTCTTAGAACCTAGATGTCTAAAATGGGCTCTCATTTCGCATTTGGACATTTGAAACATAAGTTATGGCCAAAAGAAGGGTCAGGAATCAAATTGCCAATTTGACTCTTGACCAAAAAAAGTCGGGAATTGACCTGATTTACTTGGCTGCAGAGGGCGTGTAACATACCGTTGGAAAGCTCTTGATGAGAGCTACAACTTTGCTTTAGATGCATCTCGATCCAAGGTCTACTTGCAAAGTTATGAGGCTCCAAAGTCGTGAAAATCCCAATTGGCGCGATTTCGAGACTCCCACTCAGGAGTCCCGGGAGAGAAAAGCCATTTGGATGTAGGCTCTGTGGCCAGCCACAGAGTATACTATAAGGGGGAAGGTGGTGGCTTCCCCCAAGTCTAGGCCGTGGTGAATTTAATGTGTCTATGTTGCTCGTGACTGGCCTTAGCACCAAAAATGCTCCAACTATGCACTAACCACTTTGTGTGGGTTGTGTGAACGCCTGTGTGAGTGAATGAAACTTGTCAACTCTTCTTAGTCCCATCCCAGAGCTCCAACACACCCCTCTACCCCTCAAAGTGTTGTGAGTTAAAGAGCGTGCCTCAACTCCTCCCTCTTCCGCTATCTTCTACTTGGACTCACATATGAATCCTTCAAAGAGTTGAGAGTGCGTCATGCATTCTAAGAAGATCCCATCCAAGGCCCTCTTATAGGTACACTACCTCCTCTTATAGGTCCTCCCCATGAGGTTTAATGTTACTGTTAAATGGTACATTATCTTGAGGTAGTTTACCATGTGATGTCTAATTTTCAATAAATAAGTTTTTGGTTGGGTTTGAAATTTCTCCTCATGGGGGTCCCACTATTGAATTCCTCCTATCATTCAAAGCAAATTCATCTTTATGTAGTGGTCCTCCATCACCAGGTCCACCTCCAATCACTATGACTCTTATCATTGAAATTGTTGATGCTATCCATTGTGAATGTGGTATTAGGTATACAAGACTAAAATGTCCACCAAAATAAGGGTATTCATCATAAACTAGCAAGGGCTCCTTTTAAAGTTGCAAAATTATGGCCATATGACAAAAAAATGTTATTTGGTTTGGGAATACATTTTTGATATTAAAAACTACTAGATTTCTATCCCTTGATATTTTGGTAATCATAGGTGGTATTATAACAATATTAGGTAGAAATAAACTCATTCCAAGAAATTATAGTACTATAATCAACACGTTAATTAGTGAAGCTAAAAGTACAATGATTTGAAATGGAAGTCAAGAAGGAACTATGGTGGAACCTTGAAACAAGGCTAACCATGGGGTTGGAAGCTAGGATTTGGTTATATTTATTTGGACAATTTCCTATGACATGTTTAGTTCCATGATAGAAATAACATATTGGGGAGTATAAGGAGAAATTCCTACATTAAAAATGGGAGTTACTAGAATTTTTGTGTGGTAATCCTTATCCATGAAGCTTATCCTTGAAGAAAGGCCATTGGCCCACCATTTAAACTTTCATTATCTCAAAACTATTATAGTTCTTCAAAATGTTTTTGAAGTTACAAAATTTCATTCTCCTAGACAAAACAATCTATGGTATCAAAAAAATAATATTTTTGGATTAGGTCCCAAATTGTTTCCTAAGAAGTCTTTGATTTTGACCCCATAGAAATCCTTTCTGGTAAGGTCTTTCCAACTTGTTTTGGTATTGAATATCCTTCAATTTTCAATGCTAGTTTTCAATAATCACCTCTAATTTTTCTATTTTGCCTCTATGGAACATAACCACATGTGCCAACTTGATTTTTAGTAGTTCCACTTCTTGGCTCCTCAAAGGTCCACCTTGTGCACTTTCTTGCAAAACTTCCTCTAGGTTTTTTTCATGTTCCTTGTTGGCATTGAATTAACATATTGTTGCAAAACAAATAAAGACATTTTTTATTTTAGGTTTTTGGGATGTTTTAGTATTAATCTTAATGAATAAAAAAAACCATAGACAAAATCACTTTGCAAAGAGAAAATCACTTTTCCAATGGAGACAAATAGTTCCAACCAAAACTTTCAAACTAAAAGTTATTGAACCAAAAAAATTGGTTTTGTATCCATGGTGTGATTGCTAAATGTTAAAGCTACTTGATAAATAGTCCAAGTTTTTGGAAATAAAAAATTATAAGAACAAAAAATGAAAATACAAATTTGCAATTCTACAGTGACAAATAGTCACAATAATGAAATTCTAAAAGTGGTAGTGTAAATAGACTACTAATTTATTATGTGATCTTAAATTAACAACATTTAATTTGAAAAATAATAACCTTTGAAGATTCACTTTCTTAGTTCTTTGAAACAAATATAATTTTGAAACGTAAAAAACATATGTAGTGGAAATAGTCACTTCAATTTAATTCAAGAATTTGAATACTCAACATCAAAGTAAAATAAACAAGTTTTGTTGATTTACCCAAACCCCACCTCTAAGTACATCAAAGATAACAATGTAAATCTAAATTAGTGATCTTGCTAGAAAAAAAACCTTTTGAATGAAAACACATTATAGGTGACCCAAAATTATAGTCACAAATTAATTCTTTTGTAATTAATTCTTTTGGTAATGTATGGGCGCCACATCTTCGATTTTTAATATATATATATATATATATTTGATTAGTTTTATACTTAAAATAATCAATTATTTAAAACATCAAGGAAGTTGAACATATGGAACATATTTCAACAAAATAATACATGTCACAAAGTATGAAAAAATACATATATACTTCAAAACTAGAGGTGTGGGTGGAATTTTTGGGTGATTTTTTTTGTGCTGAATGATATTGATATACATCAATTGAATCTAAAAGCATTTAAGAGTTTAAAATTTTTGGTTGAAAATTCTTTTTAAAATGTGTATTTTTCACTTGTTGAATTATAAAGACATAACAATCTTCTTTTTACAAAAAAAACCACTACCTTATGAAAAAGCAAGAAATTTTATAAATGGATATTACATTGTTTTTTCAATCTTCTTTTGTTTAGCCATGTTTCATGAATCACACACATGAAAATTGAAAAAAAATCGTCAAGAAAATGTGTTATATATGTTGTGTACGTTGATTTCATCCAATCTTTTTCATATAATCGTTGGATCAAAATGATCAAGTTGGGTTTCAAAATGTTGTCAAGCACATTCTAAAACTTTTTTTTTGTGATTATAATTGTCAAATAATGTCATCAAGATTTTTGTTTATTGTTAATATAATACTTGTTATACATCACCTTCTTTAAACAAAAGTGGGTGATCTATAATGTGCTTACATCCTTCATAAAATATTTCATAAATTGGTAGAAGTAAATATTATTTATACTCAAGAAATCTTAATTCATGGTTTATAACTTATCATTGATTTTTTAATATTAAAATAAACATTATTGTTAGCATCCAACTTCTAATAAGGCTTTCAAAAATACAAATCTAATAGTAAATTTGGGAACGAATTTTTGATATTAAGATTTCATAGTCCAAATTGGTAACAAAGTTTATGTACAAAAAATCCTTAACATTTTTTTTAAACCTTTAACATCTAAGCAAATACCTCTTTAAATTATGTTAACAAACCTTTGATTTCCTCCATATAAATAATGGATAATGATGTGTTAACCAGTACTATCTTAGGGTCTTTTTTACTCCTTAAATTAACTTTGGTCAATTGTTCATGAATTGTTAAAGTCCATGCTATAATTTACTTATTTTTGTGGTGACATTTGTAGCTTCATCTAATATCATCAAAATTTCTCCCTATTCATGATGATAAGACCATATTAGATAGTTAAGCATTTCATATGGTTGCATCTTTCCATATAAGACGTATGGTAAAAAATTCAACTCATTGGGACTTAATTCACCAACTTGCCACAACTCTATAACAACTTTGTAAAGGTGTTCTTCATCATTATCAATGAGGCCATCTTCCCAATCATTATCATCCAAATTGCATGGTCTCTTGGAAGGGGAAATAGAAGTTTTTTTCAACATACTTGTGTACTAGTCTTATATTTTGTAGTAATGGTTAGAGCATTGTTATTCACAATCATGATAAGTTGTGGCTTGTTTTAGCAAAGGTCTTCCCAATAGCATGGAATAAGCTCATTAAACAAGTCTTCCATTTGTAATATTGTCACAATTATTCTATAAGTACATTTTCCTAGTTCAATTTTCAAGTTGTGGATTAACCCAATCGGATACTTCCTTTGGTTAGCCATTTGTACATTAAAAGGAGTTAATTGAAGTTTCCTTGATCCTAACTTTCTTGTTAGCACATCCAATATGATATTCACATTAAATCATCTATCAAATAATGCATCTTGGAGTTCATGTTTTCCCACATGCACTTGAACAATTGGCATAATTTCATCAAAACTTTCACTTCTAATAGTACATACTCTATAAGCATCGGTGACAAAATCATTTTCTTTGTTTTGATAAACCTTGAACATAAGTCATCTTAATTAAGGACATATATCTATCAAATGTCTTAGTTTAACTTCCAATTTCATGTCCATATATAATTTGTTTCCCCATATTTTCGAAGTTCAAACTTGCTTATGTATTCCTTATCATTGTTCTATTTGCCTTGGTAGTTTCTTTTTTGATTAGCCTTATTGGTTGGCTAATCACATTTGGTTGGATTAATATTGTTAGTCCTGTTTGGTTGGGATTTCTTCTTGTTTCCAATCACTCTTCTTCAATTTCATTGACTTACATACTTTCATTGGTAAGTCATCATTAACTTGTATATTTTACAATGCATCCATTATATTTGGATGGATTGGTTTTCCTTCTCCCATTTCATCGATCATCCTATTGTGGGGTTAACATTTTCCAATCCCCTAATTTAAACAAACAATGTTTTGACTCCTTGTAGTTACATAAACCTCAATGATAGGTTAATTCCATTCAATCATAACCATGTTCATTCCTGCCATGGGCTTTGAATTCTTGGCTTCATTCTTCAAGATTTGCTTCCATGCTAAACAAATATTTACAAACATTTCCCTTTTTTCTATAGGAAAAAATTTCATGTCCACTATTACAAAAAATGGTTTTATGACTAGAATTTTTTGTGACTATGTTTCAATCTTAATCATTTACTTGCGTCATTACCTTGCCAAAATTCTTTGTTGCAATTGTAATTGTCCCTAAAGAGGTCACTTCCATTTTATTCCAAATGATATGCAAAAAATAAGATGCACTTTATTGAAAAAAGAAAAAAGAAAAAAAATGCAAATAGGTTTCATGTAAACATTATGAAAATACATTTAGAATATATTTAATATATTCAAAAATATATCTAGTATATTTAAATATATATTTAAACTATGCCATTATTTCATAGTAATCTAAAAATTACCTTTTAATCTCAAGTGTTTTTAAATATATACAAATAGTGACCTCCTTAAGTAATTGTCCTAGTTGTACCTATCTTGATTATAATTATTTCACTAATAATTATCATGATTATAACCATCACAATTATAAATATTTTGATTGTACCAACCTCCTTGAACTTGTTGGTAATTATAATTATTCTACCATCCTTGTTTATTTTATTGAGCAAATGATCTTTATTATCAAACATGTTCTGGTTATTTGGCCTTTAATAAGCCTCTTGTTTATTTTCTAAAATTGTAGGTGTTTCTATTTATGCTACATTTACTGGAATTTCCTTGCAAGGACATCATCTTCTCGACATCCTCTACGGGCATTGTTTAGTATTGTGTTCACCACTCTTGCATAAAATATAATTTTTTTGCAACACTTTTCATTATTTGGTATAATAATTACTTTCATTATAACAAATTTGGCCATATAGATATTTTCGATGTGTGTCAAAATGCACCTTTTGCCTTTATTCAAAAAATTATATTTATTTTCATTTTATTCTTCTTTGAAATATTCATTGTTTAATTCATCATTATTCTTGGTTGAAACCTTTCTTGTGAGATGTAATTATTTTTTGATCAATTTTGCTGAATTAGCAACTCCAATTATAATTTTTCTTAACAATCCTGAAATTATCAGTTTTAATTTAGTGCGTAATTTGCCATGAAATGTTTAATTTAAGTAAACATCATCTAATCAATATGGCATCACAACACATAAGTGTAGGAATCTATCATGATAATCTTCCATGTAGGTACTTGTAATTCATTTGTTTTATATCTTTCAAAGAAACAATTAACTATCCTTCACTTCACACAACATTGAATTTGGTTATAAATGTTTGTTGGACCTCTATCCATGTTGTAATTGGACTTTCCTTCTCATACCTTGCAAACCATTTTGCTACCCTTCTATTCAATGAGTTAAGAAAATGCCATATTTATGAACATCAATATTCTCTCCATTAGTTACACAAACTTTTGTCAACTAACAAAGTGTGAAGTTGGATCATCACTTTCACGTTGAATTTGGACCATGTGAAGTTGGACCATCACATTGAATTCTCAAAACATTTATAGTTGGTGACATCATTACTAGAGGTACTATTAAAGTTGTAGGTGGAATAATATTTGGTTGTGATTGAATTATAGTAGTAAATTGTGGTGGCAAATTAATAATTGGTCAAAGATTAGGTTTTCCCATTTTTTCATTCACAAGATTCTAAGTGGAATGAACTTGATTAAATGCATTGGTATTTACACACCTAATCCAATTTACCACTTTTGTGTCAAATACTTAGGTTTGTGTTGGAACGATTGTAGTTGATTTCTCAAATTTGCCTAATGTTGGTCTTTGGTCAAAATGTACACTCTAAGAAGGTTCCCACCTTGGATCATCTTCTTCTTCCAATAATATTATTGGTTATTAGCCACTCAAAGATGGTCATATTTTATTTCGTTCATTGAATTGTATAGAAACTATTGATATTTCCTTTTCTTCATTCAAAGATTCTAGTTGTTTTGTTTCTTTGACTATCACTTATGCTATCAATATTGTTGTTTTTTCTAGTAGTGGTTCAAGATGACCATATTTAAATTCCTTATTCACTAAGCCCAATCCTGTCCAATTATGATAGTATTTTGGATTCTTAACAAATAATTTTATGTCTAATATCATTTTCCATTTGATTTTTCAGATCTTTATGAATATTAGCTCCCTTTCAAGCTTTATTTGTATCTGACATAGGCTTTTGATAGGACTTTCTTAAATATCCCTATTAATCTTCATATTCAATTGCCATTTTTTAAATTTTAATTGAATATGGATTTGGTAGGGCTAATAACAACAACCTTTCTTGTGATAAACAAATAAAAGGATGATATTTGTTATTATCTTTTATGTTCATTACACTACCATTATTAGTGGCTATCATGGGTGCCCACAACAAGTCACATGGAATCCATTTTTCAATCAAAGCATTAATATCTTGTTTATAAAACTCTTGTTTATTGGTAAGAATTAACATATGGTGACACTATGGCAAACACCTTTTTAATCAACAATGGAATGAATACACACACAATTATTAGTAGCCATTGCCTATACCTAGTAAGTTTGATTGTATCAATCATTAGAGTTCTATGTTGTATACACCATACTTGGGTGCCCCTATATATTATTTTCAAAATTAATTCTTGTATACTCATTGGTAATTCTTTGGATTTTGTAACAAATTGATTCTAATTATCCTTCTGTAAGGAATTTCTTAGTGTATGTAAATATTCAATAGAAATTCATCCATATTAATTGTTTTGCCTTAGTCTTTTTTTAGCTTTTTTAAGAATTATGGTTTCTTTCAACTACTCATTTTCTCTTCTTACCGTATATTCTACCAACGTTCATATCACCCTAGGTACACATCATCATGATAATCAATGAACAAAATTATAAATTTATTTACTACTTGTTCATATTATCTAAAGATATTTGAATGAATTATCACATGTTCAGCCCTTAACACAAACATTTTGTTGATATTTTCACTATACTTTTCCAATTTTTACACTCTTAATTGATGAATAAATTCACAAGGATATACAATATAAAGTAAATCAAATAAACAAAAATCCCAAATCAACTTCATTTACTTGCACCTTTGTTTTCTCTTCCATTCTTTTTTTATGTGTTTAAGGTTAATTGTTGTAGTTCATTTTATAAGTATTCAATAGGTGGATAATATATTTTAAATATATGAGTATTATATTCATACTAAAGTTTACATGTTCATCCCAATAACATACCAAATCATAAGGCATCCACTTCAATAGAAATATATTAATGCTTAATCTAGGAAGTCATTATCCATCCTAAGTAACACAAGGATTTGGCATAATGATAATTAGTGTGGCTTGAGTTGTTGACCCAAGTGTTACGACGTCCTCAACTGATTTTTCCTTCCAAAACCTGCTTTTTGGGAATTTATTTGAATTTTCAGCAGCAAAAATCGCTTAAAAATCAATATCTTTCACATTCTAAATCCAAGTCTTAACAAATAAATTCCATTAAATCTTTCTCATTAAGATTTTTCCAAAAAACCAAAGGCACATTCCAATTCCTCCAAAATTTTCAGCTACAATTTAATTTAATTTTCAATGAAGAAATCATTCAATATTCAAGAACTTTTGCATTGCAAGTCCAAACGTCATGGAACCAAGCCCATGCACCCCTCCTCATTGAGATCTTTCCAAAGACACCAAGAACACAACATGAAACATCCCAATTTGGTGGATCTCTCATAACTACAAAACAAAACAAAACAAACTACCTTCCTTCATAGATAGATATTGATAATCTTAATAAGTGTCAATAGGCATATGTAAGAACTAGTAACCCTCTTCTATGCTTTGTTAGTTCTTGAATATAAATTGTTACAATGCCCATTTATAAGATGAATACCTTGGGTTCACCATGCAATTTGACAAGAATTTAATCTTGCTTAAGTTCTAGTAGCTCATGAATTAATCTACAAAGCAATTCAACTTTTTTTTTCAGCTTATTTCTTGGAATTTGTATAAAATCAACCAATGTCCAACCACATCAACAATCTTGTTTTAACAATTCATCAACTTGTTGTACTATTATAATTTCTTTTAAGTTTTTTACACTCAAATTACCATTAAACGTTGTGGTGATGGATTATCTATGCCACATATTATTCATCATACATGAACAAATTTGCAAAGTTAATAATTGATATGCTCCTTGTGAATTTAATATTGGTTTTATTATTGAACTGATTTCTTCTTACCTATACACTCCCATTCAAAACCCTTCTTTCCAATTCCCTTTGATTGGTGTTTATAAATTAATTATAGGTTTAACCAAAAAAATCTTAAATCATACTAATATAATTCCACCTATCTTTGAATAGAATATGGATGTATTTCAATTCGTCCATCATAATTTGATTGATGCAAAATTCTTTTCAAAATGTTTTGATTGGTTAGTATATTTCATCCCAGAATTACAAGAAAAATATATCTTTTCATTATAATTACATTCTACTTGAAAAGGATCATTTGGCATCTACCATTTGAGAAGTACATTCATATCAATTTTCTCACACTCAATTCAATTAGTCATGTGGATGAAATGATAAGTTGCAATATTATATCAATTCTAGTGAGAGTCAACAAACACACAAATATTATAAGCAATTTCCTAACATTTGTTAGTTGTAGTACATCGATGATCAAAATATGGATTTTCAAAGTCCATACCATTGTATTACCATGAAGTTTCTTAAAATACTTTGTTGAATGTTTATGATAATTGCCTTAAATCAATCAATGTAAAACAATTCCAATCATCATATTTAAGTTCATTTCTTGGTGTCAATAAATAACCTTTAAATGTCCAACGATACCCACAATGTTTTCTTAGTAGTTTCATAAAGTGAGATGGTAAATTGATCCCAACAAAAAAAATACATGCTTGCAACAATTGTTTCAACTTGGACATTTTAATATTCCTTTGGCTAAACCATTTTGCAATTGAATGTTTTTAATGAAAGAATAATTATGGAAATAATTTACAAGATTAATTCATGGTTTTTGAGCATGAATAGCCCCAATATATATAACATTATCATTTTGTTTGCTTTTCCCATTTATTAAAATTAATTACACAACAAAAACCCAAAATTTGACACATTTACTTCACTACTATAATTCATGGTTTTTTTAATTGGGTTTTTAAATAAAAATACCCAAATGACATGTGTAAAAAAAAACCACCTTATCAATTTGGACACGTTGATTTAGACCTACTAATGTGATTAGGTAGTTAATTTGGAACCTATCATTTTGACTAACAACATGATTAACATAATGATTGACTATTTGACTAATAGACAATGGACCATTTGATTGGGCCAAATTTATACCTATATTAAAATCATTTTTTGGAATATTATTTTAAAAAATAAATAGGGAAATAGGTAGGTAGATAGTAAATAGGTCTAAGTAGGTCAAAGAAAAACATTTAGATAAGTAGTTGTTAGCCTAACTTATAGAACTTAACCTAACCTCGCCAAGCTACCTTAATTTAACTTACCTACCTTAACCCTTTAAGTATCCATATAAGTTACAAGTAAAGGAATTAAACCCTAAACCTTCACAATGACAACCCAAATCCTTACCAAGAACTACACCGCTAAAGGTGTTCAATTTTTGCCAAGTTTTTAATTCCACATGTTTATTTCACATCACTTAACATAATGGCTAAACCTAAATGACAATTAATGGTTAAAATTAGGCTAAATATAATGGTTAAACCTAGTGACAAAATTTAGTGGCTAAACTTAGTGATTCAATGTAGTGGTTAAACATAATGGCCAAATATTAGTTAAATTTAATGATTAAATCTAATGGTTGAACATATTGGTTAAATTTAGTGGCTAAATTTAATGGCTAAACATAATCATTAAACTTAGTTGATAAATCTAATGGCAAATTTTCATTATTAAACTTTGGTTAAACCTAGTGGTTAAATATAATGATATTTAAACATTCGTTGAAGATAATTATTAAACCTAATATTTAAATCTAATGGCTAAAACAATATGGCCAAAATTAAGCTAAACCTAATGGTTAAACATAGGTTAAACCCAACAGCTAAATCTAGTGGTTAAACATAATGATTAACATCTGGCTAAACATACTGGTGAAACATAATGATTAAACCTAAGTTAAACCTAATGGGTAAATTTAATGGTTAAATATAGTGGCGAAACCTAGGTTATACCTAATGGCGAAACTTAAGTTACACTTAATGACCAAATCTAATGATTGAACTTAGGCTAAACCTAAAGCCAAATCTAGTGGTTAAACATAGTGGCTAAATTTAAGTTAAACCTAATGATTAAA
>Ga0116229_10007852_pt1 | contig 16744 bp, 17 predicted proteins | sample S1TSphgellanicum_3_FD_87313 | JGI IMG/M metagenome (GOLD analysis project Ga0116229, IMG submission 87313) | Host-associated microbial communities from peat moss isolated from Minnesota, USA - S1T2_Fc - Sphagnum magellanicum MG | ecosystem: Host-associated > Plants > Peat moss > Unclassified...
ACATAATTTGAGAAAAATCAATGCACAACTGTGGGATAAATTTCTGCAATCCTGAGGTACAGTAGAATTGCAACACATGAATGTGTGCATGAGACAGAAAACCTGCAAGCTTGAGCAAATGAGAACCCTCAGCTCAGGCTCCTTGCCTTCAGTGCATCTTGTCTGAGTGCTTTGGGCAATCAGCCCAAAGCCTTGAGCAGTGTCTGTGGGATTGTTGCACACAGATGGCAACAGAGTCCATATCAATTGCACACAGGACTTGGTCAGCATTTCTTCATGACAACAGGCTTTCCATCAGCACAATATGGAAACAATCATCACCAAACAAGATGCAGCATTGTTTCTATCCCACTTCCAATGGTACATTCAAAGAACAAGGCAAGAATTGTAAGCCTCAACAGAAGAGACAGCTGCAGAAAGATTGCTTTGAACGCACGACTTGTACTCTACAACAGAAGCATCCTGTTAGAAGCTTCCCAGCATACCTGCGAAGGGAGTCAAAATAGCCATTTGGAGACACAAAAGTGATGATCAGCACTGTGACTTCTGTCAAATCCATGCCGACTCATGCTCATGAAAGATAATTGCGACCTGATCTTCTACAGAGCCCTGTCTCTCCCCAGAGACAAAGCAGAGACCCCAACCGTCCTGGCTTCAAAAGATACCAAAAGATCAAACGGATCAACCATGTGATTCTCTACATCCCAGGTGTACATGCTACCATATGAAGAGGGAAAGTCAAAATGATCTTCTGCATCAGCGAGAGAATTTTGCCAAGGCAAATTGCATTTTGCTTACTTTCTCCAGCCTACTACTGCTATCCCGCCAGTGCAAAGAAACTGACAAGAATTCCTGCCAAAGGTTGGACCATGACAGGATAGCAACCAAAGAGAGCGCAACAAGATTGACACCAACAAGAGCTAGGGCTGCATTGACATGTGAACTCTGACAGGATTGATATTCAGTTACCTTCTCTGGTTTGTGATCCCACCATTGCGAAGGATCCGAAAGAACTCCCGCCACAGTCTCTCTCTCTCTCACCTTCAGGAGATGCAGAAAAACTTCCTGTCGAAATTACGTACTGCGATTAGAAAGAAAGACAAGATTGGGGTATTATTGCATCTTGCATAGACTGTGTTCAATCCTTCGATGTGCCTTGGGAAGACATCACTGGAATCAGGTCAAGAGTTTTCGGCAAACAAAACACACCTGCTGTGAGAAGAAGGCGGTAGAGAAAGAGAGAAACAACACAAGAAAGCTTACTTACAACTGTCTTGATCTTTGAGTGCCGCCTTTGTTCCTATTCGATGTGCTCTGCTGGGTACTAGTGCTCCGTGTTTGTCACCCTGAGGATTCCTCCACTTGCAATTGCCCTAAAACGCTCTAAAACCCCGGCACCCTAAAACCTCTCTAAAACCTGTGTTGTGACCATCTAGTGTTGTCAGTATAGGAGAAGCATCTGAAAGTAGACCCTTTTCCCTGCGCTTTTTACTCTTTTTAGAAAAATAGGACGCTTACAAAATTCTATAGGTCCTGGGACCTATCTTATGAAATCGTAAGGTCTTGTCAACAGTATTAGGACCTGACAGAACCTTACATGTAGGGTAAAGCCCTATGTCAAGGGCACTATCAAAATAAGGGTACACGAGGCAAGCAGCCTTTTTTTTCTGGCGAGATTTTCCAAAAAGAAAAAAATTTAAAAGAAAAACTCGAAAATGAAGTGATTTTGGAGGTTATCAATGGCCAGAAGTGAGAAAAAAATTAGTAAATATCGCCAGATTTTTATAATGGGCTTTCAGTGTGTAGCCAAAAATATAAAAGAATCATTGAAAATGTGTACTTTGTATCTGAACTATAGCCAGATTTGATTGAATCTTCTTAGGGATGATCGTCACTTTTTTTACACATTTTTACGGATGTTAGTCACTTTGGCTCTTAACAAAAGTTCCTAAAAAGAACCTTGTAGCCAAGTGCAAGCCTGATTTTGGTAATGCTATGGACCGAGGGCTTTATCCCATGTAAAAATCCACTAGGAATTCAGGAGAGGAAATGAGGTGAAAGAGGAGGGGGGCTTTATGTATAGAGGAATGCCCTGAGTGGAGAGCATTCTTAATGGCAATTTCAATCTGCATTTTGTACTTATGTCCATTTGCTTATGGTAATTATGATAAATTAATTACGGGAATCTTTTATGATTGTACAACTGCAATAACTAGGCTAACTATGATCATTTCTCTTTTAGTCACAGTAATTAGGGTCAATTTTTATCATGGTCATTGTCATAGTTGCATTCTGAAATTTATAGTCATTATCTACATATGATATTGTAATACCTTGGCCATTTCAACAAATGTCCATTGAATAATTTATTTATTTTAAAATATTATTTCAACAAATGAAATATTCCTAAAGATTCAAATATTTCCTTTGCAATAGTTTGTGATTTGGAAGAAGTACTTTCTGAATTTTTTAACGATTCTAAAAATAATATGATTAATGTCAAACTGGCCAAGGTACGAGGGTAATTTGTTTGGGTAATTTAAGTTCTACCATTATTTTGATGTAAGGTTGGTAATCCCAATTCACTTTATGTATGGTCCTTCAGTTTTCATGGAATTTTTAAATTCATTACATAGCTAGTGGTAAATAAATTATGTTAATTTGGTTTTGGTAATGTCATTCTAGTAATTTACATATGTAATGTGCAATGTGTTTTTCGTTGGAGAATTTTTGCCACTTGCAGATTAGAAATCTCTGTGACTCATACAAATTATTATTGAGAAAAAAAAGTGCCTTCTTTTACTTTACTCTCTAAAATGTAGCCAAAATTGGCCCATTCCTCTTGTGGATGATTGCCAATGTGGCTGCATCACAAAACTGGATAAAAACAGTGGTGATTTCAGGTAGTGATTTTTTACTGTAACTTTAATGGTAGTTAGGCTAATTTAGATTACAGAAGCCTATTTTTTAATTCGTTCCATTTACAATTGCATATAAAAGTTAAAATTTTCAACTCATTTTATCTACATGAGTTCAGTTTAAATATTTTTAGGATTATTTACTTAAGTAGTGTAATATATTAACACAAGGACGAAATGAGGATTTTTTTGGCGATACTGTAACTTAAAATAATTAGAATAGGTTAGCTAATTTCCTGGTAATTATGGTAATCTCATTAAACTATATTAATTTCATGTTTTGATTTATTGTTCTAATTCAATATCAGGTCCATATATATGGTAAACTAACTAGGGCAATTTATTATGGTAATTGACAAATTTTTGTATTAGCTTACTAGAATTACAATAAAATATTTTTAAAATTCAGATTTTATACTAATCTATTTATAGCAATTTAATTACCATAATTCAATCCACATTAATCTGTTATGATAACATAATACAATATAATGTAGTTATGCCGAGTTTAATATTCATTTAATCACTTTTTTTAATTTACAGAAACTATATATATATTCTTGTCATTGCCATCAGAACGGCTCCACCGGTGCTCGGTATATGGCCCTGCACAGGAAATGTGAATTGAAAAAAGGTCACCCGTACTGTTTTGGCTGAGTAAAAATGGTTTTGGCTGTGCATTTTCGCTCCAGATACGGTAGGAGATATGGAGGCAGACAAAAGGCTCAGCAAAGGATAATATCTGACGTTGGTTGGTACATAGACTTTTAGATAAGTGGTTGGTCCAGGTGGGTTACTATTATTGTTCACCCAGCATTTGTAGGGTCAGTTCTAGTCTAATGGGTGCGGTTGGAAAGAAACAAAAACATAAAGCTAGATTGGGGACATAATGTCGCCATGCCATATACCCAGTAGCCATGGAGCTGCTCTCATAGTGGCTGGGGTTCGCGGCAATGTCCCCCTCCCCACCAAAAGGGTGCCCAGATGGGTTCTCAACCCTTTTAGTTAGGGGCTATTTAAGGTAACCCTAATAAACAGCATAATCATTGTTAAAAAATAACATCACTTAACATGAGGAATTATCTAAATTGAATGTTGAAAAACTAAAAAAAAGGTTTAATTGAAATGCCAGAAAACAATTAACTTTAATTTTACAAGTTTTATGAGTGATAACACAATTATTGCACCTTCACAATCCCATGCATCTCACATGCACCCACATTCAACCAAGCATGACTTACACTGCACATTTTGACAAATCAACAGCACCAAGCTCAACATCTCACTTTGAACATTGTTATAACATAAAGTATAAACTTAGAGCCTTAGCTCATTTTAGATTTCTCCAAAGTCTTTCTTTTCAAAAAATTTATGTTTGTGAATGCTATCTACAATAGGTTCTTTCCATTTTTTTGTTTGTTTTTCATCAATTTTTTTATACAAAAAGGATGTAGCTTTTGGAAATCTATAAACTAGGGTTTTTTATTTAGACCTACACTAAGTTTGAAAGAGATTTTTTTTTTCTTGGAGCTGCCAATATTTGTTGTTTGGCAAAATGTAACTAGTTACCAATGGGTAACCGATGAGGCATATCATTTCGAGAATTTAATACAAGTAACTAGTTTTGTATAACTGGTAATAGGTCTATTATGTTACCAATATGTTGACAAAATGTGGCCAATAGTCATTCTAGTTTGATTTTGAGCCACTAGACTATTGTATCAGCTAGTGATTGTTGAAATTGAAATAGCACTATGTTTTAGTATAAGTAGTTGATGTTTAACAAGAAAATGATCATTATGATTTGAGAAGAATTTTTTTGAAAAAAAATTCTTAGATCTAATTTTGATCTATTTTGGATTTTTCTTGTAACATCTGTGCATTTTGTAAATATGAACATCTTCATTTCTAATTTGTTTTCTTATTCTCATATTTAACTTTAAACATACATGTTGATGTTTGTATGCAAATAAAATTTTGAATATAGGAAATAGTTTTTTGTAATTTGAAAGCATAGAAAAGAACCCTTAACATTTGGTGACCACGTAATGAAACAAAATTGAAGCACAAACGCCTTAATCTTTGGTACTATGAATGATTTGTGGAAGAATCAAATTGTAAACATTTGCATTTACAATATCTAGTTTTAGAATAAATTTGTAAGAATGAGTTTGATGTACAATTTTCTATAATTATTTTAAATGAAAATCTAATGACTTTAATTGCAAAAAACAAGAGTGATCAAATATTCCTTTTCCATATTTATTTTTCACTTTTGTGCAAAATTTCAAACCCAATAAAAGAGAAATGTGTATTTGAATGTTTTCATTGTCATATTTTGAAAGAATTACATGAATTTTGCTTGTGATGGGTGCCATAACCATTTTTTCAAAAAGTAGGTTCACTTTTCCTAATCAAATTAACATGAATCATCTCCCCTAGTTTCTAGGGGGTAAAAGCCCTTGAAGCTACTATATTCTATAATGGTTCCCAACATAGTATCCATGCCTTACAAGGTAGGCCAATAAATCAGCCCTCTAGTACCAATAAAATCTTGTAAAAATGTAAAACTCAAGGGCATAAAAAAAGACCAAGGCTAAATGCAATCATGTTATCTGTATTGTTGGGTGCTTTCATATATGGATTGGTGATGTCATATATACATTAATATTATGTTAGTATTAGTGATATATATATATATATATTAGTAACCTTTGTTACATTAACAACCTATGTTGCATTAATATTATGTGGGGAAATTAATAGATGTCATATTAGCATTAATATTAGTGATATCTTATGTTGAGCACAAGTTGGAACAATATAAATGCAATGTTGTATCAATTTGCTATGAAGCAATGTCAAAACAATGATTATAGTTGATTCAATACTTGGTTTTTTCTTCCCATACTACCTTGTATCTCCCATACTACTACCTTGTGAGAGATGAGTGACTAGTTCGGTGAAGATTTCATTAGCACCAGGATTGGAAATTGCATTCACACATAATATCAAATAGGCTATTCAAGGCAACTAGAATTTGAAATGTGGGGGCAATGAAAGGATAAACATCATTGTGCACATAGAGACATGCATCAATTTGGCAATGGGGCAACCATAATAAAAAAATTGGCATATCTACAACCATTGTTTACACTTGTAGTTAGTTTGATTTTGAAAACTCACACTTCCATTACAATGACCAATAGGTACAAGGTTTGGCTATCACAACAAAATTTACTATAGTAAGCTTAGTGCACACTTGCTTCTCCATGATAGTGGGTCCAAAGTTTTACAAAGAAAAATAGATCTTTGATGGTCTGCACACTCCAATATTAGATCCTTAATAATATCATTTGTTAACATGTTGATGATCTATTTACCGGTTATTGATTTTTCAGTTCACTTTTAGTTGCACATGACAACTTTGCTTCACATCTTCAATCTCTTCTAACATGGATCCTCACACAACCTCCTATTTTTTTTTTCTAGATACAAGGTGAATGCCCACGCAAAACCACATGTGCCCTTTCTTGGTGATACAACCCCAAGGACAATCTTCCACACCTTTCATTTAGTCTCAAACTTGGACCAAATTAAACCAATTTCCTTGTTTGGTCACAAGTAAAAATTGCTACACAATCAATAGCATGCCTTTCAAAAGAGAATGCATTCTGCAAGTTCTCAAAGATGCAGAGTCCAACAAAATTGTGACTTGGAAATTCAAGTAAAATTTCCATTATTAGATCTTTGAGATGTACTGGCACAACAAAACAAAAGAAGGAGTAAACTTGAAAACAAGTACATGTTTTGAAATCACTGGATAGAAATAGGGGGTAGAGAAAAAGGGGCAACTCAACAATTTCACCTCCTAACCAAGGGGTACATGTGCACTGAATGTCAAATTCAAAAAGAGTAAATCAAAATAAAGTTGTAGAGGACAAATAGAACTTGTGTCACACATTGAATACACCCCATGCTATTTTTTCTTGAACATGTTGTCACATGCATAATGACTAGATGGAAATATGATATAAAACTTACTAAATGCTAAGATTTTCTCAATATTTATGGCAACTAATAAAGAACTTGAAAAGACTTTGGAAGTCACCTTCTAATAAGGAAATGTGCATATTGCACATTTGACAAGGGGACATCAACCATCATCAATAACAGAAAAGAGAAACTAGACTATGAAATATAACCAATGAGCGATTCACAGCCTGTGCTTATGACCTTAGGGAATAAGAATAAAATAGAATAAAAGGTCAGAAAGAAAAATCCCGACAAAAAAAATGAACAAAAGATAAAACAAAAAGAAGAAAGGAGGAAATGCCATACAAAACTAGAAATGCCATTCATAAACACATGTTATTTTGCAAAACATTTCCCATTACCAAATGTGGCCTACATTCCATTTTGCATGTAAAAGCATTAGTAAATCAAGTGATTGATAGGAAGCTCACCTGACTCTTAGTGTATTGCCATGGCAAGCTCAAAGGTTGCACCTTATAATCTAGAACATGAATTTTATGTTTTTTTTTTTTAGGTGTTCCTTTGTTTTTGCAGGCCATGCATTCCATGTGCTTTTAGTGAAGAACATAAAGAGGACTTGCAAAATCAACAAAATAAGTAGCAAGATCATATATCAAGTTAACCAAATCAGGAACATCTATAATTGAAAATTACAAGACAGTTATACTTGGGCCCAAATAATACAGTTTGTTGTGAAGATCAATCATGTCCCATATCCACACAGGAAATGCACAACAAGACTTTCAATGTAACACAATATGTGGAAACACAATGCAGTAAGCACAATTGCAAGCTCTAGTTGCTTCAAACATAATGCACGACCTAAATTACTCTTATTGCAGAATAGGACAAGTAGATTTACCTCCAAGATATCACCTAAACTTTCTTTCAATGTTTGAATTGCAATTTTTGTTGCTTTCTTGTGTGGATACCTATCATTTACACCTTTTATCATTCCTTTACATATGATTTGCCCATTATGGGCATAGTGGCAGGGTGCCAAGCACCCACACCCCCCTAAAAAAGGGGCTGTAGTGGCAAGGTCTGCCCCCTTGTAGTGGTAGGATCTCCTAGCACAAAAATATGGTAGTCGAACCTAGTTTTAATATTTTTTCCTAGTCTCTAAACCCATAGGTCTAGGATAAAATCAACAAATTGTTTGTTGACTATTTTAAACCTTGGACAATCCAATTTAACGTGAAATGGACTATCCAATGTTTTTGATAAAAAAGGCCCTTGGGGGGGGGGGGGTTGAAAGATTTTTTAATTTCCTCTTCAGGGTGGGGTTGGGTTGGGTTTGTTTTTTTTTTCTCTCCATCCTCTTGGCTCCTTAAACAAGGTTTTATTTTGATTTTGAAGTTTCTAATGTTTGGGCTATTTGACTAGAAGGGAGTGGGGGTATGTGACGGTTTTCTTTTTTGGGTTTGGAAGGGAAGTGCACAAGAGGTGAAGGTTATTTTGGAAAAAATGTAAAGGTGGCTCAATGTTGAAATAATAGAGTTTTTTTTCATAGATTGTGAAGGGTCAGTGATATATTTTTTTCTTTTTCCTTAAGGGGGGACTTCTAACTTGCAAGTATTTTTTGTTTTGTTTTGTAAATCTTCCAAAGTAGGGTGTTTTATTTTGGTGTTCAGGGGATCATAAGCACCCATTTTGGATTTTTCATTTTTCTTCTTTGTGTTTTTTTCTTTCCTTATTTTCTTTTGTTTTATTTAATGATTTTTTTGTTTAGGTGTTTTCTTGTCTTTTCTTATTTTTTATCCTCCCTCTATTCCCCTAACTGATTTTTTTTCTATTCTTCTTTTCTTTTTCTTACTTGGTGTTTTTTTTTCTTGTTGTATTTCTATTTTGGCCTCTTCTTTTCTTGTTTTTTTAAATATATATATTTTTAAAAACTTTTCTTTTTTTTATTTTTTATCTTTTAACTTGTTTTTCCTATTTTTTTTAATGCATTTCTTTACTTTCCTTTTTCTTCTCTCCTTTTGTTGGCTTTGTAAGAGGCATCAAATGAACAATAGTGAACACTTACATGGCTTGGAGATAATAGTGTAATGTACAACCTTTGATTAAGTTGATTATCAAAACTAAAAAAAGATTCAATGAAAGCTTTGATGGTTTTAAAAAAACAAAATTTTTAAAAGGTGAAAGGAGGCCACAGGAACCCATTCCTAAAATTTCATAGGGTTCATAATTTTACAACTCATAGCGATGTAGTGGGTGACTTGTTCGCCCTTACCATGCTCTTTCACAAGTCCTTGGGCCCTAATGGTAATCTCATCCCCATGAATAAACTAATAGCTAATTGAATTTGAAATCTTATAACAATATTTGGTCTGGTTCTTATTTTCGAGCTTCATTTGAAATAAAACTTGGGTCATGTCCCACTAATTATGTCATTTCCAATCCCCCCTTTTCACAATCTCTTATTTTCTTCTTCTATGTACTTGGATTTTCCCCTCTTTCATAACTTTCAAAGGATGTAATGTAAGGGCCATTTAACTTAGCTTTTTATTTTTCCATTTTCTCACAAGCCTTTGAGGATGGAATATATGATGCATTCATGTTTATTTGTTGGATCTTTTATTTTTATTTTCCACTATGAAAAAAATGGGTGTTTTACAATTGGCCTTGCAACTCAATTTTTGAATTAAAAAGGACACTTGCAACTCACCGTTCATATGATGCAACTCATTACAACTCATTGCAATTCAATTACAACTCAATCAAAAAAACTCATTTCCAACTAATATACAACTCCATTATAATTACACCCATGATGTTATGTTCACGTCATTAATTATCATCCATCTATTAAAATTTGACACATGACATTATAAAGATTTTTGGACATAATTTCTTTTTTCAAAATATTGATTCCCATTGTCCATTATGATTGTTAATGATGGTTCAAGATTGGACATGTGAGATAACAAAAAAATTATCACATCACATATTAATTATATTTTGAAAATTAATTTTTTTTAAAATTTAGTAGTTAGGTAAATTGTATATAACCATAGGTAGGTAGGTTGGAAGGTCTTAAAACTTACATACCTATGTATTTATCTAGAACCCAACTATCTACCTACTTACCTACATAGATAAATAAAAAGTTAGAACCTACTTATTTACGTAAGTAGATAGATAAAAAAGCATGAGACTAAATGCATTAAATAATAACCATGAATTTATTTTTTTTAATTTATGTTTTTCCTTTAGCTTAGTGTTTTTAAGCTCATTCCAAAATGACACATGTATTTTAATGTGAGAACATAAAAGAAATATGACTCTCCACAAACTGTCAACTTTCTAACATAGTAATAGAAAAAACTGAGAGGAAGGATGGACTGACTGCAAAAGGATGACTCCATCCGACAAGAAATGGGTCCAACCAATTGGACTTCTGTTTGGTTTATTCTTCCACTTGAAGCATTGCGGCTAGATCCTCAACAACAATGCACAGATTGCTGCCAACTTGCTCATGTTCTGCCCAAGGAAACTGTCGTGGCAAATGTGGCAGAGGCGGTCTTTTCAACCACACGGTACTACTGCTACTACTGTCAAGAGTGTCCTTCCACCATCTAACTGATTCGTCAACAGACTTGCTTGGATCCTTGGGCAGCTCCAATTGGGACAATGGAGTTGCACCCAGAGCAGGCCAGACCATAATTTGTAAGGACCCAAGATCCACCACTAGCGTCGCTGATCCAGTGCTGCTGCTGTGACGTGATGCTTTGCAATTGCCATCTCCAGGGTCAGTTGGCGGTGTAGCTGCTGCTGTGAGCCGGAACTTTGGACTGTCGACCACAACCGATAGCTCTAGAAAAGACTCCGGAATTGCAGTTGCAAGTGAAGACCTGGAATGTTTGATTGTCTTTGTCCGTATAACATTGAGGGATGATGATGTCTCAGGTTGCACAAAGCTGCTTGGCGCAGCAGTGGCACCTCTGCTTTCTGGGTGGTGGGGGGGCTAGGAACACCGACATTCAACAGCTGCACCAGCAACGGACTTAGCTGATAACTTATTCCAGAATCAACAAAGCATTCCAGCTGACCCGTACCCATGGCACAACTGGTTAAGCCACAGAGATGCCCCCCTCTTTCAACAACATCTGCTATCTGTTGATCTTCAGCAATAAGGAAAGGGCTTGCTGAGCCAGTTTGCAGTGGTGCCATCATCTTCTTCAGCAATGTAGTACTACTGCCAGTGGCAGCGGCAGCAGCAGTTCCTACTCGTACAAGCCCACCACCACCCAAGACATGAGCGGACGCAAAAGAAAAGGCGAAGGCATAACTTACCGCCTCTACACCCCTCTTCTTTTTCGCCTTCATGATTGGATCTAAGAAGAAGCGAGAAATCACACAGCACAGCAGCAACGAAGCATCTCTCTCCTGTACTTTTTCTCTGGCTCGGTCTGTTGGTAGGGGTTCGCGATTCGGGTTATGAGGAGGAGGAGGAGGGAGGAGCTCGATCCCACGGTTCGTTGGTTGTGGAAGAAAAAGAAGTAGCTCCGAAGCAGCCCAGTCAAAGGAGCAGCCGCTAATTACAACTGCAAGCAGAGAAAAAGGAAAGGCAGAAGGCGATGCGATGTGATGATCTCAGGCCAACAGCAGCGACGACGACGACGACGACTGGAGGCGTCCGTTGACTGACCAAATTGTGGTCAGCAGTTGACACTTCGACCATTTTTCCAATTGGGAGGACCACGCCATCCCCAAACCAAGAGTTGAGTTGCTTCTTGTAAGATTGGAAACCTTTATCTTCTTTCCCAAAATGCCTCAAAAAATCAGACTGCCCCTGATTTATTTTTTCTCTGGAGTCAGTTACATATGAAGTTACATCTGGGGAAGCTCCAGGAATTTTTCAGGCACTGCCCAGACAGACAGACAGACACCACTGTTGCTTTAACATATAAGATAGCTTTTGCAAAAGTTATGCCAAACTTATGGAATTTGGTTCAAATTATGCCAAAAATTCAAAGTTCTCCCAGGTTTTGTCCTAGTTTTCCTGTTTTGCCAAAGTTTTCATGGTTTGCTCAAGTTTTGCCAAAGTTGTGACATTATGTTAAGTTAATGCCCAAAATTATGAACTTTTGCCCAATTATGCCAAAGTTTTCACATTTTGCTCAACTTATGCCAAAGTTATTGAGTTTTGCCAAACTTCTCACATTTGGTCCAAATTATTCCAAAGTTATCAAGTTTTGCCAACTTATGCAAAAAATCTTAGGTTTTGCCCAAATTTTCCCAACTTATGCCAAAGTTCTTAGGTTTTGGCCAAGTTATGCCAAAGTTATCAACTTTTCCCAACTTATGCTAAACATTCTCGAGTTTTGCCCGAGTTATGATAAGTTATTAGCTTTTTCTAACTTATGTCAAAAGTTTTCAAGTTTTGTTGTAGTTATGCCAAAGTCATCAACTTTTCCCAACTTATGCCAAGGTTATCATGTTTTTCCCTAGTTATGCCAATTTTCTCACGTTTTGCCCAAGTTATGCCCAACTTATTGAATTTTTCCAACTTATGCCAAACTTCTCACGTTTTGCCCAAATTATGCCAAATTTATCAACTTTTTTCTCATATCATGCCAATTTATAAAGTTTTGTAGAAAACATGATATCTTCACATACACAACATATAACCCTGCATATAATTTTCATATATAACCCTGGCCCCCTTCAACGTATATATATATATATATATAATTTAAGAAATTTAAGAAATTTTAAGAAATTTAATTTATTTTAGGTTAATTTAGCTAAGTTTGGGAAAATTTCAACATTTCTTAAAATAATATAATTAATGTTCAATTTGCCTATGTACCATGGTATGTTTTCCTTTCAATGATTGTGCCATGGTTTACTAAGTGAATTACAAATTTTGGAGGACCTATTTTGTTGCTTGTATTCGTCCGTTCCAAGCTTGCCTCCTGCTCTTATTGCTTATAAAAAAAAAATCCGGGTCATGGGCCTCTTTCGTAGACCCATCCATGAGAAGGAATGTTCCTACTTTGTCCACTCCCAAAAATTAAAATATTATGTAATGTTCTCCCTTTTTTCTACCTATGTGAATTACGATGTTACAATATTGTTTTTTCCGGTCCATGGGAGGTGAGATTACATTAAGAATGTTTCATGTTTTCTACAAAAAAAAATTTTGTAGAAAACCCCTTTCCTCCCTCTTCCTTCCACATTTCCAATGAAGGGACCATAAAAAAAACTCCATACCTTCACCCCCCTCCCCTCAAGAATAAAAAAATAAAAAATCAAGGTGCACCCTTTCAAGTTCCCCCCTTGCACAATGAAACCCAATAATTCCCCTGGCCCAGTAAAAAATAATTTATCATAGTTACCAGCAGTAAAAAAAAGTACAAAAAGTAACAAACCTCACCCCTTTAGACAGTAAAAAGTACCTTCCAAAATTTACGAGCAATAAAAAAAATAACAAAAAGTAACAAAAAGTGAAAAAGGTCAACAAAAAAAGCCTGCCATTACGGGAGAACAGCCTGCCACTACGCCCCCTTTTTTGTGGTCAAACAGCCTCCAACCTGCATCCTTACAGGCGTAGTGGCCAGATCATATGTATAGTCACTGGCTTTTCGAATCAAAACTTATGGATTGCGCTTCTCATTACCGTTTCTATGTGGACTTTGTTGTGCTCCGTAAATTGATGGGCTGTGTGTTGGGGACTTGCAATTACTAAAATATCATATCAAAGAAATGTACCAATAAAATAAATAATGAATTCAATTTGAAAACTATATTTATGGACTTTTAAATAACCTAATAATGACCATTTTTTCATAAGTCCATATCATATTGGACCAAGAAATATTTTATGATTTTTTTTGTTTACATGCTTTAAAAAAATATAAATTCTACGTGCGCCATCAATGATATCGAAAAATGTGGAGCAAATCGATGTAAACTAGTGCAATTTCCAAAATTTGACCCTTCTTTTTCATAAACACGGACTTTGGTTCTTTGACAAATCAATCCCCCTTACCTTGCATCCTCCGATTATTACATACAATAAAAAATCCTATTCATTTCAATATTTTAACCCCACCGGATTATATGTTTAACGATTCACTGATACAATTTGTGCTATTTTTCGTCGCAGCAACCCCCTTCGCCGTTGCTGATGCTCAGTGCGCGTGGCACGGCGCTCACCTCTTTCGTGAACGAGGATCGCGCAGCCCTGACGAATTTTCGTCGATTCACTGCTCCCGAAGAACCTGATTGTCTCTTGTGTTGTGTTTACAGCGGTGATGGAAACGTGCGTCACCCCAGTCAAAATTGTTCGTTGTTGCTGGACGGTCGTCGATGCTTCAAATGTCTGGGACCGCATCCTAGGTCGGATTGCCGTAATTCCATTCCCCGATCACCCGACGTTTGTCCCAAGTGCCACCTTTTGCACAACGGGCCAGCGTTGGGCAACGTCCCCTTGCACGAAGGAAGGTACGGTGTCGATTGCCCGGGTTAGATCCAGGGCGAATGATATTGGATTCTTATTTGGGCCATTTGGCGTCACAACCCGTCGGACGTGCGCCAGGCCATGCCGGAATTGATGAATATCACTCGCGACGAAGAGTTGGCTCGATGGATGGGACTGAAGGCCTTCGGCCGGTCCGTTACCAACTTCGCACGATTAGCGGATGCATGCATTCGAATGCTGGAGCGGGACCATAGATGTAAAAGACGATTTTAGGATTGCAATCGTAAGTTCGACGATTGGTAGCCTCCTTCGGGCATATTGTTTGTGCCTCCTGCGATTGCTGTCGACATCTTGCTTCGTGCGCACCGGCAGGAAGTCGACGAACGTTCAACCATCGGAGTCTGTAAATTAGGTGGGGTTGCGACAGCGTCGAGAGCTTCTCAAAATGTCGGATTAAAAAAATCGAAGGGAATTGGATTACAATATGTGGATATCTGTTGGTTCTGCACTGATGACGAGATCATTGTTGATATGGCAGCCAGCATTTCCAAAAGGACTCGGTGCTGCAGCCGAAAGACTAAGAGTAGCACCCAGCACCCCAATAATATTTGACGTTCAATTGTTGTACATACCTAATGTCTCATTTTCTATTGGTGAGTAAAATGTTGACGACCTTAAGAACCTTCCGATTGACAGAGGAATCGGCTCACCATTCAGGCAGTGCATTCGAAGATCATCTTTTTCTTAACAATGATGTTGTACAAATCGTGTGGATTCTCTCCTGAGGTTCTTTTGGCCATTTTCCAAAAGAGATTTGAAAACATTCACCAGAAATATAGAAGGTCGCCTCCCTAAAATCTACAATTTGTAGAGTTGTCGCTAATGGATGCTGGATTCTTTTGGGAATGGTCACCAACGATGCCGCAGCTGTAGGACCAAAAAATAGTGGATTGCACTTGAATTGCAGACACATTTTTTTTGCCACAGAGCATGCACCTTGTACTTTGCTTTCATGTACCAGGAAATGCAAACTACACAACTGTATCAGCTCCTTCATCCACTTCGTACCTGGAGCTTTCTTAATGAATTGAAGATGCTTCAATGACTCCATTCCGAGAGTTTTCTCATATCTTGCAATCTCCTAGTTTGCTAAACTTCCACTTCACCTCAATTCATCATAGATCGATACCTCAAGGTTCTATCTGCACTCCAAACTTGACTGTTCCAAAAAGGGTGGTTAGTGTTACCAGAATAACTGGCACTGTAAAGGGCGTTACTGGTTATGTTATTCTTGACTACGCAGAATGTCACAATCGTGTTGTGACCACGAATGCTCATGCAACCTCCATTTTGACTTGTGATAGGATAACCTCACAGCATTCTGGAAGAATTAGTAAATCGTACAGCAAAAAGATGAGCTGGCTTCACAACCGGTGGCAGTATTGTCTGAAGTGCGTTCCTTGAAGGAGCCTATTGATTCAAAAAGGTTGAAATTGACTTCAACATGTCATTTTCTAGTGGCGAGTACAAAGCTGACGACCTTAAGACCCTGAATCTGATTGACAGAAGAATCAGCTCACCACTCAAGTAGTGTATTCGAAGATCATTTTTTTCCTTAACAATGGTGTTATACAAATCTTGTGGATTTTCGCCTAAGGTTCTTTTGGCCATTTTCCAAAAGAAATTTGAAAACATCCACCACCGGAATTATTGAAGGTTGCCTCACTAAAATCTACAATTTGTACAGTTGTCGCCAATGGATGCTAGATTCTTTTGGGAATGCTCACCGACAATGCTGCAGCAGCAGGACCGAAAAATAGTGGATTGCACTTGAATTGTAGACACATTTTTTTCGTCACAGAGCATGCACCCTTTACTTTGCTTTCGTGTACCAGGAAATGCAAACTACACAACCGTATCAGCTTCTTCATCCACTTCGTACCTGGAGCTTTCTTAATGAATTGAAGATGCTTCAATGACTCCATTCCGAAAGTTTTCTCATATCTTGCGATCTCCTAGTTTGCTAAACTTCCACTTCACCTCAATTCATTACAGATCGATACCTTAAGGTTCTATCTGCACTCCAAGCTTGACTGTTCAAAAAAGCTGGTCAATGTTACCAGAATAACTGGCACTGTAAAGTCTATGGCAATAGTAAAAATATGGTCTTTACATCAAATGGATGTAAAGAATGTTTTTCTTCATGGAGATTTACAAGAAGAAGTGTACATGGAATAACCACCAAGTTATGTGGACCAAAAACATCCTAATTTGGTTTATAGGTTGAAGAAAGCTTTGTATGGCTTGAAGCAAGCACCTAGAGCTTGGTCAGACAAGATAGGTCAGTATCTTGTCAGAA
>Ga0116229_10007853_pt1 | contig 16743 bp, 12 predicted proteins | sample S1TSphgellanicum_3_FD_87313 | JGI IMG/M metagenome (GOLD analysis project Ga0116229, IMG submission 87313) | Host-associated microbial communities from peat moss isolated from Minnesota, USA - S1T2_Fc - Sphagnum magellanicum MG | ecosystem: Host-associated > Plants > Peat moss > Unclassified...
ATCAAATGGGGAAAGACAATTTGGCACTGTGCCCTTCTGCAGAATAGGTAGGGTGTTCTTTGCAAGGGGTATTTAGCCTAGGCCAAAAATGGTAAGGGGGGGGGGGGGGGGGGGGCTTTTTTTCCTTTTTCCTTGGTTCCCAATGTGTTCTCACTACGTTCCTTTAAGTTCTCAATGGTTCCCATTAGGTTCCCAAAATGTTCCCAATGTGTTCTCCAACACGTTTTCCATAGCACCTCACTTTTATCGCAAATGTTGTCCTCCTTTCACCTATATAAGTGGGCCAAAGGGGAGGAACTCTATAATTCAAAATAGAACCTTGCATTTGGAGGAGCCTCCATAATTTCATCTTTTTGAGTGATGGGCCACTCAAATTGGCTTTGTTGCAAGAAGAAGAACTTAGAAGGCTCCTCATTTAATCAATAGGAGAGGTGAATTGAATAGGTAGGGTGTTCTTAGGAAGGGCTATTAATCTAGGCCAAAAATTGTGGCAGCCAAATTTAGGAATAGAATTTCCATTCAACCAATGAGAAGTGGCGTCATGGAGTGAAGGGGCCCCCCTTTTCTTTCTTGTGCCCCAGATCTTGGAAGGGGGCATTAGCCAAGGCCAAAAATAGTGGTAAACAGTTTTGTAAACAAAAGTTGCACGCAACCAATGAATGGCTCAGTGTGCACTAATGAGGGGTCCGGTTTTCTTCTTTTTAGGGGGCGGGGGATTTTGTTTTCTATAATTGAAGATGTTGCCATGCCATTAACCCAGGCCAAAAATGGGGACAAACAGTTTTGGAAATAAAAGTTCCATGCAACCAATGATAGGCTCAGCATGGACACATGAGGGGTCCAGTTTTATTGTTTTGGGAAGGAGGGGGGAGGATTTTTTTGCTTTTTTCTTTGTCCCCATTATGTTCCCTATATGTTCCCATGAGGTTCCAAAAGGGTTCCCCAAGTTCCCAAAACGTTCCCAATAGCACCTCACTATTGGGGGGGGATTTGTTTTTCATTTTTCCCTGGTTCCCTATATGTTCCTTTTAAGTTCCCAATGGGTTCTCATCAGGTTTTCAGTAAGTTCCCCAAGTTCCCAATGTGTTCCTCAACATTGTCTCCATACCACCTCACTTTTATCCCATATGCTTTGGCAACTGTTGTCCTCCTTTGAACCCATACAGATGGGCAAAATGGGAGGAATTCTATACTTGAAAAAAGGGCCTTCTATTTTGGGGTCTCCATAGTTTCATTTAAAAAAAAGTGATGGGCCAATAAAACTGGATCATTGCAAAAATAAAAAATAAAAAATAGAACTTGGGACGCACCTCATCTAATTAATATGAGAGGTGAATAGGTACCCTCAGTTTAGGGGAGTGATGGCTCTAGGCCCTTTTCCTGTGGCAAAGACGCAGGTGTGCATATGATAGCAGCATACGATAGTGTGCATACGAACCAGCACCAATTCCAGTACTTAACTTGATAGGGAAGATCATGTATTTAATCTTTTCCATTTATTAGAAAAATGTATTAGGATTCACAGCCAAGGGAAGATTATACTTAATCTGGGAAAAACTGTACAAAATTCTGGTATTGTTTATTACCATTGGACCTTTGAAAAAAAATCATATCAGCCTAGTACTGGTATTGAATCCTTTTTAATAATTTCATTTAGATTAGTACTGGTATTGGGTTTGTTGTACAATTTTCTACCAGACTGGTACAACTCGTATTGGATCTTTCTTCTGAACTTTCATACCAGCACGATCTCTGTATGATGGTCCAAGCTCCCCCCACCCCCCACCTTTTTTTTAAAGGCCACAAATGATATAGCCAATATGACGCTGGTATTACCTCAAGTCCGTACCCAGCAGAGTTTAGTATTGCCTCAAGTCCCTACCCAGCAGGGTTAGTATTACCTCATGTCCCTACAAAGCATGTGTAGGGAATGAAAGAAAAAAGGGCTTTACGAGTTAAGACTCAACACCCAAGCTAGCAAGCAACCAAGCACCAGTTTCGGTACCAATGTTGAAAGTAACAAGAATGAATAACTCATGCATTGTCAGCCGCCCCACTATTTCCTGGTGCATATGTGTGCACCTTGCATAAGCACACGTAAGAAGTATTGATCCATCTGATAATTGTCATAGACTTTTAGTGCATAACCGAGTTAAATGCATGGAACAGCAAGTTGGCTCGACCAGGCTACAGATAAGTGATCGGTATATCAAAAGTGAACTTCACACTCGTCCGCACTCCACAGGAGTGCATGGAGGGCTGGGCGCGTTGTTTGGCTATGAACTTGTTGTACTGGGGCCCGTCTGGTCTCCTGAGTGTGGAGTCTGCTGAAAATGTGATGCATATGTGACGTTTGTTTGAGAGGGGCTGGACTTTGACATTTCTGCCGGATATCAGAAAGTGTGGCCTCTGTTTCCTCCCTCAGCTTCAAGTAGCAAAGGTTATAAGGACCTTGAGGCTCGAGCTAATCATGAAGAGGTCTGATTCTGGTGCCAAATCCTGATGAGTGTTGTGTGGTTCTTTGAATCTTTAAAGAACCATAGGTTTGGGTTCTTTCAATATTCCAAAATCAAAGAACTGCCAGTTCCTCTTCTTTGAAAAAATTAGAATCAAAGAACTAGCAGCTCCTGTTCATTTAAAAACGTTAAAGAAAATGGACGGTTTTCATGAAATAACCAAGGGTTCTCTATCCAATTCTTTGATTTTTGCATTTTTTTGGAGAACTGTGGTTATATATCAAAATTGGTTCTTTGATTCTTTGAGAATCGAGGGGGAAGTATGTATATACCCAAGTTGATAACTGGCGGGCTTTTGTCTTTCATTTTAAGAATTGCCCAACATTAATCCAGACCTACCATAAAAAACTTTGAATTATCTCATAGTAGGTGTGTAAGTTGATTTTTTTGTGACATATTTTTGCTGCTTGGTGATGAAAAATAAGTAACAAGAATATTTTGTCAATTTTTGTATGACATAGCCAAAAGACTTGAGGCACCAAACTAAAAGTTCTTTATGAGGATTGCATATGATGTGACATTTGTGTTGGTTTATAATTTTATAATTTGTATTTTTCATACTCAATTTATCATTATGTGTTAAATATAAATATTTTTTGATTACATCTTATTCTATATCATGTATAAAAATTCTTGTCATGAGATTATTTTTTTTGTTCTTTTAATCATCAATGTCTAGATTTCAATGAAAACTATCAAAATTTTGAAAAAATATTAGTAAAATTTCATCCCATTTTCATTATTTTTTTAATCAAAGGGCATTTTGTCATCATGATTTTTTTATTTGGACAAGTTAGCATTAACTATGGTCAATCAATGCTAAATCCTTATTGGGATGCTCGTTGATTAATGCTTTCAAAAAATTTGGAATGTAAAAGAAATAAAATCCCTACATTTACAATATGCTATCATGTGTAGCCATCACTTAAGGCATGAAAAGGGATAATGTGAACTATAAATCTATCATTGCTTGCAAAATTTGGTCAAATTCAGCTAAAGATATATTAATATGTAGAAATGGGGATTATTCTAGGCCCCTACATGAGGTTAAATGCATCCTTCAATATTATACGTGGAGTGTGGCCTATGTTATTGAGCACATATCATAACATTAAATGAATTTTGACAAAACAAGTGATATGTCTTCTTTAACTTAAGTTTGAAATCCAATTCCTTTGAAGCTTTAAATTTTCATTTTTATTGACTTTTAATGACAAAAACTATGCAAAATTCAATATCTTTTGTACATTAGGTTTTTAAATTACAAAATTATCTTTTTGCACCCTTACAAATGGAGGGTTTTCTAACTCTATTTATTAAGAGCATGCCTAAATTTGCCTATAATTTTCAATTTGGATTTTTTCTTTTAGTTATAAAATTATTCAAAATTAAATAATTCTTACATCATAGGTCTAAAAAATGTTGTGAAACCACCTCAAGGATCCCATATTCATTAAATGTTTTTCAATGGCATCAAGGGGCATTGTGGTTTGGGAGATCTGGATGTAACAAGCGACTCTACCATGAATGGCTTTGTCCTGAAAATAAGGTATGGCATTTAATGTTCTACTATGAACTCAAGTTATATTGGATGAAAGTTTGTTGGTTTTATGAACGACCATGAATATGTTTTTTTCCACATTTGTAGTAAGAAATAATTTTTTTTAACCCTCTTAGAATTCATTGTGGATATGGAGAGATAGAAACTATAGTTCCATTGTCTTTCCTTTAACCATACAAATGAATATAAAGTTGTAAACAATATGATTGTTTAAGAAAATCCAAGTTTTCCAAACTTGAATAATGTAAACAATTTTTAGCAATGTGCATGAGGTATTTCAATGTTTGAAACAAACATCATTCATGAATGGATATAATTTAGATGGAAAGATTTATATTTTTAATCTTATTTTCATTTTTTAAATATAAGAATTTGACAACTTTTATATTTGTTTTTGGCACATTTTGGGTTTAGGTTTTTTGTGAAACGTGTTTTGTTATGGTGTTTGACGAGTGTATGTGTGGATAAAAAAATTGTCCAAATTTTTGTTTGTCTTATATTTGATATTTATGATTTTTTTTACACATGGTCCAAGAAAAACAATGTAAAAATACAAATTCAAGCCACAAGGTGCCAACATTTTGGGAGTAATTAATTAGGTGAAAAATGCAACATTTACATGCATATAACCACAAATGTTACACTTATTGAGATCTAACTTTTTTGGTGCTTTCACTAAATTGTGATTTTAATTAAAATTTATCCATGAAATCTAATAGTTCTTGTTAAATTTTTGCTTGGTTAATGTCTTTTAGAATGTCAACATTAAAATCTCCCATAATGATGATTGAACAATGTTTGAGGGAAAATGTTAAATTATAGTTTGAAGATTATTTAAGAATGTAAAAATCGAACATGAATGAGTTCTATACACACATAAAATATGTATTGTTTTCATGTATTAATATTAAAAGTTGTTGTTATGTATTTTGAACCATCATTAGTCATTATATTGAAAGAATTTAAGTGCATGTGTATGCCATACATCGTCATTAACCCATGACTATCATGGATTGAAATATATAAATACTTCGATAAATTTATATATTTGTACACATATGTTGATGCATGGTGTATTCTTGTTTCTATAAGACATAATATATGAAACATTTGAAGGTTATGATCACAATTTATGTCCTTGTAATGTTAGTGTAACGAAGTTGTATTCAAGGTTTGTATAATTACATGAGAATTATGTAAGTTTTTTAATTGAGAAATTAATGGTATCCAAGTTGCAATTGTTTTCAATTTATTCATTTCTATATGTACTTTTGGATCCACATAAATTTTCATGTTGGAAAGGAGCTAAATAAAATAGTTTTTCTTTTGTTCAAATGCAAAACAATGTTATATATGTTAACCCATATTTTTGAATGTTAGTGGGATCAAAAACCAATTCATCTAATGATAATCCTTAAGATCGAGGGATGGTTTTTGTTGCTACAAATTGAATTAGAAATTGAATGATTGTTATGATAAATGATTGGGATTTACCAACTTTTATATCTTTGATGATAGATTCAATTGATGTCCATTTTTATTCAATGTTGTTGTCATAATAATGATTAAATTTTTCTCTTGTTAGTGTTCCAATTTAGAATTTTGAAACATTATCCATATACTAGTTTTTTCACAATATGTTGTTGATGTTTTAAAAATGCCATCAGCTCCATTCAGAAGACCATCAAATGTTACATAATTACCAACAAATAATTCAACCAACATATCTTTTTTTTATATGAATTGTAGAATGCAAACCCGTGGTTTTACTCAAATCATTTGAAAGTTTGTAAGATGGGGACATAATTGATGGTTGATGTCCATTTCTTTGAAAATAAACATGGGACTTAATGTGTTAGTGAACACGTTTTCATTGTGTTTTCGCACAAGTTTATTTATATAAAATAAATATGGAATAGTAAAATTGTTGGGTGGTTATCGATTACAAATTAAGTTTAAAAATTGAATGTCCTTTGTATTCTTTATTACACTATGAAATTTGTTCAAAGTTTATATAAAAACCATATCATATTGTCACATAATTTTATTTAGTTCATAACATTAAACATATGTTTATAAAAAGTTTGGTGCTAATGCATTAACAATATCTTTGATATTTTGAAAGATCCAATTATTTTTCACAGGGGGTGCTTGAAAGAAATCACATGTTATGATAATATCAACACCACCAAAAATTTTGTTTTGATTATGTTTTATGGACCTTAGCATATTATTTATAACATTAAACATTCTAGCACCAACAAATGATATTTCACCTATCACAACAAATTATAATTGTTCATATTGACATGGAAACCTATTTAATGAATTTGTTGATAAGTTTGGTAAATTAAATAAAGATTGTTGTTCAGGTATGTTCAATGTTAAATGTATTATTAAACCATCAATATTGAAAACAACTTTAATTCCTGAAGCCATAACTAAAGCCTTAATTTTTGTTAAGTCAAAAGACATGTCTCTATTGTATATTCATAATATCCCTTAAATTATGAGCTTTAATGTACAAGTTTTACAAGTTCCAGCACCCCCTATTAGAAATAAACATATTGGTGTATCAAGGTACAATTGTTTATATGCATAATATCATCAAATATTAATCTTTGTTCTTCATTTAATTGTATAAGTAAATTATGATATTCAAATTTTTCCACCATCATGGAATATGATGATTTTCTAAAAACTTTATCTTCTAAAAATTGTGATTTTTGGTTTGATCCATTACGTGATTAAATGACAAAATCATATTATAAATTATAATGTTCAATATTAATTATGTTTATTACAAGAATTATAAGATGTGAATCATTTATTTTCATTATTTATATCATCAATGCAAATGTTAATTGAATCTATCGAATCATCCTTTTTTTTAATATTTGGATATGACATTTGGTAGTTGAAAATAGATTTATATATTAGAAATTTCATCATGTTGTTGAGAATATGCATCATGCCAAATTACATTATTTTCAAATTACAAGTTTTTTGAATTTTGAAATGGTGAATATAATAAAATTTGTTCTTTCAACCAATTTTCAATATATTTATATTTATTATAATTTACAAACCTAATAATTTTAAGTTTGTGATGTTTTGAAATCTTTTTTTTAATTGTTATATAGGAAAAACTTTGTTAATGATAATGATTCATATTAATTAGAACAATTAATATATTTGTCTTTGATCAATGAAGACATTATATCAATTGAATTTGGTTCCAATTCATTTAATGCAACTTGTGATTTTAACACAAAAGCCCATTTTTCAAAAGGAAAAATATTTGTGAATTGAAATGTTTGAAATGAATGATATAATGGTAAAAAAAGCATAAGCTAAGCAACAAGTTGAACAACCATTTTTTGGGCATTAAGAAAAACATAACCTAACTTTTGAATTCTTGTATTTGCATCTATATTATTTGTAAATGCATTTTTTTAATGATAAAATGTAGTTGTGATGTTAAAATTTTATTTATTTTTGTCATATATGATGTGCAATATGTTACAACTACATATGGGCTTGAGAAAAATTGAATATCTGCATTTGCAAACCACAAATGAACAACATGTATACTAAATGCATTAAGATTTATGCTTTTAGAATTTCGTTTCAAAAAAATGTACGACTTTGTTAATTTACTTCTCAAACTTAATATATATGTACTTTCATCAAGGATTAAAGAATTTAGATATTTAAAACATGATATATCACCATTTTCTTTAAAATTTTTCAAAGATTGAAATATTTTGTTTGCTTGTGTATGGAGGTATTATTGTGAAAATGGATAATTCCCACTCATTTGAAGAGATTCTAATTTTTTTGTTTGACACATAAAATGCAATGGGTAATGAAATTTACAAACAACATGGTTTTTCTCTTACATGTATGTGTGTGTTGATGTTGTGCATTTTATAATGGGTTTGGTAACAATGATACATCATAAGAAATATACATGTTTACAAACTATTCAATTTATTCATTTGTGTGCATTCCATACATAAGTGCATTTTTTATCCATAAAAGTCCATGGTTGTGTTCATTCTCATGATTTCAGAATTTAGTGACAAAGATAAATTAACAATATACCCAAAAAGAAAATGATATTTTGTGATAAGTTTACAGAAATAAGATGTTTTATGATCGTAATATCTTGCACATGTGGTAAGGTTAATTTACATCAATTATGTTATATGAATCAATTGGAAGGTCTTCTTATTTATTTGGGAGATTTAATCTTAAAGCATGTAATGTGTGTAAAGCTTTAATGAGAGGATCCCATACTCTTTTAGTATATGTAAAAGCGATAAAAAATGTTGGAGGACCGATTTATGAAATGATTCCCATTGAACTATTTGTTGATATGAAAAACCTTAAAAAAATTGTCAAGATTGCCCATAAAACAATATTGGAAATTTTAATTCTTTTGAATGTTTATATTTAAATAAACTTAAAAGGTGAAATTTTGACTTGGGGTAATAAAATAAATAGTATTTTCATAATCCATTATAAAAAATGATGTATCACTGAATCTATTGTGTACAATGTATCTTTACATTGTTGGAATTAGAGTTATTAGAATATGCATTATTATAAGTATAAATTTTAAATTTTAAATTCATTTGCAAAATAAACAAACTTGCCCATTGATGATGAATGGTAACATTCAAATCTTTGTATAATGGTGTTTCAATTAATCTCATAAAACGACTATCACCATATTTCGACAAACATTATTTGACATATAAGGTGATTTGTATTCAAGACTTCATTCAAAAAACACACCTATTGTCGCACCATCATGTGGTAAATTAATTGATTGAGTTTGATCCACATTTGTAAGGACAATTACCATGCATCTTATATTGCCCATACCCTTGGAGTTTATAAATTTGAGCAAAGGCAAAACATAGTTCTTCTAATTGTGTTAATATTTGGACTAATGGAATGATTATGTTTCTAAAAAAAATATTTGGTATTTGATATAAAGATGGTTTATTTTCATTAATATTATGTAAACAACTTGTAAATATGTATGATGTTGAACTAGGTTTTATTTAACTTTGAGAATATATAGAAAGTTGTCTTGACAATTGATTTCAAAACCATTTAAGTTTTTTTTAAAAACATAACCTTTCAAAATTAAAACATGGAATTATAAGAACATCTTGAATTTTTTAATTATAATTTTCAATGTATATTGAATTATATGTATTTTCCTTTATATTAACATTATGTTTTATTTTATTTTATTGAACATCATGTTTTGCAAGAAATTTTTATGTGGAAATTGGTTATTTAATTTATTCCAGAATGCATTAAACATATGACAATTGAACTTTGTCATTTATGAAAAAAATTGTGATTTTTTAATATATATGTATTTCTTGTGATTCATAATTTGTGATCTAGTTCTTTTAATATTTGAAAAACATGTTGATAAATTTAAATGTTTTTGCAATAATAAGTTAGATTTGGATAAACCTCCAATAATTCAAAAATATTATTGTCATAATGTGCCCAATCAAATATATATATATTATTACATTAAGGTCAACAATCAAATGGGAGTGTTCCATTTGAATTTTGGGAACTTTTTAAACTTTGGTAAGGGAAATTGAAGTGAACGAATTAAACAAAATTTCATTGATAGGAACATTTTTGTTGTTTTCAATTTTTTTTGTAAATATATGAATATGATTTCTAATTTATTTTTCAGTAATATTTGTATTACAAGAATTGTTGAGTAATGAAACAACATAATCCAATGGTGAATCCCAATTATCTTTTAAAATGTCCATTAATGCATAATCAAATTTTTCATTCCAATAAAAATGTCTAGTTAGTTGTGATAATTAAATAGGAGGTTGTTGCACCACTAATTCTAAAAGAGATGGAAAATCATCTAAATCTATGGTAACTTTGGGATCATTAATTTAAAAAGTAAGTAAACACCTAATTAAACCATTAACATATTGCATTGGTTCAAAATGTTGAAAATTATATGTTATATGTAAAGGGATAGATTGAAATTCCATGCCACATCAAGACATAATGTGTTTTGATACTTTATTCTAAATGTAAAGTGGCCTTCGTAGATATTCAATTATCCAAGATATTGCAATGAAACCTCCCCACAAACCTCCCATACTAGCATTTAATGTCATTTTTGTCACATATTGATGTTCATTTGTGACCATGTCTTGATACAAATCACAAAAAAAACTTGGATTTAATTGGGTCAAAACAAAATACAAGTAGTCATGAGCGTTATTTTACAATAGTCTTGTATGTCTTTTTTCCCCAAAATAATTTTTTCATACGAATGATTTTTTGAATGATTTTTTTTGCAACTTGTTATGAAAAATGATTAAAATTACCCCAATAAGTCAAAAAAAATTCTTAATCATTTTTTAATAATATCAATTTATAAAAATGTATAGACTCCTTGTAGATTTTTTGTTTCATTTTTTAAAATGATGATAATTTGAAATCATACCCAGAAAATTTAATTTTTTAAAATTGAATTTAATGTAATATAAACTACAACTTTTTTTAATACATCATGTACATTATCCCCCATTTATATGTGGTAAAACACTTTTGAAATTTTCAAATTAAAAATTTTCAAATGTACATACTTTGAATTTTCAAAATTTTAGAATTCCACATTTTCGAAATTGTGAATTTTTTTAATGGGTTTAATAGGTTATTATCATCTCATATTTTTTACCATCAATTTTTCTATATTAATGAGTCCTTTGAAAGTCTTTTGTTAAAATGTTTTTTTTAATGACATAATTTTTCACTTTCAAAAGTTTTTAATTAAACCAAAACTTAACATTGGATCAAATGGATTTTTAATTTGAGTTTTTTGACAGTCATGTGTGTTAAAAAATAATAATGTGCCATGATTACCATGGTTTCAAATGACCAAAAAAAATACATCTTTAATTTTTAATGATAGAATTTGACATCTGACGCCCTTTGTGGTTCCTTGTATCTCGTTTTGACCCAATTTTTGGATACGACATTGTTGGGTTTTTTTTATATTCAATAATAAACACTGATTTATATGTGCCATGCTATTGTTTTCAATTGAAGAGATGATAAATGATTATCCAATAATAAGATATAAATTTTTTTAAAAAAGAATCTAAAGTTGAAACTAGATGAAGGCCATATGAATGTAAAACATGTTCAAATGATGAATCAACAAAATTTAATAAAGGTGTTTCCATTATTATGAACTTTAATTTAATGGATATCTATATAAACAAAAACATGGTCCTGCATAAACACATTTTTAAAAAAAATTAATGATTCATTCAAAACTATTTACATTCTAATTTATTTGGGAAAATTTGCGTTAAAATACTTTTTATATTGGGAATTTTTTAATGGAAAAAATAATAATTGAAAAATATTTTACATTAAAATTTTACTTACATTGAAAAAAAATTAAATCAGAAAAAAATTTGCATAAAAATTTTGCCTGCACTAAAAAATTATTTTCATTGAAAAAACTATTTGCATTGAAAAATTACTTGCATTGAAAAACTGCTTTAATTTAAAAATTGCTTCACATACAAAAATGTTGCATTTAAAATTATGTTGGGCACTTGATGTAAAATTGATGTATGAAAATTTTCCTTTTTTCCTAGGAAAAAAACTATGAAAATGATTATATAATAAAGGTTATTCAAACCAAAATCTTGATATAAGGAATTTCCACATATATAAAATATTCATATACTAAAGGTAATTGTAGAAAGGTTGCATAAAAACTTAATTTCTAAGAAGGTTTTTGTTTAGAAATTGATTTCAATTCATCAAAATCAAGGTTGTATTTCACACTACACTGAACATTGTCATTATGAATAATTGCCAAAGGAACAACTAAACCTTTGCACTTCATACTGGTTTTCCCTTAGTGGATAAATTGTTGGATGTCTTCTTGAAAGCCAACAAAGGCAATTTGAGTGACAACCGAAATTTACAATGAATGTGAATTGAAATGAGGAGTTGAACTTGTTTTGGATGAAACAAATCCAAGAATTTAGATTCCATCATATGCACAATTGCTTCAAGCCATTTGCCTTCAATAGTCAATAACACAGGTCCATAATTGGTTGTAATGGAACCACGAAGAAAACCCAAATTCTAAATTGTTGATTTTGAACAACAAGCATTACAATGAACACTACCCATTGAAGAAATGATGACATCCATTGTATGACAATTTCCACATACTTTTTGAAATGGAAGCATAGCCGAGTTAATTATGGACAACACCCCGATCACTTTGAAAAAAAATGTTAAAACAAAAAGGTAAATGAACATGAACAAAGGGTAAATGTGAAATAAGGTGCATCGATCAAGAAAGAAAGAAAATCATGTACACACATACACATAATATGTGAACAAAAAGAATGAAATGCATAAGAAGTGCATAATAAAAGGTGTTGTGGAAATGTAATAATTTAAAGATTTAATACTTAAAGAAAAGACAAAGAATGAGATAAAAAATTAATAACAACAAAAAAAATGACAAGAAGAAAAAATGATTCAAGCATGAAAAAATTATACCCCCTTCTTTCAAACCATATATCTCTTTCATTTTTTATTCGTGTTGAGTGTTTTAAAAAGCTATGTGGTGTGAAAACCACAATCAAATTGCAGAAATGAACTACATCAACTAGCCAATTTGAAATATTGACACTACACATACTTAATATATATAGTGTTCTTTGCAAGGGGTATTATTAGCCCAAACCAAAAATGGTGGCAAACTCTTTTGGGAAAAGAAATTTCATGCAGCCAACAGGAAGGATCAAACATGCACTCAATGCACCTTGTTTTTTTAATTTTTTAAGTTGGGGGGGGAAGGGGGGTGGGCAAGGATATTTTTTCATAGTTTCTAATGTGTTCCCATTCTATTCCCTTTAAGTTTTCAATGGGTTCCCATCATGTTCCCAACATGTTTCCCAAATTCCCATGGTGTTCACCAATGTGTTTTTAATAGCACCTCACTTATCCCATATGGTTTGGCAAATGTTGTCCTCCAAATGGGGGTAATTCTATACTTCAAAATAGAACCTTCCATTATGGAAAGTCTCCATAGTTTCATTTGATTTGAATGATTGACCAATCAAATTGGCTGGTTACAAAAAAAAATAAAAAAATCTACATGGGATGCACCTCATCTAAATAATACAAGAGGAGTTGGTAGTCTTTAATTTTGCCTCATGTTTCACCGTAGGTAAAGCCCATGGATGGGGGACATTCCCAAAATGGCTTTAGCTATCACCTCTTCATAGGCCAATTCTTATGAGAATGCCCTCACCCTAAGGCTTTACACTACACCTTAGTAGGCCCCACTCAAAGAGGTGAAGGTATCAACGTACCAAGCTGGTTCACCATGGCGTGCAAATGCATTAGAGTGACTATCACATGTGAAAAGTGCCACACCAATTATTGACCCCCTTGGCTTCCATTGATCTTTACCCAATCAAATAAGTACATTATAAACATTTTAAGATGCATTTCCAAGAAATCTTAGAAAGAACTTCCAGATTTGATGTAATATTTGCAACTTATATTTATTATTTATCATAAAACTATTGAGTCAGAATAATAACAATTCATTTCTTTGGACTATAATGAATTCATATAACTTAAAATAACTGCAAATAAATGGAAGCCAAGAAGCATGATCATGCTCAAGGTGAAGAAGTTCAAAGCTTACATATGGTAATAACCAGTGTTGGTGAGTTATTGAGTTTTCACCCAATTTTCAATCCGGTTGTCAACTTGGGTATTACACTTATACCTTGGATAGTTCAACATTAGTTATATTATTTTCAAAAATGTTAAAAATTTCAAAAATCACAAAATATTGTGAAAGAATATTTTATTTGTTGAAATGGAAATTTCAAAATTAACTAAATGTTTGACAAACATGTGTTGAATTGGCCATGCAAGGTACTACGATAATAGCCTATTATCTGGTTCTAGATTGTTTTGATAATCAATTAAATTGATAACCAATTTTTGGATTTTAAAAAATCTGATAACCTACTTACTTTACTTGATTCTCATCTAGGTAAGTTATCAATATTTTGACACCAATATAATAAAATTGGGGGAAACAAATGCTCACCACAAGGCCTAAGTGTCTTGTTGGCATCTTACCCTATGGTCCAACCATAAGGTAATTGATGTACTTTGTCATAAGTTAATGGTCAACAATACATGCCTCACCTTTATTTCAATAGGTAAACCTTTGCCCAAAGGTTTAAAGATGCCTTTTCAAGCCTATTGATTTATTCAATTCATGGTAATTTTGTTGTGTTTTTTGCGTTGGACTCAATACTAACACGAAAAAAGTTGTACCATGCTCCAATTGGCAACTATTTGGATGGTACATATCAACCTTCTTCATTGGTGAAATATAAAATATAAAATGTGAATATGAAATGTATTTAAAAATTTTCAATAGCGAGAAATGCCCTAAATTTGTTTTCTGTATTTACATTTGGTTTTAAAGAGGTATCCAAAAATAAAGATTTAGGATTCATATTTGGTCTATATGCAGACTAGGCTGCATCCTCCTAGGGAAGGTAGTCATTTTTTCTACATGACCTTTCTACATGGATGATCGCCGCTTTGGCTATATAAATGAACACTTTAATAAAACATTGGTACACATACGTTATAACACTCTGTGTTGTTGGGGTTACTAGCATTCGCAAGTATCAAATGCAACAAGTTATTGCAAGTAGAGGTTCTATTTAGTGGAAATAGGCATGAAGGCTCAAAATGCAATCTAAAAATTTCAAAGCCACATGGCCATAAGCATTTAATGCACAAGGTTTGAGATTAATGATAGTTCATGTAACCGTATTTAATAAAATTTCATGACTTCGCGAACAATAGTTAGGAGGAGATGAAACATCCAAGAAGGGATGAAACATCAAATGAAGGGTGCAACTCACGCCCAACATGGCATGACTTTATAGATAATTATATTACCCCACAAAAAAAGGGCATCCCTTGGAAATATTTGGATTCTCGTGCTAGGGTGAACTAACACCCTTGTTAGTATTTGGTACTTTCATCTTTTGGGGGCAAGCTCATACATTAAATCAAACCTTTCTTTTAGAGAATAATAATAATGGTGAAGTACAAAGCAATAGTACCTCCCTATTATAACACACCCACAACCACATTGTTACTTCCAGGGTACTCTTCCCCTTTCCTTTCATCTTTTTTTTTTTTTTTTTTTTTTTGCTTTGCTATATGCCCTTTCCTTTTATTCCTAAATCTTGTTTTTTTAAAAATCTTATCTTCTTCTTATGATTTTTGATCTTTTGAAACTATTTTAGTTGTTGGTTCTCAAAGTTGATTCAAGTTATAACCAATCAAAGAGAAAATGATAGGGTGTTTTGGGTTATAGTTTGTTTCCTTTTTGTTATACTTCAAGTGTTAGTTTCTTTGAGTGTGAGCGTGATAACGAGATTTGTTTTGTGTGTGCTAGAAGAATTTGAATATGAAAGAATTATGAGTTCATGTTACAATATTTAATTTGGTTTGGTTCTCAACATTTTTTGTTGGTTGTTTTATGTGAGGTTAAAAGGTTTTAAGAAATGGTTGTAGTTGTTAGAGCAATAGTTGGGACAATTTTCCAAGTGCAAGAGAAAAGAGGAAGAACTCAACTAATTCTAGCATAAGAACAATAAGCAAGAGCTTAAAGAAGAAAGTTTTGTTCTTTATTCATGTCTCATTTTGGAAGGTCATTTTAACACTTGTTTCAAAAGGTGGGTATCTTTTTCAAAAGCTATGGGTCTTCATCCTTTGATTATGATATGGTAGTTTTTTTGTTGTTTTAATTTTGCTCTTCCTTGACTTAATGAATTTAAAGCTTACAAGCTATTAGGCCATTACATTAGTGATTTTAAAATGGTGTAACCAAAAAGGAAGGCTCATAGAACACCCTCACAACTTCTGTTGAATTTCCCTTCAAGATCAATGAGGATGACTCCTCTTGTCTGTACAGACAGACTTACAATTTCCTAAACAAAGTCCATAGCTTCTGCACCCTTAGCTCTGCTAATTCCCAAATGCAGGCCACATCCAATGCTTCCAAAGACGCACTACCAGAATTCCTACTAACCTCACTTTGACGCACGACTCTACAGACTCAGATCACCTTCTGTCCCTCTCCTTTTTCCATACCTAACCTTCCTTTGTTCTCCTCCCCTCAAATCAAGGAGCTGCCTTCCTGTAGTTGCTAACGCAGCGGAAGATAATCAGCAACCAGCAATCCTCCAGGCTCTCCTTAATTCTACCAAAATCTCCCTAGCTCTCTGTTCTACTTTTTCCCCAATAATCTCCTATATCCTCTCTGTACAATTTCTCCCTTTCTTAACACATTCTACCCCCGCAAAAACCCTCCGGACCAGACCTCAATTGCCGCTCTCCTACCCCTCCTGCCTCTCGCTTGCCTTCCCCATCGTGCCGTTCTGCCTAGTCCTTCCTATTCCTTTCGGCCCATCAATGCACCACCACACCTCCTCATCATTCGCGCCGCCATTGCCCTGTACACCCTCCTTCACACCCCAAACACAGACCTTCCATGCATCCCCA
>Ga0116229_10007855_pt1 | contig 16741 bp, 19 predicted proteins | sample S1TSphgellanicum_3_FD_87313 | JGI IMG/M metagenome (GOLD analysis project Ga0116229, IMG submission 87313) | Host-associated microbial communities from peat moss isolated from Minnesota, USA - S1T2_Fc - Sphagnum magellanicum MG | ecosystem: Host-associated > Plants > Peat moss > Unclassified...
ATATGGGTTACATAACACCAACCATTCCCCATGATTCTGAGAAACTATAGCTTTCAGATGGTTGTCAGAGATCAGGTTCACAGGAAAAAAAAAGGAAAAAAAAAAGAAAAAGAAAAACCCAACAACTTGTGACCTAGTGGGGCTCTAATTCTAATCCTGAATTCTACAATAAGCTACAAGAAGTTTGAGATTGAGATGAATCTGCTGAAAGATGGACTATTACTTCATTCAATTCTCCAATGAAGCCATTATCAATGAACCAATTAACTGTGATTTTTTCTTCTCTCAAAATGAGCTCAAGAAGACTCTCTACACACCCTGGAGTCTACTGCTCATCATTTGCAGGGCCTTCAATTTGCTCCCAGAAAATCTCGCCTTCTTCCTTTGTCTTCAATTGCTTTAACACCCCAAAATGCAAAGAGCAAAACAATATAAACTAAAACCAGAGTGACAAAAAACCAAATTAAAGAAAAGCACACTTAAAATTGAATTGTAGAGTGCAGGTCCAGAAAACCCTTGTAAACTCATTCTTCTGAGAGATGGGCTTTTTATACGATTTTTTTGGGGTCATTCAACATACAAGTTTGTCAACAGCAGATTGGATTTACAATTTGGGTGTAGATGGATGTTTTTTTATTTTATTATAATTTTTTGCTCTGGTCTAACACAAGAGCCGACTCATAATGACTCTCACCACTTATGAAAAGCTCAGAGTTCAAACCAACAACAGTTAAAGTAGGAGATGTTCAGCAGTTTCTAGCAACACTTTACCAAATGAAAACTAGATTGTTCCTTATTAGTCCCTCCCTCTTTACAGGCAGAGCCAACAAAGTGTGCACAAGTGCACACTCTATAATGTGGCTCAACCCTTTGAGAGGGGTGTTACTGTAGTTGGGGGCTTGGGCCCTCCTATTATGTAATCTAGTCTGGGCCAGTGTTTTTTCTCTTTTTCTTTTTCTTTTGGGTTTTCTTATGTGGCATCATTAGTGCCGGTCTTTAAAAGCATTTAGCATTAATTGGTGACACATTTGTAAAGGCCGGTCATGTTTAGACGGCAACCCAAAAACTCATAAAATGCAAACTTGTGATATATACAAAACTACAACTAACAAAATATACTACAAACTATTTTCCCTTATGGTTTCCATTTTGAGGACGGGCGCCTCAGGTCCCTTGCAGGTGAGCGCTGGAGGTCCTCGGCAGGGGGGAGGTGGGAGCTACAAGGCCAGCTGCTGCCAAGTAGAAAGTTTCTCCCTGTTCTGAAAGATCTGAGGTCGGAGTTGATGATTTTGTGAATGAAGTCACAAACTCTTTTAATGTTAAATTACAATCTATGGTGCAAGGAGGAACAAACTTAGACAAGCAACTAACAGAATCACTAAGGGAAGGCCGTGGATACAACTCCACAATTTGAATAGCAGGAGATCATGATCATAATGAAATTGATGTTGTCCTCAGATCCAATGTGCTGCAAAAGGTGTCAACTGAGAACAAATGTAGCGAGGGAGAACAGACATTTCTTAGCAGAGTGGCATCACATTTGAGATTTCAAAACAGTTCAAAGCTGTTTTCCAATAACACCACCTTGCCTTAATTTGAAGAACAGAGAGCATCATGCAAAAGAGGTCTTATCTGTCTGCAGCAGATCTTGTGGAAAAGGTGAAGTCCAGAAACTAGAGGACCCTTGACTGATGCCAAACTCATAAGCTCAGGGTACAGTACAATGCTCCATGGTTGGTTTCAGTCTGACCAAAACTGCATCCTCCCAAATCCTTTAGAGTTAAAAGCATCTGACTAAACAGATTCAAGAGGGAAGATTTTGTCAATGACTCTCATCAGTTAAGTTCACTAGACTTTCCATTCATGACTCCAACAAGTGAAAAATCAGGTAACATCAGGAAACGTGTGAAGTTCTCAGGACAAAAAGGGTCATTGATGTGAAGGGACTTGAACAACCCAGAACCATGGGGCTTGTCTTTGCACCACGCTCCAGGTGAGAAATTCAACAGCACATAAGTGCTCCCAAGTCTCTAGCTCACATACAGCTGTCAAAGTGATCGAATTTAACCTAGAGAATGATGAGATTGAGCTAGAACTTAAAATCCTTTTGCTTCTTAGTCTTGCCCTCCTTTTCCTGTGCTTTCCGCTTTCTCTTCTTTTCCACCTGAATTGACCCAAAACAACATCCCAGCATCCCCATTACAAGAAATCATGATCCACAAGCAATATAGCCTTTCAGCAATCATTGTAAAGCAACATTTAATGAACATAACTTCGATCTGCAGAGTCTTTGATTGTCTGAAGAAAGAAAAAGAAACTATATAGGATGCAAGGGTAGTATTGACCTCTGCAACCATATCGCTGAAATCCTCCCTTTGTGTTGCAAGGGTAGCTTCATGACTAGCAGCCTCATACCTGGACACATTGTCAACAGATTCCAACTAATATATTCACATCACATGAAAATAAAAGCCAACAGCTGGCACAATGAAATTAGCAAGTTTATTCCAAAAGCTTCTGCTATTCTGAGTAATTCTGCACCACACAAGACCACATCTTTTCCACTGACTTCCTATTCTTCAAGTTCAGGGCACATCATGGAGCAGCAATAACAGGGCATACAACTACTTGACATGATGTCAAGACAATCTTACTTGGCTGCAAGGGCGTCATCATCAAGACCTTCAAGTTCCTCTGGACGCAGGGTAATGTCCACTTTATCAGTCCTCTGGCTCTTAAGCAAATCAACCTACACAAGGACAGCAGGTCATAAGCTAAGATGCATGTAAATATTTATATATGCAAAAAGCCAGAGGACATAATTGAAGCCATATAAATACACTGCATAAACAGGAAAGAATCATCTGCAAAAAAATGTCAAAATATTGAACATAAACAGTATTTATCCAACTAAAGGACACTTGACCCTCCAACCAGGCAGTCCACCGTCCAACCCCTTCAGAATCAGCAGATCTTGTGGATAGAAGAAAGGAAGACAACAGGCCCACACAATAGAGATGAGACAAACCTTCTTTACAGCTGCTTTGTCGCCTGTAGGAAGAACATACCTGAGTATACAACCAAATTCCAAGGTCAGGGCTTGTTCTACAAGCAGCTCTTTGCTGACTGATGATAGGTTTCCTTAATAACACCAACCCCTTTTCTTATCCTGGCATCTATAATGCCAGGACTCAAAAATCATTTACTGCTGACTCGAAAGTATGGATAGGTCAAATGAGCAACAATCTTACGTATGACTTGCACCCAGAAGTGTTCCTGGTTGAATGCGTTCCTCCTTCTCCTCCAAAACCTGCATTCAACATCAAGATCCTATGTAAGAATGGACCACAATGGTGCCTCCATGAAGGAAAAGAAGAAGACTGTAGTCACATCTGACATTTGCTTCTGATCTGAAAATCACATCCGTGTGGAAAAGCAAGGCCTTACATGGTAGAGTGGCTTCTCTGGCTCCTTCCTCTGTGTCTTTCGGAGGTCAATAACATCTGGCGTCTCCACTCCTGTAGGTGTCCTGTTGAAGAAAATAAAAGCACCTGGCAGTAATGAGTGGTCTGCCATCCAGAATACTTGGTTGGACATACAACCCAGCTATTGCTAAGACACAAAAGTGACAATAGAGAATCTCAGTGACAATCATGTGAGCAAAGTTCATGCTTGTGAAAAAGCATACGTAGAAAGAGTGTCGACAGAAGTCATGCCATCTTCCAGCTCCTCTTCATTGAGTTCAAGCTCTTCCTCCTCCTCCTCCTCTTCCTCTTCTTCTTCCTCCTCTTCTAGATCACCCCAGTGTTTCGACCGATCAACTTGCTCCTCCTGTACAACCAACATAGCAATCAGTGCAAATCAAACTGAAAATTGTGACAAGAATCAGCACCCTACAAAGATCATGCACACAATCAGAATTGGTGGCTTGAATGAACTGAATGATGGGCATATGATTTAGCCTTGTACTGTATCCTCCAACTGCCATCACCCAGGTAAAATCATCTGTTCCATACCTCATAAAACTCAGGCTCTGGCTGCTGAACACCAAACACATCTCCATACAAAGGGCGTCCATACTGTGACAGCAAATAAAATCCACCTGTTCAGTAGCTTATCTTGCACTCAAGCACACATCTTCACTATAGTGCTGTAAGGCACATGATGAAATTTAGCTAGCCATACATAGTATCCAGGGTCCTAACAGCCAATAAAATAAGTCGCTGCATGTAACAATATCCAAGGTCGCAGGCCAGTGATAGTTTCAAGTCCTATATAATCATCACAAACATGATGAAGTGCAGCTTCTCTCTTTCAGACTGCACAATCCCAGAAATTGACTACAACCACAGAATCTAATATTGTGCAAAATCTCATTGGTGTGAATACAATGAACAAATAGCAACAGACCAACTAGACGGATACAGTTCCACATGAAGCTCTCCATACAGCTCACCTCATCAACGGGAGGCTTGCCCCACCCACCAGCATGATATCCAAATGAAGCTCCTTCTGGGATGGGTGCATTCAACCCAGGAATCTTTAACTGTGGATAAGAGGGAGGAGGTCCATATCTCTGCACAGGAGCACCTAAATGTTAACCTAAATGCAATTATCACCCACATGAAATGCTGAAGTTCAACCTACTCTAATGAAAATCATCCTGCTTACAAGACATGCAGTTCAAAACTTGACAATCCAACAGACCTGCATATTGATGAGCCAAGGTGGAGGAGCTCCCTCTGGCATGCCAAGAGCATCTTTCAGTTCCTGTGACAACTGTCCAGGTTTCATCTCTCGTAATTTTACCTGCACTCCCAAGTAACCACAACCTGGTGAGTTTACTTCCTCTTTCAGCCTATGTACATAACCTGGAATAAGGTCCTTGGTTCAACTGGAGCTGTACAAAGTACAAACAAACAAACTCACACACATCTCCCCCTGATTGGGGTTGCAAATCCCTACTGCAATATGGACTTGGCATCATAGGGAGCACATAGACACTGGGGTGATGATACAAACATACTACTCACCTCAAACTCCTTTCCTTCGTGGTAGAGGTCACCATGGTGAGTGAGCTTTGGTTTTGTCTGGTATTTGAAGAATGCATCATGAAGCACCTGAAAAAGTAGCACAAAATAGCTCCTAAGATATCCATTACAAAGTCCAAGCTGATACTAATGCGACACCAAGTCAGCAAGTTCACCATACCAGAATGTTAAAGAAGCCTGATAGACGATCATTATTTACTCAAAACAGGACCTGATAAATTCAGTTGCAGACTCCCCCAGTTGGCACAGATTGAATATTACAAAAGTTTAGAAGGTTGTGATAATCCTAAATGTTCAGCACAACAAACCTGGTAGTCAATGTCCATTTTCCCCATCTTTGGCTGCATCTTCTCCCTCTGCTTTTGCTTGAGCTTCTTGCTATCCTCTTTCTCAATATATGCCTATCATCCCAAAGGATAAGAAAAAGGAACTTTAGAAACAGCTAACTTTGTTAGGAACAAATCTACAAAGTTGATTAAACCTTGCCTCATCCCTATCTAACTGCCTGAAACTATACATATGGATCAAACTGAAAAACATGACACATACAAATCAAAGATATAGGGCATACAACCAGCTCATCAACTAGTCCATTATCTGTTAAAATATCCATACCTGTCTGATTTTCTCAATACCAGTTGCTGCAATAAAATCAGGAAGCTGAAATGGCTGCTTCTCAATACCACGCTTGCCCTGAAAGCATAGCAACCATCAGAACCAGAACTGATCTGTGCTTTAATCCTACCAATAAATGACACCCCAGGAAATATCTCCTCTACTCCATAAATTTATCTCTCCAACAAACCAATCCCACATGTAATATCCTGCATGCATGCTGAGGTTGCTTGCACACATGGCCCTGATGTGCTGCATTGTTCAAATCTGTCAGAAATGCATCCAGGTACAGTACATGGAAGACCTACATGAGGTTTCCTCAGTTCTGAACAGGAGAATACTGTTTAACCAAATAAGAATACTACAAAGACAACACTGAAGGGGAAGGGTTGCACGCCCAGCAGATTCTGCAGTGCCAGGGTCAAAACTTTCAGTCAGACCACACAAAAACCCGCACAAAAACCTGTACAAGAGGTAGAGCATCTTTTGAAGCTCCCCTCCCTCAACAAAAAACTAGTAATTTGACAGTCCTATATTGATGCAATTTTCTGTTCTAACAAGGCTCCCCCTATTAGATACTGCCAAGTGACAAATCCTTCTCACACCTATGCACTACGCCCCAATTTCATACTTGGAAAGGGAGCAACACACAAAGAGAACATCCACAAGTAACTAAAGACACACAGCAGATGTAATGTCTCTCATCCAAATCACTTCACACATAACACATTCTATCCTCCTGATAAACAGGGAGGCTTTTCTCCACAGCCACCCACATACCAGTCCTCCATCCATATATCAAACTTGGCCATGGACCGCATCCTGCAGACACCACATGTACCAAATAAGAGGCAATGCCAGCTCGCCATCTGTCAACTTTCTTAAGTGCAAGACCCCAGGCTCAGCCTCTTTCATTCTCACTCTCTCATCCCCATTAGTCCCAGCTCCACTGGGGTGTTGGTCCCCAGTTGATAGGTTAAAAGAATGATGTGAATCACCTGTAGAAATTTCCGCTTCTGGCACCAATGCCTAGGAACAGGGACAGTGTTGCGATAGCCCTTCAGAAATACCAGCAGTCGTGGGTCTGCTGCTGTTGCATCCCACACCTGTTGCACCAATGGAAAGAGCCAACAATTACCACTGAAAGTCCTGTGAGGCATGGTTATTCACCATAATTCAATTTAGTATCTTCAGAACTTACTAGCTACCCAAAGATAGTGGATTTTTTTGGCACATTACCTCAACTACATCAGGTTTCAGGCATTGCTGCTTGAGCTCTGCAATCTTCATACGACGTTGCAACTGCACAAGCCGAAAATAACAATCCACTATTCAACCTTGCTGATCAAGAAATGATGACAAGGGAAAAAGGTTGGACATGCAATTCATATATGCTGATCTAGACGTAGAGAACAATCTTAGAGAAATAATCTTTCCTTCATAACCTCTAATTGTGAGTGAAATTCACCTTCTTCTTCTTGTTGGATAGACCCTTCTCTTTCTCTGTATCATCTTCATCTTCATCTTCATCTGAGTCATCTTCTGACTTCTTCCTTGGCACTTCATTCTGGGCTGTTTTTTCTGCCTTCACATCCTCATCCTATACAGGTATTTCCACAACTAATCAGATTACATATGGGGAAGCTTCCTTCCATGCTGCCTTGAAATAGCCTTTTTTCAATACCGACCTACTCCATCATAGCTTTCAAACAGTCACTCTTTGAAGAGAACTCTGTAGTTAATAATACCATGATCAGGATTAAGAGCAATGCCAGGCAAAGAAAATATTACTAGTAACAAATGTCAAGGTTCATGTAACACACCTTAGCAACAGGGAACATCTCTTCAACAACTGCAAATTTCTCAAATACCCGAAGAAAGTCCTCAATGAGGGGACCACTGGCATCCTCAAAATCCGGTTTCTCTGAGACGTATTCCACTTCAACTTTCTCTGCCAGCTGAAGTGCAAGTGTGCAACACTCTGTGTCAGTATCAACCTTCCTCACCTATCTCATTACAAGACTAGTAACAATAAAAAAGAACAATACAGACAAGGTGTGCTAATCTCATGACAGGATGACAAATTACAGCAAGGTCGGGAGATTGCATCCATAGATCACACCAGTAACAGAAACATGAGAGTGATAATGGACAAGAGCCAGTAACCATGGAAGGTGAGGACTATGAACTGCAAAAATCAGTCTCATGTCCACTACTACCAAATCAGGACATATCAGTAATCCTCAAAAATTACATGTATGGAAAACCAGAATCTATGAGTAAGATAATGCACATAAAAGAAGACTTGCAATCCGCTCCTAAGTGGGAAGCAGAAGCCAATTCTTCCATTATCCTTTTTTTTGAGAAGACATGCACTTTTGAAGTGGCCAACATGATCAGATGCATGACACACACCATGGTTGGTTGGGGTTCAATCTTTGCTACATATAGCCACCTAGTAAGTGGCCAAGATGGATGAAGAACAGACAAGGTGTCACTGATCCAAGGGGCAGCCAGCAGAGGTCAGGAAACAAAGCAGGCTAGCAAAATACTGATTAACCTACTACACATGTAAAAAGGGTCAGGGAAGAATAACTATACCTCCACAGCAGCCGCATCTTCTTTGTCGCTATCATTGTCCGCAGCAGAGTCTTCCCTCTTTCCGGCAGCAGCGTCCTTCAATTTCTTCTTCTGCTTTCGTCGCCGTCTCCGCCCCTCAGCATCACGGACCTTCTTCGTGGCAGCAACCTCTAGTTGGTCTCCTCCTCCTCCTCCTCCTCCATTGATGCCAATCTCTCCATTTTGCCGGCCCCCGTTCTCTGACGGCTTCTTGTTAACCAAGTCCACCGTTCCGTTGGAAACTGCAGCAGCAGCAACAGCAGCATCCTTGAAGTCTGTGGTGGCGGTAGGTGCGAGAACACTGCCGTTTTCCATGTCTGCCGCCATCGCTATGTGCAAGCAAAGCTTCGTAGCGCAAACCCTCGCCCCCACTCTTCTTCTTCTCCTCCCTCCCTTTCCCTATTCCCCCGTCGCAGCCCTGAGAACTCTCGCGAACGCCAAATGGAGTAAGGAAGGGAACATAAACTTCTTCGCGTTTCTACGTTCTCTTTATGTTCCCCGCACCGACCCGGAGGAACTCTGAGGAAGAAGAAGGACAAGAAGCATCGACCCGGACCCGGAATGACTTCAGTTGTTGGTTCACAGTACGTAGCCAATAATAATATTAGTGTTTTTTTAACACTGGCGAAATTTCGCCAAAAATCGCAATTAAAAGTTAAAATTCTGAGAAAGAAGCGATTTCGGAAGTTTTCTGTCGCCAAAAATGAGAGAGGAAAAGAAGTAAAAATCGCCATATTTTTATTCATGTTTTTCATTTTTTAGTCAAAAATAAAGAAGGATGATTAAAGACTTTTACTTTACTTCTGGTTTGTAGCCAGATTTGGCTAAATCTTCCTAGGGACGATCGCCACTTTTTCCACACTTTTTCTATGGATGATCGCAACTTTGGCTACAAACAAAAATTCCTAAAAAATCACTGGAAGCTATTTGGTTCTCTCCTTTCAACCTTAGCGTGTGAAAAGAGGCTTTTTTAAATCTCTTTTCAATCTTTGTGTGAAAAGGGTCATTTTTGGTCTTCTTCCTCGCTGCAGAAACCCTAAGCGAAGCTAGGAAGCAGCAGGAGCACAAGGAGACGCCAGCGCGCAGAGAGAGAGCGAGAGAGAGCGAGAGAGAACGGGGAAGGGCGGGGCGATGCCCGTGCGCCAATGGATGGTGCGCATGGCACCCCATATATGGGTTCCACGCCTCCTTACAGCTTTCAGAAGCAACAGATGGAGGTCTGACTTGTTGCCAACAAGTGCGGGTGGAGTTCTGGGGGTATCAACAAGGGGTTTGTCGTCGTCGTCGTCGGCCTCCGGGATCAAGGGCGTGGGATTGGTTGCGATGGCGAATGTGAGCAAGAGGAACTTCGTGGAGGCTTATGAACAGCTGAAAAGGCATCTGCAGGTAGCCGATTTCGTGGCCATAGATCTGGAGATGACAGGAGTGGAAAGCACAGTGTGGAGGCGGCATCAGGAGATGGACACATGCGAGATACGGTACCAGAATCTGAAGCATAGTGCTGAGAAATTTGCAGTATGGCAATGTGGAGTGTGTCCATTCAAATGGGACCAGACTGGTAAAAAGTTTATCGCTTTCCCTTACAATTTCTTCATCTTTCCACGTAATGAACTGCAGCTGGACATGCCGTCACGAGCTTTCTTCGCCCAAACAACTTCCTTAGAGTTTCTGGCCAAGCACAAATTTGATTTCAATACATGTGTATACGAGGGCGTTTCTTACTTATCCAGGGATCAAGAGGTTGCAGCCCGGTCCAAGCTAGGGTTAGGGCCTCCTTGTCCCGATATCAAGAAGCAAAGCATTACAGGGGAGCCTGAGATCCCATTAACACGATCAGGAGATGTGCTGTTTGCGGAGAGGATCAGGGTGCAAGTTGGGAAATGGCGAGATGGTTTGCTCAGTAATCAAAGGAAATGGCAGTGGACTGATGGTGGTGGAGGAGGAGGAGGAGGTGCAGGAGGACCAAGTGTTGTTGTGACGTCAGACCTATTTTCACTTCCTATAGATCCTATCAAAGAAGATCCTATCATTCCTAAGCAGGATATTGCAGTTGGTTCTAGCTTTGGCAGCTTGAGGCCCTCATTGGTGCTGGAGCCGATGAGCATGTTCCAATCAAAGCTTGTGAAGCAGGTTTTGAGGAAGAATTTTCATGATCTTGTTGGGGTGGTGAAAGAGAAGGGATCTGCTGCAGGTAGCACTACTGCTGGTGACCGGAGCCAGACCCTGATACAAGTCATTTTTACTTCTTCAAAGGAGGATAAGAACCAGCTGCTAGAGGAATTAGCTCAGGAGGAGAGACAATCTCTGGAAGGTAGGGTTTCAGAGGCTGTTGGATTTCGGAAAGTCATTGATGCAATTTCAGAATCAGGCCTGCCTGTCATTGGTCACAACTGTATTCTTGACATGCTGCATCTGCACAGTAAGTTTATGACACCTTTGCCATCAAGTGCAGCCCAGTTTTGTTCCTCCTTGCAAAGTTTGTTCCCATGTATAGTTGATACAAAGTATCTTCTTCGCTCTGAACCAACACTGCGAGGAGTGCTAGCAAATCGAAGCACGTCTTTGGCCATTGTATTCTCCCACATCTGTCAAAGCTTTGCAAACCAAGCTGTGGCATCTGGGAGGTTTCACTTTGGCAAGGGCAAAATTCTCAACACTGCTTTCTCAAAGGTTGCTGTAGAGGTTGCACAGGATTTCCGGGGGTATGGAGTTGCAAAGGATACAGGTTTGAAGCATGAGGCAGGATTTGATGCATATATGACTGGAGCTGTATTTGCACAGGCATGCCATCTTCTTCAAGTTGATGTGTCCACCATCCGAAACTTACCTCAGGCAGTGAAACAGGGGGATGCTGGGCTAGCAAGCTACACCAATGTTTTGGCCTTGGGCTGGGTTGGCAATATGGCACTGGATTTGAGCTCTGGGAAAGAGGCTGCAGGGGTGAAAGCATTTTGCAGTCCTCATCCTCATGCTAATCGCCGCACAGACAACTCGACTGTTGCATTAGTCTGGGGATTCCCTGCAGGATGTCAAGAACGTGACCTGCAGAGGATTGTTCATAATGTGTTTAAGCCAGGTGAACGTGGCCCACCTGTGGAGGTGACCTTGGTGGACAACAGTTCAGCTTTCATTGAGTTCAGGAACTCTGCTGTCATGCACCAGTTTTTCCAGCTCATTCAAGGCCCAAAGACCCCCACTACACACACAAGTTGCTCACCAGACTTGCGAGCAGCACCATATGAAGCTTATGAGCGTCTTTGCAAGTCTCCATTGAGCACAGAGCTTCTTGCAGACTCTGCACAAATTTTATGCTTGGATCAGCAATTTCCACAAGGACGACCAATCCAACACAACTCCTATGATGATATGCTGCCTCTTGCTAGGTCTCAAGAACAGTTTGATTTGGAAGCAATGCCACCTACCATGTCTCAGGAAAATGCTGACATAAGGCATGACCTTGCTCCCAAAATAGAGAAAGAGATAGATACTGATTTGTTGCAAGTTTTGAATTGCAGTGAAGGTGCAGGAGACCATTTGAGAGAAGAAGTAGTTGAGTTGGAGATTCCAGAACAGGAAGTAGAGAATAGGTTAGTTCTAGAAAGTTTTGAAGAGACCACTAATGGTGACAAGAGATGGCAGATCAGCAAAATTGAAAATCTGGAGATAGGACAACGAGCTGCATCATGGAGTGGTATGGACAATGCAAGAGACAAGAAAGATTTTTGCACTGTAGAACTTGGATACAGTAGATGGATGAAACGAACTTTTAGTGAAGATCAACCTGTATGTGTTAGCCCTAATTTGACAAAACGCCCACGAACTAGAGAGTCAGGAGATGGAAGTGACAGCTGAGAAGATTGGCACTCCTTGTTCCCATATGACATCAAACCAGAATTCTTATCAATCCAGCAAATCGAAATTTGAACTTTTCTCAGAAGGGTGTCAATTGTTCTCTACTGGATGTTCTATCCTGGGAGGTGAACTCATGATTACTGAGAAGAGCCAGAAGACATCTATTGCTTCACTTCTTGGCAAGAATTCTCTTCTTGAGGTCCTTATCATCTCAATTGTTCCTTGAAGATGATAGTGCAATACGTTCTGGCAGGATATCAAAGCTTTTGTGTGGTAGTATGGCAGAATTTTTGAACTGCTTGTGCACATAGCTAAAATGGAATGGCTAAGTTTAAGAGATTGCTGAATTTACTAGCTAGTTTTATAGCTAGTCAAGGCTGATTGTATCATCTTTTGTGACACAGAGACACATAAGTTCACAAAGTTCCATTCATCATTGATTTGTGGTCTTGATGGCTGAGGCTCACTGTATGCAAATATGAAGGTCTCATGCTGCATATGGTGATTGATTGGTGTGGGAAAACCATGCAGGGAGCTTGATGCTACTGCCATCAGAGGTCTTTCTATGTATCCTCTTTGTTTCAATGCATCAAAATAGGCAGGTTACATTTTACTGTTTTCTGTGTTGAAGGTGTCATGGATTCCACAATGGTACAAGCTTCTGCCTTTTGGGATGCATCTGTCTGAGCATGTGTTGAGCACCAGATAGAAAAGCTCCAAAACACAGAGCTCTGCTGGTTTAATCTCAAAGATTGATTTGTCTGAGGGTGGTTGCAGGGTAATGTTGTACTGTCCACACAACCTGAATGAAAATTTCACTATAGTTTGGCTAACTGCTTTCTGGGAACAACAGGCACACATAAGCCAGTCGCAGGATTCACTGTCCTGAGGAAAAGATTTATGTATCTGTGTTTTTCCAGTTGCAGGTGGTAGTAAATGTACACCTTTGCCAATGGAAACAGGAGCTTCAAAGGTCTTCAGAATTAGATCTATACTTATGTGATCAACAAGTAGCTATCATGTAGCCTTCATATGTGCAGCAAATTGTAGCCGAAGCATAGACAGATGTTAGGTGCACATCCCTGTTCTAAAACCTAATATAAGAGTAAATGCAAATTGTAAAATTCCCACAAAAACTGAGTGAATTCTGGTGGAGCTGAAAACAGAATATTGAAGAGATGACTGATCAACTAAACTAATGCCCTAATCTAAGCTAACATTAAAGCTGTTTTAGAGGGCCTTGAATCTGTGCATGATGTCAATTCGCCTTGACACCTACAATAGTGTGGGGAGTTCTTGGACAAAGTCCCTACACTAATATGCACAGTGTGTAGAAAATATCTTCTCAATTAGATTGGCACACAACCTCCATCTTCCCCACAACATTTCCCCTCCTTACAATCCTAACAATCACCATGCAACAACCTTTATATTCCAAATAAAACTCAATCATCTAGATCTAGAATTTGTTCCTTGGCAATGTCGATCGCTTAGGGCTACTGTTTCCATGCTGAAGGTGGACATTTTTACTTAACAACCATAACTGGTTGCAACCCAGAAGACCATACATGGCCTAATGATAACCAAAAGTGAGCTGATCCAAAACAGGAGAGACCTCAGACTTACATTTCGTGAGGCCCAGACTTGGTGTTTGTCTGCTGCAGAATTTCACTATTCACTATCAGGGTTGCAGCAACACCCAGGGTGTCTCATTTCCTTTGGGGATAATGGCTCCTCTTTCCAAGGTGTTGGATCAGACTGTTGCAAAAGTTCATCCAGGCTCATGTCCGTAGCTTGAACAAGAAGGCTGAAAACTCAAAGTCCTTTGTCAAATCCAAGTGGAAAAGCAAAGCACTTCACCAAATCAAACAACCACATGAAGCTGCTGAGACCATTTACAAAGAGCTCAGATACAGTAACACCATCTTCTTTCAAGGAACAAGTAGTTAACATGTCAACAGAGTTAACATGGATCAGCTGTCCATGTTGACTCTGGACCATACTATGGGAATACAAAAGAGAGAGACACTCCCAGTAGTATGTGGAGGGACAACAACAATATGCAACTTCCAAATGGCAACATGTGATTAGAAGAGGAAGAACAGTCAATCCTGATGATTTTGAAGGACTTCAGCAAAAGCTGTGAGTAAGCATCTGAGTTCAAAAAACTAACTACAGCATGCATATGCTTCATTTGGAAACATGGATAAGACAGAACAACATCACAAATTCATTGAAACAGTGAAAAAACAGTCTAGGCAAAGCCAAAGCCATTGGGAACACTGCTCATAGATAAAATTAATTATATACGGAGAGACATACACAAGGAGATAATTTATCCACATCCAGGAGCAGGCATTATTTACATTATTGAGAAACATTCCATGTTCACTTGCAAGTTCAAAAGATTTGATGCTTCATGTGTGAGAAATGTATGAACTCCACTACTCTGTAAACACATTACCAAAGGACTTCTTACCCCAAGTAACAAGACTGTCCTCCATAACCTAAATGACCTGTTTATGCCTATATGAAGGGGCCCTCTTGTGTCCGTACCTACCTCTTGAGGTGGAAACTTCTCATAGCATCATCAATGAAGGGCAATAGGATATCCGACCAGTAGTACAACAACACTTGATCTCCCATTTTCTGCTTAATCACCCTGGATGCCTTCATTTCCAAGGCATGAGGCATCCAAACAGACACAAATCAATACATACATAATACAAACAGTGTGGGTTTTCACTGAGTGCTGCTGCTGTGTCAGACAGCTGGGATATTAGAGAAAGAAAACCCTTTGTAACCTTTGTAGGCATAGTATGCAATCCTGGTATAATAGAAACCCGGCATGAACAGAAGAGCTCCAAGAATCGAGAAAGCAATTCCTGTCACAAAACAAAACACGTTGGAAATATGAGATTTTTTTTCCCAGAGCAATATTATAACATCTTGCAAGTGCCTGCAACTACATAACAAAAGAACCAATCAGCCTTTTTTCCAAACCCTAGCACCATTGAAAACTAGCGGCACCGATAGATAGAAACATCAAAGACTTGTCTGGTATCTTAGCCGCTTCAAAAGACTACCCGGTGGTAACGAGAACAGCAAAGGAAGGAAGTTGGTGTGAGAAAGGCTTACCATGACCTCTATCTCCCCCGACCTTGTTTACGATCATGATGATCCCGAATAGCAAACCGAGCGCTCCAAGCGACAATAAAGCAATGGCAAATGCAATTTCCTTGATAGGAGGTTTGTTGTTTACGATGAAAGTGCCTGTGGGCTCATCGCTAATAGAAAAGGTGTGATCAACGTACGCCATGTTTTCTTCTCGATCGATCCCACGCAGATTTCAGCTTCACCAAAACACACCCAAAAAAATCTAACAGAAACTCCCGTTTCCGAAAACTACAAATTCCAAAACCCTCCAGGAAACTCCACGCTCACAATCACAGAATGAAACCAGATAGAACTCCACCAGACGCCAGTACCGTTTGTTTCCCCCAGTTATGCCACTATTACAAGAGAAAACAACAAGAAAGGAGAAAAATTCGACAGCAACGAAAGAAGCATCGGGTTGGTTGCCTACTCCATCCGCTTCATGTCCTTAGCAAGGCAACGATGAGCGCAGCAGCAGCAATAGCAGCAGCAGCTTCGCGGGCTAGTGCAGCGGGACGTCGTGCTGCGGACGCCCAAACAGCGACAGGGACAATTAGGGTTTCGCTTCGTGCGTCGTCTACTGTGTACGTATTTCGTTGACCTACAAATCGCGTATATACTTGGAACGTATGTACGGAACATGTCACGACTCACTACGACTACAAATCAAATACATACGTTTAATTATCTGCCAATAGCTTTTTTTTTTTTTAATTTTACTTTTTACCTTTTCAGATACAAATGGGCCCTTTAAAGCACTGGCAGAGAAATTTCTTGTGTATCTGGAGGGCACCTTATGCAGTAAACTTCTCCTTGCCATGTCTAGGCTTCCATTTTACATCCCTAGGAATTGTAATTTTATATTTTATTAATAAATAATTTTGAATTATAATAATTTTATTTGTATTATATGTGAGTCAACAAGAACTAGCACCTATGTTAATTTTTTAGTTAGAAAAAAAAGGCAAGCCGTGTTAACTAACAATTGTTATTTTTTAATTAAAATAGAGTAATCATGTCAAAGGGACATAATAGGTGTCCACACAATTAACAACTTAGTCATGTCTAATTTTATGACTAAGATGTTACTTAATGTTGTTCAAAATGATGGGTCAATTTTGGCTATATAATCATCATCTTTTCCAAATGTTTGTTTTGACTAAAATTCAATCATTAAAAAAGAAACATTTTTAATAGTGCAAATAGCTCAATTAAAAACAGGTTCAGCAGAAATTATATTATTTTAAGCATGCTGAAATTTTCGCAAAATATTTTTTTTTCAATTAAATTTTTTGGTGGAAGAAAATGAAACATCTCTTGAAATATTTGGGAATATATATATATTTCAAAATCAAAACCTCAAAATTAAATAATTATTTAGCAAAAAGACAAACTTGTTATTCACCTATAATCATATATCATAATACATTTAAGATTCAGTAAAAAAA
>Ga0116229_10007856_pt1 | contig 16740 bp, 16 predicted proteins | sample S1TSphgellanicum_3_FD_87313 | JGI IMG/M metagenome (GOLD analysis project Ga0116229, IMG submission 87313) | Host-associated microbial communities from peat moss isolated from Minnesota, USA - S1T2_Fc - Sphagnum magellanicum MG | ecosystem: Host-associated > Plants > Peat moss > Unclassified...
ATGGGTTTTTTGGGTTATTTTTTTTTAAAATTAAAAAAAACCAATAAAAAAAAAAAAAAAAACCACATGAATTAAAAAATTGTTACATAATGAAAATAAACAACACAAAATGAATTTTTTTAAAAAGTAGGAAAAATGTGATTGTAATAACAACAAAATAAATAAATAAATAAAAACAACAAAAAATAAAGCAACAATTTTTAAAAATTAAAAAATCAAAAAATGGAAAATATGTAAAAAAACTTACCTTTAGTGCTTGAATTCAAATCAAAGCTTTGAGCTTCAATTTACACATGGCAAGGGTAGCGGAAGTACCATATTAAATAAGCAAAATATAACAACAATGCGAAAGGAATAGTAATGCAAAAAAAATAGCAACAACAACACAAGAAGAGCAATAGAGGACGGGTTAGTAAGTATCTGAAATGCATGACTATGCGAGAAGAGTAGTGAAAGGGGAATGGTAGCGTGAAAACAGCAACAGGGTGAGAAGAATAGTAATGCGAGAGGAGTGACAATGGGAGAAGAGCTATAACGTGAGAGGAGCAATGCAAAGTTGCAACACAAGAGGAGCAATGCAAAAGGAGCAACATGAATGGAGTGGCACGAAAAGAGTGGTGTGAAAAAAATAGTGTGAGAATTACAATGCAAGAAGAGCGACACTAGGAGCAACAATGTGGGAAGAGTGACAACGTGAGAGGAATGGCAATGCGTGAAAAGCAATAGTGCAAAAAGAGCAACAACCCAAGATGAGCACCACAAGAGGAGCAACATGAGAGGAGGAATGTTAAAGGAGCAATGTGAAATAAAAAACTAGATTCTAAAAACTAGGATTTGGCAAAAGCAACACAAAGCAAACATAACAACTAAACAAGCACGAAATGAGAAATGAGCATATCAAGAGCACTAGAAGACCAAAAAAAGAAGTTACTATGACCAAAACTGAAGCTTGGGCTTCATTTATATACACTTTTTTTTATCCCTAACCCTAAACAGCGCCTCTGCCTCCCTAGGCGATGGCAACAGCTATTTAGGAACCTTAAACCCTAAACTACTAAAAACCAGATGCAAATTTTCTAAGAGAACCTGCGTGGTTCTCACACTTGGTTCTCATTCATGTGAGAACAGGAGGTCAGTTCTCCATCCAGTTTTCGCAATCAACCATGTCAACCGATTCTCACTATGAGAAGCGGGTCAAAGAACTGGGTCAGGATTCGAGGACTGTCCAACATTGGTTTATACTTGGGTCCTAACAATAGTGATGCAATTCTTCTCCACAATTGCCCACAAGGAACCTTGCGAATCACAACATGATGCGGGGTGGCTCAAATTTCATATAATCAAGTTTCCAATTGTGAGGTTAAAGAAAGTCTTGGCCCATTGATCATGAGCAAGTCTTGCTGATGATGAATGGAGTAGCTGAGAGGTTCAGAGTATAAGAAGAAGAACAAGTGCCAGAGGCTAATTTGTACTTGGTTAGTGGGAAGATAGGTGGCAGCGTTGTTCATGTAGAAGTCAGCGACTCCCTTGGCAGTGAAGAGGTGGCGTGTGGGGTGGTGATCATAACTGTGATGAGACCTCCAGTACTAGTCCCTGCAACCAAATCGAAATAGTCCACAAGTCTTCTTTCTGCTCCATCCAGATCCTACAACAATAATAAATAAATCCACCACCGTGCCCATCATCCAAACAAACCCATGAGCCAACAAACAAACCCCCACTACATCATCATCATCATCATCATCATCACAAGCCACAGGCAGAACTGTAGATTCATCAGATCCCGGCTTCAGGATCATCATCATGATGCTCACATCCAGGATCATGATCAAGATCATCATCAATTGAAGCTTACCCCATTCATCTGCACAACTTAATCCAATTCTTTTATTACTCATTCTCACAGTGAACTGCGCTATCAACGATTGCAGATCAAGTTGGAGAATGTGATTTCTCGGCTTGAATTCTTTTTGTACATACCTGGAGTTTGCTTTCAACCTCAGCAACGATGATGGCAGGGACAACCCCTCGCACTCCGCCTCCATCAATACTCAGAATTGTGAGGTGCTTCCCTGTCAAGCAGAGCCTTTGACACAGCAAGCTTTGCATTATCGATCATGGGTGATTGCATGAGCAAGCAAAGCAAATCAAATCAAAGCAAGCAAGCATTTCACACATGAAGAAGATCCAGCACCCCCACCTCTGAGAAAACTCATCATTAGAATTTGTTGATTTACCTCTTGGCTTTCACTCCTTGCAAGAGGACCTACATCGTGGCACCCACCCCTTAGAGCATTGCCATCGGTGCTTAGTATGTGACTCCAGACAGTAAAAATTATTGCGAAAATGTCAAAATGTGCTGGCGGTTTAGCTCGGGGAAATTGGTTTTTCTGCACCAAATTCGTGCAGCTTGCCGTGGCTGGTAAAAGGTGCAACACAGTTGTGCACCTCCAAATAAGAGTGTAATAAATTGGACTTCACTGCGGCTCAGTATTTCTGATTGGTCGATCACAATGATTGGTCTAGGTGGTTTGCTATTAGTAGTTCCCACCTATATGCAGTTCCAGTTACAGTTTTATTGGTGGGGTTGCCATAAAAAAAACAGCTAAACTTAGACATTTAATTTTATTATCCAGAGTGACATACTCAGCACCAGTGGAGATGCTCTTACACTCGCCTCCTAATTCTCATTTCCGATCTGTTAATTATGGTGCATTCACTCTTGATGTTAATCAATTTTAAATGAAAATATACGTGACATCGTAGGTGGCACCCAATGTTAAATGAACAATAGCTTAATGTTAAGTGAATGTTAGTTTAAAATAAAATCTTGATGATAAGTACGTTTACGTCTTAAATGATAGTATGGTGTTAATAGACTCAACACTAGAGTCCCTAACACCAAGTGTAAATGTACCTTTACTGTTGATAGTTAATTGAGTTCTTTTGGTTTATATTCTCAGACATTTGCCATTAGCCATTTGGCAAGTTTCACAATTAAAAAGTGAGTCTTCTCTCCTTGAGTGAACAAGGACCAACACTGATTAGTGCCATGGTGAAAAGAAACCCTAAAGTTATTTTGGGTGCTTCTAATCATTATAAATATGCCAAGATCTCAAGCCAAAAATCAGGGTTGCTAAGTCCAAATGTAACATTTTTTGGGGTTAAATGTTAAATCCAGCCACTTAGGGTCTCTTTTCATTAGGCTGCTGTGATCACAGTTACACTGAAAGCCACTGAAATGGAGTCATGTTTCTTGTTGCATGCATTAGGGGGCCCACTCAAGAAGGTGAAGGTACTACTCTTTCGTGTGGGTGGCTAGTTCACCCTGGCCGGACTTACAATCATCCTATCTTTATATAGTTTTCCAAATTCTTCATTGCAGTGCTGTCTTATAATAAAGCGTGGAAGGTTTATATGTTTATATGACTTGTTGGGTAATCAAGAGATGACAGTAAATTACACACATGTTGTGTACCTTGAGAGAAATCTTTCCTACGTTTAGTTTTTCCCAGTTTGATTTCTTCTGGTCAATCTGATCTCAAACTTGAACTTGATGAGCAGATTCACAGTGGGATTTGGGAGTGCTTAATTTTTCATTAAGTTTTGGGTTTGGGTGTGGGTAAAGTACTGACTGTTATTGTATTAGGGTAGATAGGGTGGCGTCCAAACACCTAAGAGGTCAAAGGAGGTTGAATCCTCGCTCACACATTGTTCCTATACTTCTGAAGCTAAAAGAACATTGGTAGCTTTTCACCTAGGATTTCCAACGTTGCTAAAATTACTCAATTCCATAAAGGAATGGGGAAGATATGGGGGTGTTTAACGTAAGGGGGTTAAGTGTTTGATGATGAGTGAATTAAAACAGATTAAGATTTTGAGTTTCAAATATTTGATCTTTGCTTCTGAAATACAAAAAAGTTTTTTGAAGCCCTAGTTGATGCACGGATCACATTTAAAATTATTTAAATCTAACTAAAAATGAGGAAAATATGAGGTTGAAACTAGAGAGGTGTTAGAGCTGTCTTTGAAAAAATTTGAAGCAAATTATCACTCATGCCCTTCCTATGTTTTTTTGTGTTCCTCCTCTACTTATGATACTCAAAGAACATTTGTAACCCTCCAATTTGCATGTCCAATGACATAAATATCACTCAATTTGGTTAAGAAATGAGGAAAATATTGAAAAGTGTTTGGTCATAAACAAGTGTTTGGTGATGGACAATTCTACCTAGTTAGTTTCAGAGCATACTCAAAATGATTTTATTTTTCTTTTGATGATAGAGGACATTGATTAGGGTAAACTGGCCCATCATCTGTCACTTGCTTATGACTGAACACTTTGGCAAATCTTTCTCAATTCTTCTTCATTTAGAATGAATTAGAATGTTATAAGATTGCCTTCTCAAGCTTTACAAATCTTCTTTGAAATGCAAAGTCAAAGCACTAGCCAAAAAAGAGTTGTAAAGAAAAATGTTTTCTGGAATTGCAAAATGCATTTTTTTTCATTTTCTTTCATTTTGACCCTTTTTAATTTCAAACCTCATAAATTTTTGATTCTTATTGATTTAAAATGCTATAGGAACATCACGTGAAGTTTTACAAATCATCTTTGAACTCTAATAGCCAACAGAATAACATATAAAGAATTTTTTGGGCGTTCAGGAACCAGCCTTTGTAGCATTCAATGATTTGTTTTTTTTTGAGTTCTTGACCCCCTCTACTTGGAGGGGTTGTAAGTTTCTCAATTTCAATTCATTTTTGACAATTTTTAGTGTGCCAGATGCACCAATAGGAGGGTTCAGTTTTGTTTGGACACCAAAACCAACTGAGCCCTCCCCCTACATCTGGCTTGCCTTGAGCGTTTAAATGTTTGGTCACCGGCCAGTTTACCCCAGCCCATCACCAAAAGAACATTTACATTATTCACATTTCCAAAATAGGAGACTATGTAACTTTTCCTTTGGTCTAATAATATAGGTTACAATGATAAATTTCCGGGATATGAGATAAAGTGCAATGCGATTGTGAATAGTTTGGGGAACATATTAAAACTTTGGGAACATGTTGAAAGCATCATTGAGAACCATTGGGAACTTATTCTCTTGCGGCGTTATGTCTTTTGGATAAAGTTAATCATTTTTATGTTATGTTTGTTTAGTGATTCAGATTTGTGAACTCCTGAAATGTACCATTTTTGTCTCTTAGTAGGTACTCAAATAAAATGAGTGATTTTAGGATGTGCTTTGCCTAATACCATTAGAGAATGGTACAATTTGGCTAATGAAGCTGAATGGTGCAATGCATTTTCTGGCCTTTGGGGATTTGGATTCCTTGATGTTTTCATTTACTGACAAACCAACTTGTTTGACAATAATTTTTCCAGTCAGACAGAAAAGCATCAGATTGATCTAGGCACACTGATTGTTACCAATTTGCCAATTAGGTTCCACTAAATCAACCTGTGATTTTTTTACCAACTTGTTGTGTAGGATTGAAGCTCTTCAAGACAAAAAGTCGATGTAGATCCATCCGAATATTAAAGGCAGCTTCAAACATCATCAGTAGTTGGATGTTGCGGGGACTGGGGAAATTCAGCATTCTGTTGCAATATTTCTAGACATACATAGAAATTGTTATGAATTTGCCCATTAAGTTACACTAAAATCATAATGGGATTATTTTACTGATTTTTGTCTGATCGATGTTCTTTCTGGTGTTGTAACACCTTTTCAAGAGACTTAAAACAATTTTTCCCAAGGGGCTTGGTTTGTGATATGTTGATCAACATGCATTATGCCTTGGTAAAATATCAATCAACAAGCACACAATTGGCCAATCATCTTTAAATTCATTAAAAGTGGTTTGCATTTCCCTGTGCCTCTCTCCACATTCCATTTGAAATTTTGACTTCAAGTACTTAAACAATTAGGAAGCAAGTCCTCAGTTCACTATACACCTAGCTTGGTGCAATTGTCAATTTGGTGAAACTAAACAAAGTCCTCAGTTCACTAGCCTAGTCCAATTGTCAATTTGGTGAAACTTTGTGGGATAAGCCATGGCATTTGTCTTGAAAGACGCCCTGCCCCCCCCCCCACCCTCACAGAAGTTCATTGTCTGTAACAAGCTTAAAGTTTTCTTCCTTGTTTATCGGATGTGTCATTCCAATGTGATATTACCTATGGAACTTACATCAAAAGGTATGTGACATAAAATGTGCTAATACACACACTTGAAGGTTTACTCCTGGAGTTCTAGTTGCTGCGTTCTTGAGCATGGGAAGTCTGGCTATTACCACTCTTGTTCCCTGTGTCCTCCTCATAGGTTCCTTTTGAAGACCTTGGGAACAAGCCCTTCCCTGCACTTAACCCAATTCACACAAACTGTTAAGTTGTGAATTTAATGTAACGTTTCAGGTGGTCAAGAGAAATTAGCAAGGGTGGGAAATTGCTTGGTGTCTTGACCAGACGTGAAAGAATATCAGCTGGAAAACATGCTTGTCTCTCTGAAGTATCAGTACCTTTAACACCTAAGAGATGAAGTCCTTTTTACACCCATAAATACCTCTGATTTCTCTAATGTATTTAGAAGTTGGCCGATTCCTCTGGTGGATGATTGATTGTCAATGTGGTTATTGAATACCTGGATGAGTTTTGCATAAAAGTGTCGAATATTTAATTTATTCTAAAATTTAAGATTCACCATGTGAGTTCTTAATTTTGAACTTTTTGACATATAAAAAATTTACATATTAAATTCTAAATTAATTTCAGAGTTCTCTTATTGTCCTTGTGATTAGTGTGTTCACAACTAATGTGTTCATCTCTATATGGTGAAGGTCGAATTCCAGATTCTTGCAAACTGAATTTTTTGAATTTTCAATAATAGGGCTACAAAAGTTTCAAAAACTTTGGTAAAATAAAAAATAATTTAATTTATGCCAAAATCACCCATGTACTCCAATGTATCATAAAATTGAAAAAAACCAACCTGTCCTGTCAGGGCTATGCCTAACGAAGATTGGTTCATTGCTAGAATCTTCAACAAATAACAAACCAAAAAATTAATTAATTAATGCTTAATGTATAGGTGAAAGGCAAGTCTAGAGGGATTGTTAGTCGTTGCCAATATTGTTGAGTTTTGGTTTTCAGGCTGGTTTCAAGTCCCTGGATTGTCGGTTGAAAAATAACAATTGCACCCAGACCAAACCCCCAAACCTATTTTGTACAGGTTTCAGTTCTTTTTTAAAAAAATATTTATTTATTTTCAACTGGGGTTAAACATGTTGTTAGGTTGCAAAAAAACATTTCTTCAATATAATTTTTTTTAATAGAATAATAAATTTGGGGGTGAGGGAGGATAGGGACAATGGGGTTGCGCCCTGTAGTTGTTACTTTTGGAACATGTTTCAAACATGTAACTTCTTCTTCTTTTTTCTTTTTGTTTAGGCATGTAATTGAAGCAAGTGGTCACTGTTTATTGATCGTGCAATTCTAATAACTAGAAAAAATTCAGTTTTGGGCTAATGTGTAGGTAATTAGAACCAAATCCAATTTGGAACCATAACTCTTTAGGATTTTCTTTTGAAAAACCTAAAACTGAGAATCTTGAAATGTTGGATCCAAAACCAAACCTAAAGGTCCAAAGGGGATCATGTGTTTCAAGGCATGAGAACTTGCAACCATGCCAAGTTCCCATGCTGTTAAACAACATGACCCTCTGATGTGAATTCTTCGCCAAAATAAGAATTAACATCACTTGAATCTGCAAGTGTGGAAAGGTACCTTCCTCGAACAACCACCATTACACAGAGTCATAATCCAACCCTTTTCATTGTTCAAAGCTCTATACTTCAAAATTGTTGGTTGAAAGGCTGGAGCAAACATTATAGAGGAAGTTGTTAATCTATTAGAGTTTTCATTAAAGTCACCTTGTCTTCACCCTGTCTTTGGGCCTCCTTTCACTCCCTATCCCCTCTTTGAATGAGGTCTATAAAATAAGGAAGTTTTATTAAAAATTGGGTGTAAAATGCTGAAATTCAACACTTAATGCACAAGGTTCAAGGTAATTATAATAGTTCTATAGGTACTAGTAATGAAAATATATGCAGCAACATGAGAGGCCCTCAAGTAAAAGGAAAGAGGGGTCAAAACAAAATGAAACTCGGTTTACCACAAAAAAATGGTGCACTTTTGAGTTTTGAAATTGATTTGGAATGTTAACATGTCTATTATTACATGGGGGAGTCAATACAACAAATAGTAATTTGACGAATCTATGATTCAAAAGGCATGTGAATTATTATATCTGTAAATGATCGATACATGATGTCATTGGTTTTATTAATTATTTCAAGAGTGATATAACCAAAGAATAAACAAGTTCAAATATGGTCTTAATCCTAAATGTGTTTGCTACAACATGATGGGGGAGGAGATTGGGCAGGGGTTCACCCTCAAGCGATCTTCAACTTGAAGACCAAGCTAACTAGACATTGAAGGTGATTAAGGAGGGGTTGCGTTTGAAACATGATGTTGCCTTTGCATTGTTAATTACACTATCTCCTCACATAGTCGTAATGTTCAATGAGTTGGATAATTTTCATGGGTTGGACACAATTTTGAATGGGAAGCCCGTTGAGTTATGAAATCGTGTTAATCAACAACATGGTAATAATATTGGGGAAAGTAGTAATAGAAAAGGTCATAGATCATAACAACCAAGTGAGGTGGTTTGTGTCATTAAATGCAACATATGTACATTATGAAATAATCTCAATATTGTACAAACTTGATTTTTATGATGGATTTATGGAGCAATATGGGTAAACAAGTTGTTTTTTTAAATGTTTGTTGCAATTGATGCAAACCTATCTAATTACAATCATATGTAAAGTTTTACAATTGAAAAATGAAATGCATGCTTGCATTGTGCTTTGAATATTGAATATTCAGATGAAAATGTGATTGGAGTGATTAAAAACACATAATTGCATATATACGAAGGCACTTGTTAAGGGGTGAAAATGCAACCCCCAAACATTACCATCTTTAAGAAGGTAATGTGAAGGGAACGAGTTCAACTTCTTCTTACTTCCAATGAAAAAATTAGTATCACTTATTAACTTTATTACGACTACTCAAGTAATAATAAAAACCTTATGCAAAAGAAAAAGAAGAGGGTAGGGTTTGTCAATTAAAGATAAACTTATCGTTTTAACTATAGGCCACTTCAGTAGTTTAAGAAGTAAAAGGTATAGAAAAAAATCAAGAAAGATAAGAAGAACTAGGAAATAACTACCTTTTAAACTTCTACAATACCTTCAATACATCAAAATGGTGTTGAGTGGGTTTGCAGGCCTTCCACAACTATTGTCCAAGTTTTATAGTGCATGCAAACCTTCTAGGGGCATTGCCTACCATTTGTAGTTCCCCAAAAAGCCTTTTCAATGTTGCCTACCATCTACAACTACTACACATCAATTGATATTACGACCTACCATTTGTAGCAGTCTCATTAACGTTGCCAACTTCCATTTTTAAATATTTTCCTTTTTACTACCATACAATAGCTATTACCTTCTTATGGTAGCAAGTGACTTCCTACTCCAAAGATTAAAATAAAGTCCACATTATCACTATTATTGTAGAAAAAATGCAAAATTAATATATAAAATCAAACAACATATTATGCAAACTTAAACTACACTACTACCTTCCCTCCTTTAATAAAATAAACCCACACAAAACACATTAAGATTCTTCAACCATTTTCCATTGAAATCACACCAATACAATACATTTGAAATTTCCAAGCTACTTTCCCCTCTTTAGTTTTACACATCCAACACCTTTCCAAAAGAGAAAAAGAGCTCTCATAACTCACAACTCCAAACTACAACTCCATCGAATGTCATAAAATCCCCCAAGTCCCCTAATCCTCTTTCTCCACAAAACCACACAAGGCCCACATTGACCACATGAAAATAAATGCTTATCCTACTCCTTCCTAGAAATCTCATAAATGATTAGGTGCATTACACCCAACCATTCATTAACATGAACTATTAATCCCACTATTTTCACCCCTTTGGTAAAGGATAGTAAGTCTACCACTAGTAACTAGCTAGTTATTAAGATGCCTATGGCATTAATTAGTTTGGGGATTTTTACCCTTTAACATCACTTCATTCGAAGTGCCCTAAAAATTGAAAGTTTGAAATTTGAATTATGAAAATTAATAGTATGAAATTTGAATTATGGAAATGAAACTATCTTATATGAAATACACCAATTTCCAAATAAGGTCCTATAGCAAATGTCTACAATTTTATTTCACTAAAAACATACATTTTGAAAAAAATATGGGTAGACCACCATGTAGATTTGCATACCAAGTTCAACCTATTTGTACGTATTACAAAACACCAAATGCTTAATTTTTGGCACCTTTAAACAATTTGAAATTATGAAACCCTTATGATTCATGACTTAATAGGATGACCAATTATAGGAATTAAATTCTAGGGTCAAGGCTCATGGTAGTCACTATCATTTGGGGCCTCAATTGCCCCATTAGGAATGTCATTATCATCATCATCATCATTGTGCCTTTCCTCCACTTCTGAAATGTTTGTCCCATGCAAGGTTGTGACAATATTTGACCCTGAACTTTTTTTCATAATTTGTTTGGTGGGACCCTGTCCCTCGATATAAAAAATGTCACCAATGGTGTGTGGTCATTCATAGTTTTGTTTGCCTATAAAAAACAATTGTTGTCTGATTAATTGACTTATTCCCTCAAATAATTCAATGTGTGGACAATTTTTGAATAGGTGGTTGAACATAGTTCATGGAAATTGTCACAACAGTTAGTGTTGACCCCACATCAACTTTAGGCATTAAAGGTGTTGGATGTTGCAGATATTGGTTGATTGGTGCATGGTCAAAATCCAAATCATGTTTTGTTGATTTCAAAGGTTTTATAACTTCAAGACTTGATAGATTTCAATGCACAACTTGGGGTGCACTTGTGTTAATGAGTGTATGTGAGTGCACATTTGGCTCCAATGTAATATCCATTACATCATCAATTACAAATATTGACAATATTGACAAGTGGGTCCGCTTGTATGTTTCAACTGTTTATTAATGTGTGTTGTGCCTCTAGTTCTAGAATGATGATTTAAATTAATGGTGTGTTCAAACTATTAGAGGATAACACTTCCATGGAACCCATTGATTGCATGGGCGTGTCTTGATTTGGGACCATTAGAACATGTACATCCTAGGGGGTGCATAAGACACTTGAATAGAATTGTCAAGTATAAGCATGTTTTGATTGCATCACCATTGTCAAATGATTGAACCTACCAAAATATTGAATTAAACAATAATCTTGAAAATAGAATGTCATCATCATTAGGGAATTTAAAGGGGTCATGTTGGTCTTCATCTTCATCTGACATTATGGGGTTTTCACTTAATGATTCGTTTTCATCTGCACTTTCATCAACATTGGACATTGCGTCTTCAAACAACATATTATTATTATATTATGATTTGGGGTTAGCACTAGGTTGACTTGGTGACAAAAACTTGGCTCATGTTGGATCTTATTATTGGTGTATATGTACAACAAATCTTCCACCTAATTCAACATCAATTGGTTTTGCACTTTGTTATGGACAAATGAATATATGGGTACAATCACAATTGGGGTACACAACAAGAACCAGGAAGGACATAATCTTGTTTTGTGTCCTAAGTCCTAAAGTTAAATCATGTTTTGAAATGTGAAACAATGAAAGGATGGGCACCATGTATGTTTAATCATTCAACCAAAAAGTGCTACAAAATTTGAAAATAATTAATTAAGCAAATTTTGGATGTCCTATTGAAACATAAACCATAAAGAAATGTAGGATTCCAAGACATTTCCAAAATGACAATCTCTCATTTGGAGTGCCAAAATCTTAGTAAAAATTTAAAAATTATCCCTTTTCTTATATCCACATCTCCTATACATCCCCCCAAACCTTTGGAATGTAAAATATTTACTAAAAAAATTAATATAATTTCCTTATTAATGTAGCCCTTTTGATGAAAAAATCAAAATTCTAGTATCGATTCCAAGAAATTTGGTTTTTATATTACAAAAAATTTATGCCATCATGTAGAACATACTATATTATGGTTAAAATATGAAACAATTTGAACAAATATTATTCTTCATATTGATTCCTTTTCACTAAAATTATGTAGTGGGACATCATTTCTGAAATGTGTTCTAAGACATTTAAGGACATGTTTAGATCATCTAAATTACAAACAATCACAACCATTTCAATCATAAAAAATGTGAATATCTAATGAAAAAATAAATTCACCAAAATAAATGAATCGGTAAACATAATGGTCATTCAAAGTAATGTCTTATGAATGATTTGAGGGTGAAACATTCCTTTTGTGTACTCCAACTATGATTGTGCCCATATGAACTCCAATTATGTTTACACAATGATGTAAAACACACTTGTGCCAAAATGCAATAAGTGATGGGTGCAAATGTGTGACCACCAACTCCAATAAATTCCCATCACTTATGTGGGAGCAAATTGGAGTCCTTCATTGGGGGGTGTCAAAAAAAGATTTCAACTTTTAACAAAATCTACAAAGTCTTTTAAAACTTGGGCATAGGTGGTTAGTGTACTAGCTGTCTTTTGTAAAATTTTGTTTCATGCCTTTTTCGTATCTGCATCAACATATAGGTAAACTTCACCCAAGAAGTATGGATTGTGTCATGTGTTCTTATGTCAACACCTATAACCATCGCTATCACCACACTCACAACACATAACATAAAAAAACCCAAAATGGTACATCACATTCAAACCAAAAGATTGTTCACTTCCAACAACATAAAAATCTAAGCCCAAAACATAGAAAACCAAAACACTCACATAACAAAAAAAATTGCAAAATAAAAACTATGCTCTGGAATCTCAAATCACCAAAAGTGATTTGAGGCCACACAAGATGGAATTATATCCCATGGCAAATATCTCAACCCCATTCACATGTGAACTGGTTCAAAATTAATTAATTAACTTAACTAACCCAATTTATCCTTAATTAACTAGGACCTAATTGAGCAGCTAAACTAACACATTTGACAACTATTGTGCGTTCTTATGTCAGCACCTATAACCATCATTGTCACCACACTCACAACACATAACATAAATATACCCTAAATGGTACACCACATTCAAATTGCCCCCCTTTCTGGGGTTAAAGTCCCCTTAAGTTAAATAACATTGCAAAACTTCCTTGTTAGAAATCCACAATGGATGAACACTTTGGTTCCAAGGCAAAAGGACCACTAAGGTGGGTGCAAATATGAGCCCCATCATTAATCACCTAGCTATAATCCTTCAAATCCTTAGCCAAATGTGAATTACCATGGAAAAAAATCTTAAATTAGTTATACTATGTGACTTTAGGAACCTAGGTTTATTGGGTGCACCAAAGGCAAAACCATTGGCCAACTAACACTTTTTTCATTAGTGGCATGAGACATCCCATATGCCAACCTTGAAAACACCTATCACAAATCAACATAATGGTGGTTCTTGAAGCCTGCCCACACAACATACGTCGTAGGTTAACTGGAACCATGGTTAAAGATGGTTCCATTTGGCCATCCATTTTGGGAAAATGACGTGGTGCACAATTACACACATGGTCCATCCATGTTTAACCATTTCAACCTTCTAACAACATTTTAGAAGGTAAAACCTCCAGACACATAGAATAGCACATCCTGTAGTCACATCCCAAGTAGTCAGTGTTGTTTGTTGCATGCAAACATAGTTTCCTCACTCAAACTCTTAAATCTGAAACCAATAACCACCTCCATGTATAATGGCATAACACAATGTATCCTAGTGTTGGGCAATTGCCAGATTTTCCATAACCATGGGCATAACATGTTGGAACAAGGTGGTTTGTTGTTCACATGCATGAATCCACACATTCATATCATCCAGGTTGATTATTGCCATTGCATCTCGTCAAATTGAGGCTGGTAACTTGGGCTCATGGCCAAACAAAAAGAAGTATGGTGAAAAAGATGAAAGAGAAGCTTGCTAACTAAACCTATATCTGATAGTTAGCCATGGTAATTGTAAGTCCCAATCTCGAATATGGCCCTGGTGAAGACCATATTTTCACAAAACCCACTTCATCGTCTGCACCATCCATTTACCTAACACGTTTAACTTAGGATGATCTTATGAAATCATGTGATGATTAATCAATGTTTTTTCACACAACGCTTAGAATTCCCCATGGAATTATGTACCTTGATTAATGTTGTTCCTTCATTGTTATGAGATAGCAATGGAACCAACTCCAACCACTTGGAGAAATGCTTTATCATAACCAAAACATATCAATTATGTCAAGGTGTCAAACTTAATGAGCTAGCAAAATCCAAACTCCATTGGTACCCAAACCCCATAATTGGTAAGGGCTATATAGGTGAGGTGTAGGTGCATAGAAAGATGCTTGAATTTGATCACACACCATAGAAACAAATTGTTGAACTTGCAATTGCATCTTTCATCACCAGTATTGTGTCTGGAGCAAATTGTATGTCCATTGGACCCCAAAATGGCCCAACTCCTCATGAATATGCTTCACAAGCCTCTCACATTGTTATGGGCGAAGCACAACCTTCATTTGTCCGTCTACCCACATCCGTAGGAGGGAATTACCTTCCCATTTGAACCATTTGGCCCTATGCACAACATGGTCCCTTTCCTTGGGTGTTAATCCAATTAGAACTTCATTTGCTTGCAAATATGCAATGACAAGTGCATCATCGTAAATATCTAGGGCACCATTACCCTTTGATTCCATGTCCACATCATGGGGATCCCCATCGTTCATGCTAGTTTGAGGTACATCCCCAAAAACACCCCAGTAAGGTACAAAGGTATGCAAAGGTATGCAATCCTAATTCTCCCTCCAAATCCACATCACCATGCCAATGAACCCTAATGGTATCATCCTCGTTGGAAGTTAAGTTTCGATTCAACCCATTAGCATTTCAATCAACCCTGCCAAGCTTGTGAATTATATCAAAGTCATACTCCTATAAGATATAAAATAAGTGCCCACCTAGCCAACTTTTTTATGAGTTGATTTAATTCCATAAGAAATTTCAAAGGTTGGTGATTGGTAATCAAAATGAATGGGCTACCATAAACAAATAACATTGAAATGATGAAACAACCCAAACAACTACAAGGCACTCCCCCTCATATGAGTTATATTTGGCCTTTGTTTTGTTGTTGGATTGACTAGCATATGCCACCACAAACTTTCGACCATCATCATCAAGTTGGATAAACATAACTCCCAACCTTAAAATATTCCAATTAGTGTGTAATTGGAATGGTTGTCCTTGAATGGGTCGCCTCAAAGTGGGGGCTAATGAAAGCTTGGCTTTCAATTCTTGAAAGACTTGTTCTTGTGGCTCAACCCAAATGAATTCCTAATTTCAATTTGTGTTAGTTGGGTTAAAGATTTGGTTATGCTACTAAAACCTTTCACAAACCTCTAGTAGTAATTACACAAGCCCAAAAACGTTCGTAATTGACTAACATCTATAAGTTGGGGAACTTATGTAATGGCTTCAACCTTGGCCTTTTGAACCCCCAATCCACCTAAATAAATCTTGTGACCCAAGTACTTTACTTCAGTATGAAAAAATTAGCACTTGCTTGGATGAAACTTAAGGTTATGTTTTTAAAGTTTTCCAAACACCTTTCATAAATGGTGCATATGATCTCTTGGGATCAGGTTAAAAACAGTGATGTCATCAATGTAACATTTGGTAAAACCAAGACTTGCCAACATTTCAATCCATGACCTTTTGAAATTTTGCAGGGGTATTTTTTAAAACGAAATGGAAAAAAATTCCATTGGTACAAACAATTTTTCCCATGGGGGTCAATTCCCCAAAATGCATTGTCTTGACCTTACCACCCTCCTTCAATGGCAACTAACAGTAGCTAAACTTTAAATTTAAGGTACTAAAAACCTTGGCTTGTCCAAGGGCATCAAAGATTTCCTCTAGTAAGGGCTTGGCATATTTGTTTAAATGGGTTTGTTTATTCTTCGAACAATAATCCCCACACATGTGGCTTTTAGTCCAATTGCCGAAAATGTCTTTCTTGGCTGGCATCACTATTGTTGAAGCATATTTACTTTTAGATAATTCCACCAAACTAGCATTCAGCAATTTTGTTATTCGAGCTTGAACCAAGGCTCTCTCCACTTTATTAAGCTTATAAGGTCCCCTAAAAATTGGATTATCGTCCTCTAATATGATTTGGACCTATTATCCCTTTAACTGACCTAATTTTCAAATTGAAGGCAAAACATCCACTAAAATCTCATATTATCCGTTGTGTTTCATGCACTTCACCTTTTGTAACTATTGGGCCTATCCTTGGGTCCCATGTTTTTGCAGTCACTTATACTTTAGGTTGGGATGATGGAACATCCCCAACACTCCAGGTTGAAGGCATGGCCTGTGATTGCTATGCAAAATATAGAAAGGTGCCATCATGTCCTAGCACCCCCAAATCTTCAATTTCCTCTTCCACACCCATAAATGTCCCTTGGCATCCTTGATCCCATAATTGTCAAGGATGTACTTGTCCTGTTG
>Ga0116229_10007860_pt1 | contig 16736 bp, 15 predicted proteins | sample S1TSphgellanicum_3_FD_87313 | JGI IMG/M metagenome (GOLD analysis project Ga0116229, IMG submission 87313) | Host-associated microbial communities from peat moss isolated from Minnesota, USA - S1T2_Fc - Sphagnum magellanicum MG | ecosystem: Host-associated > Plants > Peat moss > Unclassified...
CGCCCTTGGCCGTCGACTTCAACGCGGGCAGCGCCCAGGCATGTGCAGCCGCAATCACCGAACGCGGCATGCGATGCCGCGGCACGTACGCGCCGAAGGACTTGACGCCGACAGGGGAACTCGAGCTCACGGTGACATCAACTCCACACGACCGGCACGCGGTCGCAAGCGCTAGATTTGGTAAGCTAGCATACTATACCTGCACCCGTTGCTCAATGCCGACCGCCGCCCACGCTTTGTGCGCCGGCGCCCGCCGGCTACGCTTTTTGCGCCGGCGGCTTCCTTGTCCTGGCGTTGCGACCACCCCCGTTGCCATTGCCACCGTTGCCATTGCCACCGCTGCCATTGCCACCGGTGCCATTGCCACCGGTGGCACCGCCGCCCTTCGATGAGGGCACCGCATCCATCTCGATCAGATTTTGCTTCATGATCGCCAGCATGTCCTCGAGTTCCCGCTGCTTCGCCGGTGGAATTCCGCGCATGATCTGATCATTCATCTCCATGGCGATGAGGTTCATTTTCTGGGTCAGCGCCCTCCCCTTGGCCGACACGGATACACGCTTCGAACGGCGATCCACCGTGTCCGGCGTGCGCACGACGAAGCCGTTCTCTTCCAAACGATCGACCAGTCCTCCGAGGGTCACCTTGCCGACGTCGAGCAGACGTGCAAGCTCGATTTGCATCATGTGCTCGCCTTCATGGCGCGACAAATTCGCCAGCACCCACCATTGCGAGCGCGTGATGCCGAGCGGTTTCACTCGTTGGTCGAAAGCAGTGCGTCGCAAGCGCGAAACGTCATGCACCAAGAAGCCTGCGCGCAGCCGTTGAGGCGCCTTTGCCATTACGCGATAACTCCAATACCGTTCATATTATTTACTATATGCTAAGTTACTAGTTATTTGTTGGCCCTCGAACCAGGAAGTCATAAATGCTTCGTTCAATGCTGTTTGTGCCGGCGGACAGCGAGCGCAAGCTCGCCAAGGCGGCGGGCGCCGGAGCGGACGCCTTGATTCTCGACCTCGAGGATTCGGTGCTGCCGGATCGCAAGGCCGCGGCGCGTGGATTGGCACAGGAGTATCTGCGCAATCCACCCGGTGACACACCGGTCTGGGTACGCATCAACGACCTGGACAGCGGCGCGCTGCTCACGGACCTGCGCGCCGTGGTGAGTCCTGGCCTTGCCGGGGTGGTGCTGCCCAAGATCCGCGGGCCGGAAGACGTGCTCAAGGCCACGCATTATCTGGAGGCCATGGAAGAGTCAGCCGGCATCGGCGGCACGGCCATTCCAATTCTTGCCATCATCACGGAGACTCCCGCGGCGGTCCTGCGCATGGGAGAACTGGTGCGCGCACCCGCCGGCAGATTGAGCGCCGTGGGCTGGGGTGCCGAGGACTTGAGTTCGGCACTCGGCGCGGGCGACCCCCGGTTTGCCAATGGCGCATGGCGGCCGATGTACGAGCAGGTACGCACTCAATGCATTCTGGCCGCACATGCCTTGAACCTCGAGGCCATCGACACGGTTTATGTGGATTTCCGCGATCCGCAGGGCTTGAAATCAGCCTGCGAGGCCTCCCGTTACGACGGATTCACCGGACGTTTTGCCATACACCCGGACCAGGTTGCCGTGATCAACCAGGCGTTCACCCCGAGCGCCGCGGAACTTGCTCTGGCGCAGCGCATTGTCGAGGCGTTTGCATCCGGGGCGGGCGCGGTGTCGCTCGACGGCAAGATGTACGACATTCCGCACTTGAAAGCCGCAAAGCGGCTCATCAAATCGGGCTGACCCGCGTACGTTCGACATCCGTACTCGGCGCATCGCCATAGCGGCCGAATCAGGCGCGGACGGATCGTGAACGCGCAGGTTTGGCTTACCAGCCGCCGTTATCGTATACTAAAAAAGGTTCGCAAGCTTACTACTATACCGGCTGGTTTCCATGAATTTTGCCGTCACCGAGGAACAACGCCAGCTCGCAGACAGCGTGCAGCGGCTGCTGGCCGAGGCCAATGATTTCGAGCTGCGGCGCAAACGTCTCGCCGGGCCAAAGCCCGACAGACTGGCACTATGGCCGCAATTTGCCGAGATGGGCGTGATCGCCGCGGCGTTCGATGAGCCGCATGGCGGGTTTGCCGGCGACCCCCGGACCATTGCAGTGGTGCTGGCATCGTTGGGCGAATCGTTGGCGGTGGAACCCTACCTGGCCAATGCAGTGATCGTCGGACGAATATTGCAGCACGCGAGCGCAGGATCCGCGCGAGCACTGATCGAGGATTCCATTGCCGGCCGGAGGGTGCTGGTGCTCGCACACGATGCAGGCACGGATCCTTTCTCAAAACCGGGCGTGAGCGCAACGGGCGATGAGGAAAACCTCGTCCTCACGGGCCTGTTGCGCTGTGTGCGGCACGCGGATGTAGCCGACGGATTTCTCGTGCCTGCCGCTCGCAACGGAACCACGGCCATCTATCACCTGCCCCGCACCACGGCCGGCATGACGCTCACGCAGTACCGCCTCATGGACGGTGCAGGCGCCGGAGATCTGCACTTGGATGCCGTGCCCGTGCCGGCAATGGCTCAGATGACATTCGATGTCTCCCCGCAGACCGTTCTGCACGATGCGTTGGAGTGGGGACTGCTGGGACTGTCGGCGGAGGCCGCCGGCATCATCGGTGCCTTGAATCGGGCGACATTTGCGTATCTGAATTCACGCAGGCAGTTTGGTGCGGCGCTCGCCACGTTTCAGGCGCTGCAACACCGCGCAGCCGACATGTTCATCGCCGCCGAGGAAGTTTCGGCCGCCGTCAATCATGCGGTGGCTGCGCTCGATGAGGCGCCGGGAATCGCCCGCTCGGCGGCCATTTGCGCGGCCAAGGTGACCGCGGATATCGCCGGCCGGCGCGTCGGTCACGAGGCGGTGCAAATGCACGGCGGCATGGGAGTCAGCGACGAACTGAACGTCAGCCACTACGCCCGGCGTCTGGCGACCATCCGCGCCGAGTTGGGCAGCGCCGACACGCATCGACAACGTTTCGCGAGTCTGCAGTGAACTCAACCGCGGATTTGCCGCGAATACGCGAGTCCGCCGCTGCTCACGCGTGGCGCGCCGAGGTGCGATCCTTTGTCGAGTCGCAACTGCCGGCGGATCTCAAACGCAAGACCGAGCTCGGCCTGAAAATCGAGAAGCATGACTACGTTCGCTGGCAAAAAATCCTGTTCCGGCACGGATGGTTCGCCGGATCGTGGCCCGAGGCCTATGGCGGCCAGGGCTGGAACCTGATGAAACAGCTGATATTCACGCAGGAGGCAGCGCTGAACAATGCGCCGATGATCATACCCTACGGCGTGAACATGGTCGGACCCGTGATATACACCTACGGGTCGGAGCAGCAAAAGCGTGAGCATCTGCCGGCCATCTTGTCGAGCGATGTCTGGTGGTGTCAGGGGTATTCGGAGCCGGGCGCGGGTTCGGATCTTGCGTCGCTGAAAACCTTTGCAGAACTGGACGGCGATCACTACATCGTCAATGGCAGCAAGATGTGGACCACCGAGGCACATTGGGCCGACAAGATGCACTGTCTGGTGCGGACCCGGCGCGACGGCAAGCCGCAACAAGGCATCTCCTTCCTGTTGATCGACATGAAGACTCCGGGGATCTGCGTGCGTCCGATCGTCACCATCGACGGCATCCACCACACCAATCAGGCATTCTTCGACAATGTGCGCGTGCCGATCGGCAACCGGGTCGGCGAAGAAGGCCAGGGCTGGTCCATCGCCAAATTCCTTCTCGGCAACGAACGGACTTCGATCGCCGATACCGGGCCCAAACTGCGGTTGCTGCGCCACTTGAAATCCCTGCACGCCATTTTCGTCGCCGACCCGCGCAACAGCAGCGCATTGAAGTCGGCCTGCAGCATGGCGTTGGCGGATCTGGAAATCCAGCTGCTGACGCTGTGCAATCTGGAATCGCACTATGTGGACCTCTGGATGAGCGGGCAAAAAATGGGCGCCGAGGCATCGATCCTGAAAATTCGCGGCACCGAGATCCTGCAAGCCCTGTCCGAGCTGGCGCTGCAACTCGAAGGTCCGATGGCGGCCGCCCATGACCCGGCCGATCTGCATCTGCCCCCCGACGTGCAGCCCAGCGCCGCCCAATTGGCGAGCCTGATGGGGCATGAATATCTGTATGGGCGCTGCTGGTCGATTTTCGGCGGCACCAATGAGATACAGCGCAACATCATCGCACGCGAGATCTTGAGCCCGTGACTTCCTTGCGTGCGCACGTCGATGGCGAACCGCTCACGCATTTGGATGAGCTGCTTTGGATCGGTCATGTTGCGCGCACAGGGGCCGAGCGTTGCCCGACCCGTGACGCGATCATCTTTGCCGATCGAGGCATCCGGCTCTCGTACCGAGGCTTGGACAGGCAAAGCGATGCCTTCGCCGCCCTCGCCAAAGTACGTGGCTTGCAGACCGGCGATCGGGTGGCATACCTTGGAAAGAACAGCGATCTGTTCTTTCCGGTGTTGTTCGGCGCCATCCGTGCACAAATCGTGTTGGTGCCGATCAACTGGCGCCTCGCTGCGCCGGAAGTCGCCTATCAGTTGGCCGACTCGGGCGCGCGGCTGCTGATTTACGATCGCGAGCTGGCGGCGACTGCAGAGGCAGCGAAGGCAGCCTTGGGTTCCCCGCCGGAGATGCTCGTGACGGAAGACGGCGAGGATAGCCTGCGTTCCTTGTTGTCGCAGGCAGCGGTGCCGGCGCCGCTGCCGCAAGCTCCCGCTCAAGTCGTATTGCAGCTCTACACCAGCGGTACCACCGGGCATCCCAAGGGCGTGCTCATTTCTCACCATGCCTTGTCCGTCGCAAGGCACTGCGAACTGATCAGCCCAGGTTTTGCCCTGCTGACGCCGGGCAGCATCAGCCTCTCCGGCATGCCCAATTTTCACGTCGGCGGCATGTCATGGGTGCTGATGGGCTTGGTGCGTTTCGGCACCGTGGTGCTGACCGCGAATCCGGCCCCCGGCAATATGTTGTCGCTGATCGGGCAATACAACATCGACAACACTTTCGTTGTGCCGACGGTGATACGTGCCATGGTCGATGAGATCAAATCGCGGAATCTGCCCGCACCCGCAATCAAAGGCATGTTCTACGGTGCCATGGCGATGAGCGAGGGTCTCTTGCGGGAAGCCATGGATCTGTTCGGATGCGCCTTCGGTCAGTTTTTCGGCATGACGGAAATCACCGGCGCCGCCACCTTTCTGCGGCCTGAAGAGCATGACCTCAACCGGCCTCATCTGCTCAAATCCGTCGGCAAACCCTATCCCGGCATGAGTCTGGAGATCCGGGGCCCCGACCGGCAGGTGTTGGCAGCCAACGAGCATGGCGAGGTCTGGATCCGTTCGCCCACCTGCATGCTCGAATACTACCGCCTGCCCAAAGCCACCCAGGCCGCCATCGTCGACGGCTGGTATGCGACCGGGGACGGCGGATACTTGGATCCTGAGGGCTATCTTTACCTCACCGACCGCATCAAGGACATGATCGTGAGCGGCGGCGAGAACGTCTATCCAGCGGAGGTGGAGGAGATGCTGCGTTCGCATCCCGCCGTGCTCGATGCGGCTTGCGTGGGGGTGGCGCACGCGCTGTGGGGCGAATGCGTGGTGGCGATCGTGGAAACACGCGCCGGAGTCACCGTGACCGCGGAGACTTTGAAGGAATTTTCCCGAACGCGCATTGCCGGCTACAAATGCCCCAAGGAACTACATTTCATCGACGCACTGCCGCGGACCGCATCGGGCAAGGTCAAGCGGGCAGAGCTGCGGGCGCGCTTCCAGTGAACGCACCGCCGAATCTCACCTTCGATGCCGGCGCCGCCATCATTGCCGGCGGCAGCGGCGGAATCGGCGAGGGCATCGCGCGGCGCTTCGCCGCCGCCGGGATCGCCGTGCTCATCAGCTATCACAGCAATGAGGACAAAGCCCGCGCCGTCAAGAGCCGCATCGAGGCAGCCCACGGAAAGTGCGAGATCATCAAAGTGGATCTGTCGGATGCCGTTCAGGTCGATGCCCTGTTCACCCACGCCCGAACACAACACGGACGCATCGCCCATGTGATCTACGCCGCGGGTCCCAGCTTCGACTTCAATTTCATCGGCGCCATACCCCGCGACGAGTGGCACCGGGTGATCAATGCCGACATCAATGGTGCGTTTCATCTCATTCAGAACGCGGCCAATATCTTCAAAGAGCAGAAAGGCGGAAACCTCGCCGCCGTCATCACCTCCGCGGTGGAGAGGTTTCCGCTGCGGGACGCCATGTCCGCCGCGCCGAAAGCGGCCATCGAAATGCTGGTGCGGGGCGTCGCCAAAGAGTACGGCCGCTTCGGCGTGCGCGCCAACTGCATCGGCCCCGGCTGGATCAATGCGGGTCTCGGCAAACAGGCCTTGGAAACAAAGCTGGACGAGAAGGCGCGCGACAAGATCCGCACGCAGACGATTCCGCTGCAGCGATTCGGTGAGGCGGACGATATCGGCTGGGCCACGCTCTTCCTGTGCTCTCAGCAGGCAGGATTCATCACCGGTCAGACGCTGGCGGTGGATGGCGGCGCTCAGGTTTAGAAGGCATTCAATTGACGGGAACTCGCATGAAGCTATACATGACCGACAACTCCGATTTGATGGAAATCATCAAGATCTATCCGGAGAAGGGCAATTTGATCGTCGAAGGCACGATCATGGGGGCGATGCCGGTGAAAGCCGTGGTAAAACCCGCCGAGATGCGCAGAGCACTGGGGCTGATGTCGTTCGGCACCAAGATGTCGGCGTTCCTCATGCTGTTCAGGAGCTCACGGTAGACCGATGAGCAAGCCCTACGACATCGTGACCATCGGTGCCGGCAGCAATTCGCTGGTGACTGCCGCCTATCTCGCCAAAGCCGGAAAAAATGTGCTGGTCTTGGAGAAGAACGAACAATGCGGCGGCGGCGTGGTATCGATCGAAATCGCGCCCGGCTTCATCCACGACCCGCACGCATCGGGTTACTACCTGTGCATCGCCAGTCCCGCGATACAGAATGACGAACTCGGCCTCATGTCACAGTTCGGACTGCAATGGAAGACCTGGGATGCCGGCTTCGCAACCATCTTCGATACCGGCGGCGGCATCATCGCCTATCGCGACCTGGACCGCAGCTGTGAGAGCATCGCGCAATTTTCGGCGAAGGACGCCGAGACCTATCGTAAGTTTGCGAAAGAATGCATGTCGCTGCTGCCGCTTCTGGGCAAAGCAGCCTGCACGCCGCCCGTTCCGACCGGACCCTTCATCACCTTCCTCGACGGCAGTGCCAAGGGCCGCCGACTGGTCGATGCCATGTTCAAGAGTTGCTACGACATCATCGAGTCCTTGTTCGAATCGCACGAATTGCGCATCCACCTGATGAAATGGTGCGCCGAGGCAATGGAAGGACCGGAAGTCAAGGGCACCGGATTCATGCTGCTGAACCTGTTCGGCCTTGCCCACAGCTATGACGCCCACATTCCCGTGGGGGGTTCACGCGCAGTGACCAATTCATTGCTTCGCTGCATCGAATACTACGGCGGCACGATACGCACCGAGGCAGAGGTCAAGAAGGTGGTAGTCAAATCCGGACGCGCGACGGCGGTGACGCTGGCGAGCGGCGAGGAAATTTCGGCGCGCGAAGCCATCGTTGCCTGTATCCACCCATGGAACCTGGCAGATTACATTCCGGGTATCGACCCTGACCTGGTCGAAGCCGCAAAGCACACCAAGCTCAGCAATCATGGCGCGCTCAATCAGCAGATTGCGCTGTCCGAATGGCCGCAAATCAAGGGTGGCAATGCGCCCTGGGATCAAGCGCTGTGCATCGAATATGTCCGCAACGATCTATTGGGCGTACGCAAGGTCTTCGACACGTATCGGTACGGCGAAATACCCCAGTCGCACTTGAGTCCGCTGACCATCATGAATTCCCGCAAGGATCCGACTCGCGCGCCGGACAACCAGCACTGCGCCTTGTACCTGTACCACTTCGCCCCCCGCGACTTGGTGGACGGTGGCTTGGAAGGTTGGGATAAGCATCGTCAAGGATTTGCCGATGCCATCTGGGAGGAGTACAAGAGCTACCACACCAATATCGACGACTCGAAGATCATTGCCCGTCACATCGAATCTCCGCTCGAGCATCATCGCCACTCGAACAGCATGATGCACGGCGACATTTTCGGCATCGGCACCACCGCGGGCCAGTTGCTCGGCCGGCGGCCGCTGCAGGAGTTCGCGAACTTCCGCGTACCGGGTTTGGAGGCACTCTACCTCGTAGGACCTTTCCAACATCCGGGCGGCACCGTCAATTTCGGCGGACGCGCCACAGCGATGCAGATGATGATCGACTGGAAAGTCGATCTCAACAGCGTATTCGCGGGCCTTTAGACAGACTCACGTGGGCCCGTCTTCCTTTCATACATTGCAGGTCGGCATCGAGGGGCATGTCGGCGAGATCGTCCTCAACCGGCCCGCGGTACACAACAGCGTGTCACCCGAAATGCACGTTGAAATCAAGGACGCGTTCTTGTCGATGCGCAACGCCGGGGACGTGCGCGTCATCGTTTTTGCCGCGAACGGCAGATCATTCTCCGCCGGCGGTAACTTCGACGACATCCTCGCGGATCGCACCGACCACGCACGTCGAGATGCGATGCGGGCCGAGGCCCGCGAGCTGCTGCTGGCGGTCGCGGAGTCGCCGATTCCCGTGGTCACCGCGCTGCAGGGCGATGCTGTGGGCCTGGGGGCCACGCTCGTCATGGCCACCGATGCCATCATTGCGGCGAGGACGGCACGCATCAGCGATCCGCATGTCGTGATCGGGCTTGCGGCGGGAGACGGTGGATGCGTGGCGTGGCCGCTGCAAATGGGACTGCTGCGCGCAAAGCGCTACCTCCTCACCGGCGACCGCATTACGGCGGAAGAAGCCTTCCACATGGGCCTGGTCACGGACCTGGTCGATACCGCGCAGGATGTGCTGCCTGCCGCCCGCGCCCTCGCCGCCCGTATTGCCGGGCTGCCGCCGCTTGCCGTTCAGGCAACCAAACGTACTCTCAATCAGGTGTTCCGAAACCGTTTCGACGAAATTTTCGAAATGGGATTGGAGCTCGAAATGCAAACATTCCTCTCCGAGGACTTGGTGGAGGCCATCTCTGCGTTTCGTGAAAAACGGCAACCTCGATACCAAGGCAGGTGAGCCGGCTACTCTGGGGCAGGGGCAGTGCGCGTGCCAGGCCCCGGACACTCATCGCCCTTCGGTCCGTAGGCGCATAGTCCATTGATCATGTAAGAAGGATACCCCGCCGGGAACGGATCCGAGTGCAGGGCAAACCACTGCATAGGCACGGTGAACACCAGGAACATGCTGAGGTGCACGTAGCCGAACAGCGCCAGGAATTTCACCCATTGCCGCAAGCCTGGCCCGACGCGAAGCCGATCGATACCGCGCTCGACAAATGTATGGCCCGCCTCATCCCGGTACAACAACAGCAGCAACGTGGCGCCGATGTTGAGCCCGCCGTAGCAGAGGGCTTCCGACAGCGGAAATTGATAGGTCTTGCCCGGAAACAACGTGATGGCGCGTATTCCGCCCGGATAGGCGTACACGCCGGTGCGCAACAGCAATGACTCGAAGACCGTATCGAGCGCCATCAAGATCAAGACGCCGAGAACTGCCATTTGCCACCGCGTGGTTTGGGGTCGCCGCTCCTTGAGTTTGACGAGCGCCTGCAACACGGGAAAGCACAGCGAATAGCCGATGATGGTGTAGCCCACGATGATCAGCAGCAGCGGCTCGGGCAGGAGATTGCCACGCGGGCTGAGCCAGCCGGGAGTCGACCCCAAGGTCCATGTGCCGAGATTCACCATGTACGAGTTGTACAACACCGACGTCGAGGTGTAGTTCATCATCGGGTCTTGGAAGAACAACGTGAGCCAGCACAGGAAAAGCATGGCGGTGGTCGTCAATCGGCCCTCGCGCCGCCAGGGCAGGACGACGAACCCCAGCAGTGCGCCGGCACCCAGCAGCATGGCGATCCATTGCACCCATAGGATGATCAGCCGCGATGCTTCCGGCAGAGGATCGACACCGGGCGGCGTCGGCACGGCGTTTCCGCTGACGAACCATCGGCCCAGAACGAACAGGATGAATGCCAGGGCGGCGGCGCCCAACGTGGCCCAGCGCACCACCGTGGGCGTCGACTCCTGCGCCCAGGATCCCTTGGCTGCGCGTCGGACGTCGAATTCGATTTGCGAGGACATGATGATTCTCCGCTCAATGCGGCGCCGCAGCGGCCGCGAAGTGTTTCACCAAACGACCGGCAACGGTCGTACCGCTGCTGACGGCCGCTTCCATTCCCAACGACAGGAAATCTCCGCCGATCTGCACGCATCCCGCGCTGTTGAGATCGGCTTCGTACGCGGCCATTCTTCCGTAAAGTCCAACGCAGCTCTTGATGGTGGCATACGGCCACCGCTGCACGACGAAGGATTCGACATCGGGCGCAAGGTCGCCGACGAAAGGGCGCGCCATGGCAAGGATGTCGTCGAATATTTGCGACTCCGGCGCCTCGAAGTGCTCGAGCGACCAGTCATCGCTCAAGAAAAACGACACGACGCCCTTGTCAGGGGCGCAGCGACCAGGCGCCTTCAAGTGGTCCATGACGATGGTCGTCAGCATGGGCTGCTCGCTGCGCGGCGGCAATATGAAAGTGGCCGCCGCCGCCGGACGTCGCCGCAACCCTACATGCAGATTCACGCTGCGCAAGGGTACGATGGATTCCAAGAAGGCTCGCTGCCGAACCGTCAGCGAGGACGCCAGCGGCAGCAATGCCTTCGGCGGCAACGCCAGCACCAGGGCATCGAACGAATCCGTAAAATCGACACCGTCGAGTCTGCCGCGCACATCGACGTCCACATCGCGTTGCTCGATCGACAGAATCTCGGCGCCCAACTCGACCGGCAACCTCGAACCCAAGGTTTCGGCCAGGAAGTTGATGCCGGAATCGAACCCGAAAATATACGGCGCGGCGTACTGCCGCAGCATCCACAGGAGTTCGCCGGCGGGTGCGCACTCCGTGCTGTTCAAGGTGTTGCCGCGGATGATGGGACCGGCGATGTACTCGAGCACTTCCTCGCCGAATTCGCGCCGGACGTAGTCGGCAATGCTCTCATGGTCCCATTCGCCCAACGTGGACAGGGTCTCATACGTTGCCTTGCGCCACGCGCGGACCATCGTCGGCAATAACTTGAGCAGACGTAGTTTTGCGACGCCCGACAGCAGTTGAGTGCCGAGCAGACTGCGCAGCGGATGGGCCAGATCCAGCGGGTATATGCGTCCGCCGCGGGGTATGCCGATCACCGGCGCCACCCGGTTCAAGTGCGACTCAATACCGAGTTCCTCGATCAGCGCACAAGTTCGCGCATAGGTGGGCAGCATGGTGATCGCGCCCACATCGAAAATGAAACCATCCTTGTGAATCGATCGCGTGCGCCCGCCTACGAATCCTTCCTTCTCGAAAACTTTGACCTCGAAACCCGCAGACTGAAGCCGCCAGGCGGCCGTCAGGCCGGTAAGCCCTCCTCCCACCACGGCAATGCGTCTTCCTGAGGATGCGCGTTTCAGCATACTGGTATGATAGCGTACTAATTATCGGGGAGAGGGTCGATGGCCGAAGATCTGATTAAATGGATCAGCAATCAGCACGATGGCTTCGGCGTCATCCGGCCCGCAGACGACCTGCTGCACGATCCGCAGCAAAACCCGCCCGGTGCCTCGGTGACCGAGACCTATTATTTCGGCTTTGACGTGGCGGAGGCCGCCATTCACGGGTTCGTGTACGTGTGGCTGCATCCGAATTTGAACGTGCTGACGGCCGGTACGCTGATCTCGCGGGGGTTTCAATCGACCGCGCTGGCTGCGGACTACTTCAACATGCATTCGTACCTCGATCCGAGCCTGCATATCGACCGGACCCGCGGCATCTTCAACCTGCCGGGCGGCCTGACCATCACGCCGGTCAGCCCCATGCAGGAATGGCGTGTGACCCTCGACGATCCCGGTGCGAACACGGCCTTCGATTTGCGTTTCAGGGCGGCCATGCCCCCCGCCGTGCGGGCCGACCAGAAGCACTTCGACCAGAACATGCACGTCGACGGCACCCTGAGGCTGCGCGGCATCGAACACCAGGTCGAGTGTCATGCCATCCGCGACCGCTCATGGCAAAACCTGCGCTCCGAGGCGCCGCTGCCTGTCCCACCCTACGATTGGATCTCGCTGTGCATCGGCGGGCGCTTGGCGATCAATCTATCGCTGTTCGATGATTTGAGCGTGCTCGGCAATCCGGGCGGAGCGTTGACGATGCCCCCGAAATTGCTGCAGGACGGCTGGGTTTGGCGGGACGGAGTGCTGCACCGCATCGTGGAGGTCACCAAGCGCACCGAGCGCAGCGCGGATATCTTGCAGCCTCTGCGCCATGAGATTCGGGCAGTCGACGACGCCGGCCAGACTTACGACATCGTCGGCGAGAGCGTCGGCGGGTGCAACTACAACGGCTGGACCAATATGCTCTGGCACGAATGCCTCACACGCTGGACGTGCAACGGCGAAGTGGGCTGGGGCGAGGTGCAGGAAGTGCAATGGCACGACTGCATCAGGCTGCTGCGGCCCGGTTAAGCCGGCCCTTCGATCAATTTCATCGCCGCGCCCAGGAATTGGGGTATGTAGACATGCGGCAACACCACGAGCTTCAAATCATCGACCCGGCCACATGCAAATTTGGCGGTGATCAGGTTCGAGGCGCAGGCATTGCGCACATGACCCCAGACCCTGAAGAACCGGATCCGCTCGGGATCCACGCGAATACCGCCGGCTCTCCTGTACTCTTCCAGAAACTCCTGCGTATCGAGCGCCGCGCCCAGGGTATTGCAAGCGTAGGCCAAATCCTCGGCCGGATCGCCCAGATGCCCGAACTCCCAGTCGAGCACCGCGGTCAATTTGCCCTCATCGAACAGGAAATTATGAAATCCAATGTCACCATGCAACAGCACCGGCCGCCCTTGCGTGGCCGGCACATTGTCGAGCAACCAGCCGAATAAACTGGCCAATGCGGGAGACGGCATATGCAATTCGCGCTCGAACAGCGCCCGAAAACCGCCGATGTAGCGGCGCACACACTCATCCATGGGCACGCTCCATAGCGCGCCGTTCAATGATTCGGTCAGCTCCGAGAGCGCGGGCATCGGCGGCAACGCGTGCAGGCGCACGAGGATTCCCGCAAGCGTCTGCAGCAAGTCCTTGGGAATTTGCCCCGCGGCGGTGAATACACTGCCGCCCGCCTTGCCGGGTGCCCGCCGCATGATCAGAAAGTTGCCGCCCGGCAACGATGCGTGCTCGGAATCCACCCACAATGCATCAGGCGCGGGAAAACCGCGTTCGTGAACGGCGCGTATCAAGGCGTACTCGACATCGATACGGTGACAGTCGTTGTCGATCACCGGTTCGGCAAGATCGCGGCGCATGACATAGGCACCCGCGAACTTCCGGCCCGTGACATCGAACAGAAAGGTCTGTTTGCCGAATCCTCCCGCCAACGGACGGAACATCGGCACCTCGATCGAGGGATCGGAGAACCGGTCGCGAAGATACCCGCAAAGCCGGGCCGCGGTGACCTCGGTGTCGGCGGCAGACTCGGTCCGCGCTGCCGCAGCGCTCGCAAACGGCGCTTGCAGGTCAGCGATCTCCCACGAATTCAATGACAGTCCGATGCGCGTGCGCGTGGCCGCATCGAGACGGGTATCCGCGGCCAGTTGCCGGGCGAAGGTTTCGGTCGCCGCCAACCCGTCGCGCCAGGCAGCCTCCATGTCACGCAAGTTTTCGCAGCGGCGGGCGCGTTCGAGATGGGTGCCGATGACGCGTACCGCGGCATGCAGGCTCGAATCGGCGGGCAGCAGCGCCACCGCCGTGGCCACTTCGCCGGTCAGCCGCTCGATTTGTGCCTTCACGCTCGCCACATCGCCGCGCTCGCGCTGCGTCAGCAGGGCAAGTCCGGCACCGATCGACTGCAGCGCCGAGGCCTCGCCGCCCGTCAGCTGCGAACGCAGGCGGTTGAATTCCGCGGCCAGACTCGCCAAGACATGCTCGGTGGGCAGCAGCATGCGCGGCTCTACGGATGCATCAGGCGGATGTAATCCGCCCACTGGCATTCTTGCACATCGCCATGGGTGACGAGACCATCGCACTCCCAGCGCGTCAGACAGATGATGGACTGGAAGTTGTGCCAGGTGCGCCAGTCCGCGGCCGCGATGATTTCACCGCGGATCGCAAAGGAGCGCCCCTTGGCATCGTGCAATGTCATTTCCACCGCTTCGGGGAACAAAGTCGCCCGGTTGCGCGTGGTTTTCTTCATCGCCGAGATGACCGGCGTCAGCTCGCCGTCTTTATAGATCCAACCGCCTTTGACGCTCTGGCCGCCCGGCAATTGCAAATGCCCCTTCCAATCCGGGTCGGTTTCCGGATTGTCGAAGGCCGTGCAGCCGAAACTGAAGTTCTCGCTGAAAACGCCCGTCATCCACGCCATCGGCGGAAACGGTTGATGGCCTTCCTTGCGCAATTGACCCCATGAACGATCGCGCACGGTAAAGCCGTTCACCGTGTACTTCTTGCCGAGCAACTTCAGCCAGCCGCTGGTCTTCATCGCCTGTTCCAGGTGCATTCCGGAACTCAATATCATCGCGGGCATGACCGCTTGCAGGGTGATGTCGAAAGCATTTTCCAAGCGGGGATCGCAGTAGCGGATTCGGTGCTGCTTCAGCGGCTCGATGGTGTTGACGTGATAACTATTTTCGAGCTCGTAGTCGTACAAATCATTCTTCAAGCAGGCATCGCTTTGGTAGGTGACGAAGTCGAACAGCTCCGACGCCAGGCTGTGCAGCTTGATGCCCTGCCAGGCCCATGCACCGCCCGTCACCATGCCGAGATTTGGATGGTGCCAGATATAGCAAAGACCGTGAATTCGTTCCTCCGGAATGTTGAACCCGAGGTATTGAGTCTCCGTCAGAGAATCCCCGGATTCGATTTTGCGTGCCTCCGGATGAAGCAGATCGCACGCCGGCGTTGCGGTGACGAACGCCTCATTCTTTGATTCCCAGAAGGGTTTCTTGGTGATTTCGCTCATGGGTCCAGCCGGTTCCGGGAATGATTATTTAACTTGCATGATCGCGATAAAACAGTACGCTACCTTACTATTTTCGCGCTGTCAAAGCGCGCATCGTCAGGCCCGGGGGGAGCTTTGAAACAATCGGTCGACCAGCAAGTCATCCGTTCGGTGCTGCACACCCTGACCGAATCGATCGCACCTGCGATCACCGATCCGTCGGCATCGGCCGCCCTCGGAATGAGCCTGCAGCTGTTGGCGGTGATTGCGCAAGGCGAACCACCAAGCGCCGCGACAGAGGAGCTGGATACGACGGATTGGGTGCGCAGCATGAGCAAAGTGGCCGAGGAAGCGCGCCACCTCGAACGAGCGATGTCCGTGCCGCCCCGTTCACAAAGGCCATCCCAACCCATCACGGTCGACGTGTTGCAGCCTTACGTGCGCGAACGCCTGCGCGGCGGTGCCAATGCGCGGGTTTCCGCGTTGAATCCGTCTCTCGGCGGATTTTCCAAGGAAACTTATATCGTGGCTCTCGAGGACTCGGAGATCGATCGCATCGTCATCCGGCGCGACCCGCTCGGTGGTCCGGTCGAACGGACTGCGGCCGAAGAGTTCTCCATACTGCGGGCCGCATTCGAACACGGTGTGCTGGTACCCGAACCTCTATGGTCGGACACCGCGGCACCGTTTGGACGCAGCATCGTCGTCACGCGCTTTGCAGCAGGTCGCTCCGCCTTCGACTTGACCGGCAGCACCATAGGCGCCGATCAAGCGCCGGCGGCCATTGCGCTGGCACGCGCGCTCGCGCAAGTGCACGGCATGCCGCTCGAGACGCTGGAACTTCAAGGTGGCCGGCAATCCGCCTCGATCACGGTCCATGTCCGCGGCGCCCTGTCCCAGCTCGAAGATCAGTGGCATCGGCGCCGCATCTGGCACTCGGATATTTTGCAGGCGGCGTTCGCGTGGATGCGCGAACACATCCCGGAAAGCTCGGCGCGGGCGGTGGTGGTTCACGGCGACGCTTCGCTGCGCAATCTGCTCATGCAGGGTGACCGGGCAACGGCACTGCTCGACTGGGAACTGTGGCACGTGGGCGATCCCATGGAAGATCTTGCCTACTGCCGTCCGGACGTCGAACAAGTACTGCCCTGGAAGGCATTCATGGCCGAGTATCGCGACAGCGGGGGTACGGTGGAATGGGACGCGGCGGTGGACGCCTATTACGGACTCTGGTCGTCCCTGCGCAACGCGGTGCTATGCGCATCCTGTCTTCACGGGTTCGTCGCGACCGACGATCCCGAACCGCGGATGGCCTTTGCCGGTATCATCCACTATCGTCGCCTGCTGCTGGACGTGGCGCGCCGGCTGTCGAGCTTGACGTGAGGATTCAAAATGAGCTCCGAAGTTGAAATTACGCGGGACGGTGCAGTTGCCACCGTACTGCTGAATCGCCCGGAAGCCATGAACGCCGTCGATACCGACATGCGCCGCAGCCTCACGGCCGCGTTCGACACGCTGGGGCGCGACG
>Ga0116229_10007863_pt1 | contig 16735 bp, 15 predicted proteins | sample S1TSphgellanicum_3_FD_87313 | JGI IMG/M metagenome (GOLD analysis project Ga0116229, IMG submission 87313) | Host-associated microbial communities from peat moss isolated from Minnesota, USA - S1T2_Fc - Sphagnum magellanicum MG | ecosystem: Host-associated > Plants > Peat moss > Unclassified...
CCACACGCAGCGCCGCTTGCAAATGTCCTTGCGCAGAGTCGATATCGCCAAATGCGCGCAACATATTTGCCAGATTCACCCGGCTGGCCGGGTGGTCCGGATGGCAGCTGACCGCGCGTGCAAACACGGTGCGCGCGGCGGAGCTATACCCGGTGCGATGAAGCAACGCACCAAGCCCGTTCAGCGTGGCTTTATCCTCTGGGTAGTCGGCAAGGATCGCCAAATAGCAGTCGCGCGCGTCCTCGCTACGCCCGAGCAGATCCAGCAGCGCCGCGCGCTGGCAGCGCAGTTCGGCACTGGGCGCGTGCGCCAGACGGGTGTCGAGTTCGGATAGCGCGGCTTCCCGCGCCGAAGGCGAGATATGGCTCATCGTGTCACCTCTCCTGCCTTATCCTGGCAGAGAGGTGTCACGAAAAGGTTTTGGCGTCGGGCGCGCGCCCGAGCTGATTAAGCGCGGCGCAGCAGCATGAATATCAGAATCACCAGCAGGATCGTGCCAAGGCCGATGCCGCCATATCCGTAATGGCCGTAGCCCGAACCGCCCCAGCCGCCGAAGGTAGTACCAAGTCCGCCGCCAAATAGCAGGATGACCAGCACGATTAAAAGAATCAGGCCCATATGCGCTCCAGTGAATGCAAGAACAGTCACACTGCAACGCCTGTGGAATAGAAAGTTGCGATACCGTCCCGGCCGCTATGGCGTTTTCCAGTCGGGCTGAGGCCGCCCTGCATCGGTCCGACGCCAACCGCCATCGCCGGGCGGCCGAGGGGGGGTGGCGCAGACAGCGCGCCATACCGTAACTTAGGGCCGATGAAGGAAAGTCTCGCCTTGCCGGGCGGCCCCGCCACCATAGATTGGCGCCGCAATGTCAATGCCAGGCGGATCACCTTGCGCATCGATCCAGCGCGCGGCCAGGTGGTGGTGACCCTCCCGGCCCGTGCCGCCCGCGCCGACGGCCTGGCGCTGCTCACCCAGAATGCCGGCTGGGTGGCCGAAAAACTCGCGGCCTTGCCACATGCCCGCCCCTTCGCCGACGGTGCCGGCATCACCATCGACGGCCTGCCCCATCGCATCCTGCGCATGCCGGGCAGAGGGGGCGCCTGGCTAGAGGGCAGCACCCTGCACGTCTCCGGCGAGCCGGAATTTCTCGCCCGCCGCGTGACGGTTTTTTTGCGCGCGGAAGCCCGCCGCCGCTTTGCCCGCCAGGCCCATGCCAAGGCTGGCCAGGCGGGCCTGGCCATCAGCCGCGTGGTCGTGAAGGACACCTATGCGCGCTGGGCCAGCTGCTCGCCGCAAGGCGTGCTGATGTTCTGCTGGCGTCTGCTGATGGCCCCGCTTCATGTGCAGGATTACGTGGTGGCGCATGAGGTGGCGCATCTGCGGCACCTCAATCACAGCCCCGCCTTCTGGGCGCTGGCCGAAGCGCTCTCCCCCCACCGCGCCGCCTCCGACCTCTGGTTGGAACGCGAGGGTCCTGGGCTGCTACGGGTGGGCTGACATTCTTCGGCGGCCAGCGCCAGCATGATCGGCAGCCAGATAATGAACCAGATTTCGCCTGGCCCCTTGGTGATCTGCCCGAAATCAGTCAGCCCGGCGAGCAAGCCGTTCAGCCACAATGCCGCCAGCCACGGCCCCTCCGGCCGGCGCCATCCTTGCACCAGCCGCGCGGTTACCAGTGCGGCAATGGCGGCAAACAACGCCAGCCCGGCCATGCCGCTGTAATAAAGCAGCGACAGATACAAGCTGTGCGGAAACACGGCGCCGGCAGGCGGCAGCTTCGCCGCCAGCCCCCATCCGAACACCGGGCGTTGCCGGATCGCCGTCCAGGCCGCCTGCCAGATGTCGAACCGGTGCGAGGTGCCGCGCGCCAGCAATGGCGCCCACAGCCCGGTCGGCAGCAGCACCAGCGCCAACGCCGCCAGCACGGCCAACAACCCCGGCAAGCCCCGCTTTCGCCCGGCCCCCGCCGCCACCAGCAGCAAGCCGCCAGCCGCCCCCAGTACTGCGCCACGGCTTTGCATGGCCAGCACAAAACACCCCATCACCGCGGCCGCGGCAGAGTAGCTGCCTCGCGCCTGCCGCTCGGAGATCGCGCGCCAGAAAGCGGTCAGGAAGGCCACCGCCATCACCGAGCCGCCAAGAACGGGGTGCCGGGTGATGCCCCACCCAAGCATCCGCTCGCCATGCAGCAGCGCCGGCATACCGGCCAGCAGCATGCACGCTGCATTGCCGGTGCCGAGCCAGATCAGCGCCGTTCCCATCCTTCGCCGCATGTGCGGGCTGGCCAGCAGATCGGCCAGAGCCAGCACCAGCGCCGCGGTAGAGGCCGCGCCGAGGCCGAACGCCAAAGCGCGATGCCCCGGGTCCTCGCCCCACACCAGCGTCAGGGCCGACCAGGCGATCAGTGCCAGCGCCAGCCAGGTGGCCGGGGCGATCGGCGGCAGCTTCGCCCGCTCCAACACCAGCGCCGGCAGCACGCAGAGATAAAACACCAGGCTGTAGGCCGCTTCGCTGGGCAGCAGGAATGCCCCGGCCAGAAAGATCAGCAGCGCGGCGGGCAACCAGTTTGTCACGCGATCAAGGTAGGCCACGCGTAGCGTGTCGGATCGTGGGCATCGAACGCCACCTCCATCACGTAGCGTGCCACCACCGTTTCGTTGAACAGAGCATGGTAGCGCGCCCGCCCAGCCGCCGCCATTGCGCAGCGCCAGGCCGGTTCGGCCACCAGACGCCGAAGCTGCGCCGCCAATTCGTCGAAGGTACTGAAAAACGCCATCTCGTCCGGCCGAAACACCTCGCCATAGCCGGTGCCACGATCGATCAGGATGGCCAGGCCGTTACCGGCCATCTGCGCCAGCCGGTCCGAGCTATAGAGTCTCACATCGTTCCGCCGGCTGACATTCAGTCCGATCGCCGATTGCGCCAGCGCCGCCTGATAGGCCTGCCCGCCCAGATGCGGCTGGCCCGCCAACCCGGCAAGCCGCAGCCGCACGCCGGGGGCCGCAGCCTTCAGCTGCCCCAGAAATGCCTCCATGTCCCAGGCTTGCCCACAGACCATGCGGCGCGGGCGAGACGGGTGGCCGCAGGCGAAAAACAGGTCGTAGGGCAAATCCGCATGCAGATGCGCCTGGCCAGTCTCCACCGAAAAATCCACCGGATTGGGCAAGAATCCCAGCCGCATCCCTGGCCGCCGCAGCGTGGCCAGTTCAGGCCCGGCGGAGGATACCAAGGTGGCGTCCACCACCTCCAGCTTGCTGCGCAGGCGGTTGAGATTGCCGCGTTCGAACAGCGGATCGACATTCCATTGCAGCACCCGCATCGCAGGCATCGCCGCCCGCAACGCGGCGATGGTGGTGGCCCTGATCGTGTCCGCATGCCCAAGCAGCAGTAATTCCGGGCGCAGATCATGCGCCAGCCGGCGCAAGGCCCGGTTGCCGGCGATCACCCCCAGCTTGCGCGCGCCGAACGGCGTGCCGGCCCGCGCCACATCGCGATCGGCAAATTCCACCACCTGGTGCCCGGCGCGGATCAGTCCACGGCTGAGTTTTGGCGCCACGGAATGGAGAAAGGCCCCACTCGCCCTGGAGCCAAAATTGCCGACATGGAGTATCCGCATCAAGTCAGTTTTCAGTTGTCGGTTTTCAGTTGTCAGACCGGGTGGCCACTGACAACTGGCAACTGACCCAGGCTTTCCTTCCTGGGGGGCTTCCTATAGGGTCCGCCCGGCTTCGGGGCGTAGCTCAGCCTGGTAGAGCACCTGCTTTGGGAGCAGGGGGCCGGAGGTTCGAATCCTCTCGCCCCGACCATTTTTACGAGTTGGAGACAGTGATGCGCGCCCGCATTTTCCAGCAGCCAAAGACCGCCATGCAGTCTGGCGTTGCCGGAACCCATGAATGGGTGCTGCAATGGGAACCGACCGATGCCCGTCGGCAAGACGCGCTGATGGGCTGGTTCGGCAGCGCCGACACCCAGTCCCAGGTGATCCTGCGATTCGACACGCGTGACGACGCAGTTGCCTATGCCGAGAAGGCCGGGGTGGCCTATGATGTGGAATTGCCGCCGGTGCGCGTGCGCACCCCAAAAGTCTATGCGGATAATTTCAAATACGGCCGTCTGGATAACTGGACCCACTGATCCCGGGTCTGGTGGCAAGCGCCCTTAGCTCAGTTGGATAGAGCAATAGCCTTCTAAGCTATGGGTCACAGGTTCGATTCCTGTAGGGCGCGCCAATTCGTCACCGGCCATGCTGGCGTGACCAGCGCGTAGGGTAGGATGCTCCTTGGCATCCCGCCAATCGCACAGCGTATGACCGCCGCATGAGATACCCTCATCCCGCCGCGCTCGACGGCCGGTGGTGTGATGCCAACGGGCATCCCACGCTGCGGCGGCCATTCGCGCGCGCTGCCAGATTACCCCAGGGGCTTGGCCGAACGTCGTGTTGCGCGGCGCGGCGCTTCCATCGACATTGGTAGAACGGGTAAGGGGCCGGCCGGGCGTGGCGCCTTGGCCAAGCTCGCCATCGGAGTTTTTTCATGAACGACTACAGCATCACCCCAGCCGCTGATCGGTTTTTTTCCGCGCCGCTGGCGGAAACCGACCCCGAGCTGGCCGACGCGCTGCGGGCCGAATTGGTGCGCCAGCAGGATGGCATCGAGCTGATCGCCAGCGAGAACATCGTCTCGCTGGCCGTTCTGGAAGCCCAGGGCAGCGTGCTGACCAATAAATACGCCGAGGGTTATCCTGGCCGGCGCTATTATGGTGGCTGCCAGGAGGTGGATCGTGCCGAGTCGCTCGCCATCCAGCGCGCCTGCACGATATTCGGCTGCAGCTATGCCAATGTGCAGCCGCATTCCGGCGCTCAGGCCAATGGCGCGGTGTTCCTGGCCCTGCTTCAGCCAGGCGACACCATCCTCGGCATGAGCCTGGCTGCCGGCGGCCACCTGACCCACGGGGCGGCGCCCAACCTTTCCGGCAAATGGTTCAACGCCGTGCAATATGGCGTGCGCCGCGATGACGGGCTGCTCGATTACGAGGAGCTGGAGCAGCTGGCGCGCAGCAACAAACCGAAAATGATCATCGCCGGCGGCTCCGCCTATCCACGCATTATCGATTTCGCCCGTATCCGCGCGGTGGCCGATGAGGTAGGCGCCCTTTTCCTGGTGGATATGGCGCATTTTGCCGGGCTGGTCGCCGCCGGCCTGTATCCCAGCCCGCTGCCCCATGCCCATGTGGTCACCACCACCACCCACAAAACGTTGCGCGGCCCGCGTGGCGGCATGATTCTGAGCAACGACGCCGAACTGGGCAAGAAATTCAACTCGGCGGTGTTTCCCGGCCTGCAAGGCGGCCCGTTGATGCATGTGATCGCCGCCAAGGCCGCAGCCTTCGGGGAAGCGTTGCGGCCGGAGTTTCGCGCCTATCAGCAGGCGGTGTTGGAAAATGCGCGGGTCTTGGGCGAAACCTTGGTCGAGGCCGGGCTCGCCATCGTCACCGGCGGCACCGATAGCCATCTCCTGCTGGTCGATCTGCGGCCGAAGGGCGTTACCGGCAAGGCGGCCGAAGCCGCTTTGCAGCGCGCCCATATCACCGCCAACAAGAACGCCATACCGTTCGACCCGGCAAAGCCCGCCGTCACCAGTGGCATCCGCCTGGGCAGCCCGGCCGCCACCACGCGCGGCTTCGGCGCCGCGGAGTTCCGCGAGGTAGGCGAAATGATCGCCGCAGTGACGGACGGGCTTGCGGCTTCGGGCGACTCCGGCAACGAGCAAGTGGAGCGCGAGGTTGGCGCCCGTGTGCTCGCCCTGTGTGCACGCTTCCCGATCTATCGCTGATCACCCCACCCAAACTGACCCGGAGGCCATTTGGACGCGCCATCCATTGATGCTGCTTCGCCCCACGATCAGCATAAACACGTAAAATCAGACGCGGAGATCGCCCAGGCCGCAAAGCTCCTGCCCATCCTGGATATCGCCCGCGACCGGCTGGGCATCGGCGCCGAGTATGTGCAGCCTTATGGCCATACCAAGGCGAAGATCGATCTGCCGTTCATCCGCTCCTTGGAAAGCCGCGCCGACGGCAAGCTGTTCCTGGTGACCGCTATCACCCCCACGCCCGCCGGCGAGGGAAAGACAACCACCACGGTCGGGCTCTCGGACGGGTTGAACCGGATCGGCAAGAATGCCGTGGCCTGCCTGCGCGAACCATCGCTCGGCCCGTGTTTCGGCATGAAGGGCGGCGCCGCCGGCGGCGGCTATGCCCAGGTGGTGCCGATGACCGATATCAACCTGCATTTCACCGGCGATTTCCACGCCATCACCTCGGCCAACAACCTGCTCGCCGCCCTGGTGGACAACCACGTCTACTGGGACAACCAGCTGCAAATCGACCCGCGGCGGATAAGCTGGCGCCGCGCCCTGGATATGAACGACCGCGCGCTGCGCCACATCATCTCCTCGCTCGGCGGCGTCTCCGACGGTTACCCGCGGGAAGACGGATTCGACATCACCGTGGCGTCCGAGGTGATGGCCATCATGTGCCTGTCGCGTGATCTTGAAGATCTCCAGCGCCGGCTGGCCAATATCATTGTCGGTACCACCAGCAAGCGCAAACCGGTCACTGCCGGCGATCTGGAGGCGGCTGGCGCGATGGCCGCCCTGCTGCGCGATGCGCTGGCGCCCAATCTGGTGCAGACCCTGGAACATAACCCCGCTTTCATCCATGGCGGTCCGTTCGCCAATATCGCCCACGGCTGCAACAGCGTCATCGCCACCAGGGCGGCGCTGAAACTGGCTGATTACGTGGTGACGGAAGCCGGTTTCGGCGCCGATCTGGGTGCCGAAAAATTCTTCGATATCAAATGCCGCAAGGCCGGGCTGGCGCCGGCCGCCGCGGTGCTCGTGGCAACCGTGCGCGCGCTGAAGATGCATGGCGGTGTGGCCAAGGATGCGCTGAAGCACGAGGATGTCGGCGCGGTGGAGCGCGGCTTTGCCAATCTGGCCCGCCATGTGCGCAATCTGCGCAAATTCGGCGTGCCGCCTTTGGTCGCCGTCAACCGCTTCAGCGCCGATACCGAGGCGGAGATGACCGCGTTGCGCCGGCTATGCGATGGCCTCTCAGTGCGCTGTGTCGTTGCCGACCACTGGGCCCATGGCGGGGCCGGCGCCGAGTCGCTGGCGCGCGCGGTGGTCGAAGAGGCGGACGCCGGAACGGCCAGCTTCCGCACGCTCTACCCGGACGATATGACCCCCTGGGACAAGCTGCGCACCATCGCCACCGAGATCTACGACGCTGCCGACGTGACGGCTGATGCGGCGGTGAAGAAGCGCTTTGACGCGTTGCAGGCAGATGGCTTCGGCCATCTGCCGGTCTGCGTGGCCAAGACCCAGTATAGCTTCAGCACCAACCCCAAACTGCTCGGCGCGCCCAGCGGCCATGTGCTGCAGGTGCGCGATGTGCGGCTCTCGGCCGGGGCCGAGTTCATCGTCGCGATCTGCGGCGAGATCATGACCATGCCTGGCCTGCCGCGGGTGCCGGCGGCCAACGCCATCGGCCTGACCGAGGCAGGACTAATATCCGGGTTGTTCTGAACCGCCTTATCGCTTGATTTGTATTCATCCACCCATTCCGGGCAGGCGCCAGAAGGCGCCGCCTGGCGCAATTCTTGAGGGAGAGCACGATGCCAGGCCGCCATTTCCTGAATGTTCCAGGCCCCACCAACGTTCCGGACCGTGTCCTGAACGCCATGCGCGTGGCGATGGAAGACCATCGCAGCCCGGCCTTTCCCAGCCTGACGCTGCCGCTCTTCGAGGGGCTGAAGAAGCTCTTCAAGACCACCAGCGGCACGCCCTTCATCTTCCCGGCCACCGGCACCGGCGCCTGGGAAGCGGTTCTGGTCAACACGCTCAGCGCGAATGACCGTGTGCTCGCCTCGCGCTTCGGCCAGTTCAGCCATTTATGGATCGATCTCGCCCAGCGCCACGGGCTGGAGGTGGTGGTTCAGCAGGAGCCCTGGGGCACCGGCGCCTCGCCGGAGCGCATCCATGATGCGCTGGCCGCCGATACCGCCCACACGATCAAGGCGGTGATGGTGGTGCAGAATGAAACCGCCACCGGTGTCACCAGCGATATCGCCGCCGTGCGCCGCGCGATCGATGCCGCTGGCCACCCCGCCTTGCTGTTCGTCGATGGGGTGAGCTCCATCGGCTCGATCGATTTCCGGATGGATGAATGGGGCGTGGATGGGGCGATCACCGGCAGCCAGAAGGGTCTGATGATGCCGGCCGGCATGGGCCTGTGCTGCGTCAGCCCCAAGGCGCTGGAGGCGCAGAAACACGCCCGCGCCAACAACCCGCTGCGCCGCGCCTTCTTCGATTTCGACGACATGCTGAAGACCAACAAGGACGGGTATTTTCCCTACACCCCGTCTTTGCCGATGCTCTACGGCCTGCGCGAGGCCCTTGCCATCCTGTTCGAGGAGGGGCTGGAGAATGTATTTGCCCGGCATCGCTTTCTGGCCGAGGGCGTGCGCGCCGCTGTGCTGGATGGGTGGGGCCTAAAACTCTGCGCGCGCGAGCCGAAATGGTATAGCGACACGGTCAGCGCCATCATGGTGCCGGAGGGTTTTAAGGGCGGCGACGTGATCAGCCGCGCCTTTCATCGCTACAATCTGGCGCTCGGGGCGGGGCTGAGCGAGGTCGCCGGCAAATTGTTCCGCATCGGCCATCTGGGCGATCTGAACGAATTGATGTGCCTGGGGGCCATCACCGGCGCGGAAATGGCGATGCGGGATATCGGCATCGACGTCAAGCCCGGCAGCGGTGCGGCGGCAGCGGAGGAACACTACCGGAATTCGCCCGCACACAGTATGGCCAAGGCGGCCGAGTAGGCCGCCGGAGAACACAGCATGGACCCCCTGATCGTCTTCCTCGACCGCGAAACGCTGGGTGCGACGCTGCGGCCGCCCAGCTTCGCGCATCGCTACGAGGAACACGAAATGACCGAGCCGGCGCAGGTGGTGGAGCGCCTGAAGGGTGCGGCGATCTGCATCACCAACAAGGTGCGTATCACCGCCGAAGCGCTGCATGCTCTGCCCGATCTGAAACTGATCGCGGTGGCGGCAACCGGCACCGATGTGATCGACAAGCCAGCGGCCAAGGCGGCGGGCGTGACGGTGGTGAATATCCGCAATTACGCCTTCAACACGGTGCCGGAGCACGTGGTGGCGCTGATATTCGCGCTGCGCCGCAATCTCGTGGCCTATGCGAATGACGTGCGGCGCGGCGTCTGGGGCGAGTCCCGCCAGTTCTGTTTCCTCACCCACCCGATCAAGGACATTTCCGGCTCCACGCTCGGTATCGTCGGCTATGGCGCCATTGGCCGCGCCATCGCCCAGCGGGCCGAGGCGCTGGGCATGCGGGTGCTGGCCTATGATGTCATGCCGCAGGACGGGCTGGTGGATTTCGAGACCATCCTGCGCGAAAGCGACGTGATTACACTGCACGCGCCACTCACCGAGCAGACCCGTAACATGATCGGGGCCGCGGAGCTGGCGCGGATGAAGCCCAACGCCATCCTGATCAACACCGCGCGCGGCGGCCTGGTCGATGAACAGGCGCTGGCCGATGCGCTGCGCGCCGGCACGCTCGGCGGCGCCGGCTTCGACGTGCTGACCGAGGAACCGCCGCGCGCGGGCAATGTGCTGCTCGATCCATCGATTCCAAACCTGATCATCACCCCGCATGTCGCCTGGGCCAGCCAGGAGGCGATGCAGATCCTTGCCGATCAGCTGATCGACAATATCGAGGCTTTTATCTCCGGTGCGCCGCGCAACGTGGTGGTTTAGGCCGCGCCATGACAGCCAAACTGTTGTTTCAACTCGATACGGATTCGACCCCCAGCGTGTTCGATACCGTGGTGGCCTATGATGGCGGCGCGGATCATGTGATTGGCCATGCCGGTATTACCAAGGAGAGTGTGGGCGGCCTGGTGGAAGGGGCGATCTTTACCCGCGGCGCCAAGGACAAGAAAAGCACCGCCTTGTTCGTCGGCGGCGCCAGCATGGTGGCCGGCGAAACCCTGCTCGATGCCATCCAAGCCAAATTCTATGGCGGGTTCCGAGTCTCGGTGATGCTGGACAGCAACGGCGCCAATACCACGGCCGCCGCCGGGGTGGCGCTCCTGGCCAAGGCGTCGCCGCTTGCCGGCAAGCGCGCCATTGTGCTCGGTGGCACCGGTCCGGTAGGCATGCGCGTTGCCGCCATGCTGGCGCTGGAAGGTGCCGCGGTGACCCTTACCGGCCGCCAATTGGCCAAGACACAGCACGCCGCTGCGGCCATCGGCCAGCGTTTCGGCGTGCAGATAGAGGCGGTGGAAGCGCCCGACGATGCGGCGCGGGCGCGCGCGGCGGAGGGGGTGGCCATCATCTACGCTGCGGGCGCAATCGGCCACCAGTTGATCGCCCACGCCGACTGGCAATCCATGGACTCGGTGCAGCTTGTCGCCGATGTGAATCCGGAGCCGCCTTTCGGCATTGGCGGCATCGGCGCCGGCGACAAGGGGCGCGACTATCAGGGCAAGCTTGCCTTCGGTGCGCTCGGTATTGGCGGCCTGAAATTGCGGCTGCATCGCGCCTGTATCGGCAAATTGTTCGAACGCAATGATCTGGTGCTGGATGCGGAAAACATCCTGGCGCTGGCCAAGGAGATGGCGTGATGGCGATGCGCGATCTGCCTCTCAGCCAGTTCCTCGCCGATCTGGGCAGCAAGGCGGCCACCCCTGGCGGCGGTGGGGCCGCGGCTGTGCTTGGTGCGGTGGGCGCCGCGCTGTCTGGCATGGTGGCCAATCTGACCGTGGGGAAGAAGAAATACGCGGCGGTGGAAGCCGATATGCGGACTCTGCTCGCGCGTGCCGAAGCCTTGCGCGAAAAACTGGCCGAAGCGATCGACGCCGATGCCGAGGCGTTCGATGTGGTGATGCGCGCCTACGGCCTGCCGAAACAGACCGAGGCGGAAATCGCCACCCGCGACGCCGCCATCCAGGATGCGCTGGGCTCGGCCATCGCCGCCCCCCTGGACTGCGCCCGTCTCTGCCGGGAAGCGATCGACCTGGCCGTCGAGGCCTCGGCAAAGGGCAACACATCGGTGATCAGCGATGGCGGTGTGGCTGTGCTGGCCGCCCATGCCGGGCTGCGCAGCTCGGCGCTGAACGTTCTGGTCAACGTCAAACTCCTCACCGACCGCAGCCGTGCCGCCCCGATCCTGGCCGAACTGGATCGGCTGACGGATGGCGCGGCCGCGCTCACCGAAAAAACCTACGAGGACGTCCGCCAACATTTGGTGTGAGCAGATGCTATCGCGAAATGTAGGACGGGTAAGCGCAACGCTACCCATCGATCATGCTCTATGGCTGCCGGAAAGCGATAAGTACGCTGCGCTCACCCCTCCTACGAAGCGACCACCCGCCCGCCCCGCTACGAACCCGTGCCCAGCAGCGAGACATGCGCGGCGACGACGCGCCAGCCTGGTTCCAGGCGGGCCCAGCTTTGGCGGCCGGCGATTGGCGTGCCCTGGCGTTGGAATTCGGTGTTCGCGGTGGCGAAGTCGAGGAATCACCTCGATACCAAATAGAGTCTGCCCTGGGCCGAAGCGGATCACCAGCGGCGAGGCCCAGAACAGCTCGTGCAACGCATCCAGATTGTTCTGCATCAGCGCGCGCTCATAGCTGTCGAAGGCGGCGGTCACTTCAGCCAGCACGTCGGACAGGTTGATCTCGATCAGGCGGCGATCCTGGCGCCGGCAACGCCCGCGCGTTCCAGCCAGGCCGCCACCTGCAAGGCGCGCAGTTCCTGCCAGGGCGGTGCGATCACCTGGATGCCGAGGGGCAGCGCCCCCGGGCGGCGGAGCGGCACGACGACGACCGGCAGGCCGATGCAGCTGAGTGGCTGGGTGAGCACACCAAGGCTGGGCCGTGCTGGAAGCTCGATGCCGCGGAGGAAAATGGTCTGCTGGCCGATCAGGGTTGCCGGGCAGGGCGTGGCGGGGGCCAGCAAGATATCGAAGCAGGTAAAAACCTCCGCCACCTGCTCGGCAAACCAGCGCCGCACGCGTTGCGCCTGCTGCACGGCCTGGGCGGGGAGCAGGGCCCCAGCCAGCAGCCGGTCGCGGGTGGCGGGGTCGAAATCCTCGGCCCGGTCGCGCAGCGCCGCGAAATGCAGATTGGCACCTTGCGCGGCGGTGATCAGGAAGGCGGCCGCACGCGCCTGTTCCGCGCCGGGCAGGATAACCGCGGAGACAGGGCCGAGCGCGGCAGCCGCTTCATCGAGAGCCGTACAGGCTTCCTCCTGCGCCATGTCGCGAAACCAGCCATGCAATACGCCGATCCGCAGCCCTGAGGGCAGGCTGAAGATGTGCGGCACGGTGGGCGCGATGGCTCGGTTCGCGCAGGCGGGGTCGGCGGGATCGGGGCCTTGCAGCGCATCGTAAACCAAAGCGAGGTCGGTGGCGGTGGCGGCGAAGGGGCCGAGATGGTCCAGATCGAACACGAACGGAAAGGTGTGGCTCCGCGGCAGCCGGCCATAAGTGGGTTTAAGGCCGAAAATGCCGCAGAACGAGGCCGGCACACGGATCGATCCATTGGTGTCGGAGCCCAGGGAAAAACTGCACAGACCGGCGGCGACCGCCGCGGCCGAGCCACCCGAGGAGCCGCCGGCGACGCGCGCTTCATCATGCGGGTTTCTGGTGGTGCCGTCATGGGCGTTTTCCGTGGTAAAACCGTAGGCGTATTCATCCATATTCTGGCTGCCGAGCAGCACCGCCCCGGCTTGCACCATCCGTTGCACCAATACCGCATCGCATGGCGCGGCTGGGCGATCGCGATTGATCAGGGAACCGGCGCGGGTTGGCAGGCCAGCCACGTCATACAGATTTTTTACCCCATACGGCACGCCGGCAAGCGGCCCCGGATCGCGCCCGGCCGCGACTGCGCGATCGACAGCGCCGGCTTCACGCAAGGCACGATCCCGCAACACATCGGTAAAGGCATTCAGCGCCGGGTTGCGCGCTTCTATGCGCGCCAGCGCCGCCTGGGCTATGGCGGTGGCACGCACGCGGCCGGCGCGCACCGCGTCGGCGATCTCGGCGGCGGTCATGGGCGGAAGATCGGCGCCGGCTCGGTTTCCAATGGCAAGGCTACATCCATCACCAGCCGTGCCTGTGCCATCAAACGTTCAAGATTGGCAGCCACCCCCTCGAGATAACGCTGATCTATGGTCAGCCCGACCGCGCGCGCACTGCGCTCCACATCGCCCATGCTGGTCAAATCAGCCCGCCACCGAAGACATCAACAGAAATCTTCCCTTGCCTACATCGCCGGTTCCTCATGAGCCGTCGCGGTCACCGGCAATATATAGGCGCGTTTGGCGCAGGCATACAGGATCACCGCCACGCCGAGATAGCTTGCCGCCAGTTCCGGGCTGCGGAACAGCCCGATCGCCTCGCCATGGATGAACCCGAAAAAGGTGAGCAGCGCACCCACCACGGCGAAGATGGCGGCTTTTTCGAATTTGCGGTCGATCAGCATCACGGTGATGGAGCCGAGAATGATGCCGGCCAGCGTGGCGCCGCCGCCGAGCACGGCGAGCCCATGATAGAGAACGCCGTTCTGGCCCAGCTTGTCCAGCCCGACAGCAGCGGCGGTGGTGCCGGCGGCGCCGAGCGAGTTATCGATCTGTGTCTTGCCCCAGGCGGCAATTTGCGGAATCAGCGCCAGCACAATGGCCGGCGCGTGGGAATGCGGGGTTTCCTGAAACGCCTGCGCGCCGATCAGCATGCCGATATAGAGCAGGATCGGCAGGATGGCGACCACCGGCACCAGCGCGCTCATCAGCGCCACCACGCCGAACATCGTCAGTACAAGCATCAGCACGCCGGTGGCCGCCGAGTAGCCGATTCGGCCGCCCATCGCCTTCCAGCCGGGATGGCCGATATAGACGGCGTTGATGAACGGATTGCCCATCAGGCAGCCGATCAGGCTGATCACCCCATCAGCCGAGAGCACCTGTGTGGTGGCGAACGCATCGCCGCCGGCGGCAGCGCTCTCCACATTGTCCATCGCTTCGACCAGATCGTAGATGCCGAAAGGGATGGCGGTAATCAGGATAACGCCGAGAAAGTGGAAGCCGCCAAACACCTGGCCGAAGGCGGGGAGGGGAAAATGGAACCCGAAACTGGCGACCGAGGCGGCCAGATTGGCGCCGCTCAACCCGCCATAGCCCAGGCCGAATGCGGTCGATCCCCAGGCGATGGCGGTGCCGACAAAGATTGCCACCAGCCCGCCAGGCATGCCGCCAGGATAGCGAACGCCGCCGAACCAGCTGGCGATGATCACCGAGAAACAGATGATGCCGATCACCGGCGTGGAAAAGATCTGCGCTGCCGGGCTCATGGAAATGAAAGTGAGCGATATGCCGGCGAGCGAGCCGAGCAGGGCCGCGCGCGGGGTGATGCGGCGGATCACCGGCGCGATGAAGCCGCCCGCCATCAGCACAAAACTCTGCACGAACACCCAGGTCAGCCCGGCGCTCCAGGCCTGTAGCGGATCGTGGGTCGTATGCAGGATCGGCAGCATGATCACGAACACCACCACGAACATATGCGGCACGCTGATGCCGGAGGGGAGTGCGCATACATCGGTACGGCCGGTGCGGGCGGCCAGACGATAGCCCAGCCACGCATAATAGAGTGTGCTCAGGAACAGCATCAGCCCGGTGGCCGGCAGGATGCGGCCGAACACCAGCGCATCCGGCATGCCCAGCACGAACCGCAACAGCCCTGTCAGAACCAGGATATTGACAAGGATGTTGGTGCCGAATCCAAAAAACGCATTCCAGTCGCCGGCCACCCATAGTTTGGGGCGCCCCGTCAGTACTGCCGCGCTGCTCATGGTGACAAGCTCCTCTACATGGTTTTGCCGGCCAAAGCCGCGCACACATCGTCCGCCTGCCCGACCCAGCCGAAAATGCCGCCCTGGGCGGTAATCATCGCCAGGGCCGAGTCATGGAATCCAGGCAGGTAACTGCCGGTGCAGTCGCGCAGCACCAGGCATTCCAGGCCACGATCATTCGCCTCGCGCACCGTGGTGCTGACGCAGACTTCCGTGGTGACGCCGCAGACGATCAATTGGCTGATGCCGCGATTGGCCAGGATGGCGCCGAGGTCGGTGGCGTGAAAGGCGCCCTTGCCGGGCTTGTCGATCACCGGTTCGCCGGGGATTGGGGCGAGTTCGGCAATGATGTCGTGGCCCGGTTCGCCATGCACCAGAATGCGGCCCATCGGGCCCTGATCGCCGATGGTGACATCGAACCGGCCACGGCGCTTTTTCGCCGGCGGCAGGTCGCTGAGATCGGGCCGATGCCCCTCACGCGTATGGATCACGAACAGACCGGCCGCGCGGGCCGCGCGCAACACCGCGCCGGTGGGCGCGATGGCGCCGCGCAGCAGCGACACATCGTTGCCGAGTGCGTCGCCGAAACCACCTGGTTCGAGAAAATCGCGCTGCATGTCGATAATCAGCAGCGCGGCATGCGCCGGATCGAACGGGAAGTCGTAGGGGGAGGCTGGTATATCTTGCATCTGACAGGGACCCATAGGAGGAGGCGGTGCGTTCAAAAACTCATGCCGAAGCCGACCGACCAGATGCCAAAATTGCGGTGGGCGTTGGTGCCGAACTGCGCCGTCCCTATCAATTCCTGTGCCAGGATGAGCTGGCTGTTGATGATGTGGTAGTATTGGATCCCTGTATCGGCATACCAGCCGCCCCAGGCCGAGGGGATGAAGGTAAGCGGGTAGGTGAGCTTCAGCCCGGTGGAGACCACGCCGAAATTGCCGCCATCGCCGCCCCAATAGTCCTGAGGACCAACAGTGACCCAGCTTGGCACGGTCAGAATCAGCGGTGCCCCATAAGGATGCAGATCCAGCTTGGGAACCGCACCGATTTCGACATCGAAGGTCTTGCCTTTGGCGCCGGTGACCACGGTGGAGCTGCCAGCGGCGGCGAAGAACAGTTTTGCGTAAGGCTGGATCGAGATCGGCTGCAGAAAGGCGCTGTCGTCGAACGACAGGCTGAACTCCACATTGTGCTCCACATGGAAAGCGCGCTGAGGGCTGTCGAATTCCACATATTGAAAGCCGGCCTTGGTGTATTTGCCGATTACCGTGCTCATGCCGGCAAACCAGTCGAATTCGTTCACCCCGTTATGGTTCACCGAAGCGTAGCCGGGATTGAAATCGCTCCAGGTGCCGAGAACGAAAGAGACATCGGAAATCGGGTTGGAGGGCGGCTGTGCGAGATCGAGCACCAGCCCATCGAGCAATTGTATTGTCTCGCCCTTGTCGGTCACCAACAGGCCGCGCGGCGTTGCATAGAAGTTTTTCAGCGACACATCGGCGAAACCATGGATGCTGACGCTCTCGTCCACCGGCGCTGGCGGCGCGGCGGGCGCCTGGGCCGTCAGGTCCGGTTGCACCTTGCCGGTCTGTGCCTGGCTGGTGTCTGGCGGCGGCGGGGCCGATGCGGCCGCCTGGGCAAAAGCGCGGGCCGGCAGTGCGGCGGCGATCATAAAAAGGCAAACCAGGGCTGGATGATTTTGCAAGCGACGGCTCCCGGGCAACAGGGTTGCGCACGCGCTTGCAAAGCCCGCAAGCGCGGTTTGGTGCAGCCGTTTGTCCAGCAAGTCATCCCA
>Ga0116229_10007865_pt1 | contig 16734 bp, 15 predicted proteins | sample S1TSphgellanicum_3_FD_87313 | JGI IMG/M metagenome (GOLD analysis project Ga0116229, IMG submission 87313) | Host-associated microbial communities from peat moss isolated from Minnesota, USA - S1T2_Fc - Sphagnum magellanicum MG | ecosystem: Host-associated > Plants > Peat moss > Unclassified...
CAGGCCGCGCAGGCCTTGGAAAATGTTTTCGCTGGCATTGATGAACGGCACCACGTGCTTGAGTTCGTAGTCCTCGCGACGAAAGCGCAAGTCAAATGCCTTCTGCAAGATCTCGAGATCTTCGGCGACGTTCTGATTGGTCTCCTTGGCCTGCTGCAGCTTGAGGTCGGCGAGCACCGCCACGAATTCCTGGCGCTCGGCGAGCTCGTCGGCGAGCGTCGGCTTGCTGATCAGCGTGTCGAACTTCGCGAGTCCCTCCTGCGAGCCGGTCTCGGGAGAGTGCTTGAGCTCGACGGCCAGCAGGCGGTTCGTGTAGGCGTCGCTCTCGGCGACCCAGGCCTTGCTGTCTTGCGCCGCCGCCGGCGCGCAGACGGTGAACGGAAGTACGCCCAACAGGGCCGCTGCGATGAGTCGGTACACGGTGATTCCTTTATTATTAACGGTGTCGTGGGTGAGCGGCGAGACCGGCGTCGTTCGAGGCCTGGTACTCCGCCGAGAAAGTGTGGAACGCGCCGAGCGCGCCTTCGAGTTCCTGGTCGGCCATCTGGAACGCGTTGAAGCCGCAACGCGCCAGGAAGAACAACTGGTCCTCGCGTACATAGTCCATGGCGCGCAGTTCGCCGGCAAACCGCCAGCGCTCGCGCAGCAAACGGCCCTGGGTGTAGCCGCGCCCATCGCTGGGTGAGGGGAAGCGTACGGCCACGAGCGCGAGCCGCGCCAAATCCGGCGCAAGCTGCTCCACGGCCTGGGACGGTTCGAGCAATACCCCGATGCGCGAGCCGCCCGCCAGGAAGCCTTCGCGCTCGACGACCCAGCGATCGAAGGGCACGATCAAGCCCGTCTGGTGGGGCTCGGCCGCCTCGTCCAGATAATGCCAATCGTCGACGACGATGCGCCGATCACGCAGCAGGCGACGCGGCATAGACTCGTTCTTTGAAGGGCTTGATGCCGAGACGGCGCACGGTGTCGAGGAAACGTTCCTCCGACTCGCGTCGCTCGACGTAGACCGAGAGCAGGCGTGCGATCGTTTCCGGAACGTCGCGTTTCGCGACCGAGGGGCCGATCACGTGTCCCAAGGACGCATCCGCTCCGGCTGCACCGCCGATCGTGATCTGGTACCACTCCTCGCCGCCTTTATCGACGCCGAGGATGCCGATATGTCCGACGTGATGATGACCGCAGGCATTCATGCACCCCGACATCTTGACGTCGAGTTCGCCGAGGTCATAGAGGTAGTCGTAGTCGTCGAAGCGCTCGTTGATGAGCTTGGCGACCTCGATGGAGCCGGCGTTGGCGAGACTGCAGAAGTCGAGGCCCGGACAACAGATCATGTCGGTCAAGGTGCCGATGTTGGGCGTCGCGAGTCCGGCGGCTGCGAGGGCCTGCCAGAGTTCGTAGGTCCGGGTCTGCTCGACGTCGGCGAGCACCAAGTTCTGCGTGTGGGTCACGCGGATCTCGCCGAAGCTGAAGCGCTCCGCGAGCTCCGCGATGAGATCCATTTGTGCGTCAGTGGCATCGCCCGGCGCGACGTCCGGCTTCTTGAGGGACACGAACACGACGCGGTAACCGGGAATCTTGTGTGGCTGCGTGTTGTGACGGTACCAGGCGCGAAAAGCCGTCTCGCGGCCCTGGGCGGGATCCGTGTCCGCGAGCTCCCGATACGCGGGCGCGGCGAAATACGCGCTCACGCGCGCAAGCTCCTCTGGCTGCACGCGCAGCGGTTCCCTCGCGATCTGCTGCCATTCCGTTTCGACGCGGCGGCGGAATTCCTCGATGCCGAGGCTGCGCACCAAAATCTTGATACGGGCTTTCGTGAGGTTGTCGCGGCGACCTTCGAGATTGTAGACGCGCAAAATCGCTTCCAGATAAGAAAGCAGATCTTCGCGCGGCAGGAATTCGCGCACGACCTGGCCGATGATCGGCGTGCGCCCGAGACCGCCGCCCACGAGGATCTCGAAGCCGAGTTCGCCCGCGGGACCGCGCACGATGTGCACGCCGACATCGTGGACCAGGGAGGCGGCGCGGTCCTCCGGGGTCCCGGTCACCGCGATCTTGAACTTGCGCGGCAGGTACGTGAATTCAGGGTGAAAGGTCGACCATTGGCGGATGATTTCGCACCACGGCCGTGGATCCTCGAGCTCGTTGGCGGCAACGCCTGCGAGGTGATCCGAGGTCACATTGCGAATGCAGTTGCCGCTGGTCTGGATCGCGTGCATCTCGACGCCGGCGAGGTCGGCCAGGATGTCGGGTACGTCCTCGACCTTGGGCCAGTTGTATTGGATGTTTTGCCGGGTCGTGAAGTGACCGTAACCGCGATCGTAACGACGCGCGATCGAGGCGAGCATGCGCAGCTGCTCCGACGACAGCAGGCCGTAGGGGATGGCCACCCGCAGCATCGGCGCATGACGTTGCAGATAAAGCCCGTTGCGCAGGCGCAGATGCCGGAACTCGTCGTCCGACAGCTCCCCGGTCAGGAAGCGACGGGTCTGGTCGCGAAACTGTGCCACCCGCTCGGCGACCAGGGTCTTGTCAATGGCGTCATATCGATACATCTCACTATTCTAATCCGGTTCGCGGCTTGCGTCGCAGCTTGGCGAACTCGAGCCCTCGGACTGCCAAAAGCGTGATTCGCTTGGCAGAGCAGCAATCTCGGTCGGTGCAGGATGCGGAAGGCGGAAGAGGTTGTCAGCAGTGTCATTAGAGCTACAGGAAGTAACGGTCGCGGTGGACACCTACCAGGTGAGCGCCGAACCGATGCTGTTGGTTGCCGATCTCGATGGCGCGCTCGCCCTGTGCCTGCATGACGAGGGGCGGGGGATCGGTGGGCTGCTGCATTTGCGATTCATCGGCGGCAGCGGCCGTCCCAGTGACGTTTCGGACAATACCCTGAGCTGCGTGCTGCTCGTGCTCGACCGCTTCAAGCGCGAGGTGCTCGGGACTTCGGCGCGGCTCGATGAGGTGCAGGCCCGCATCCTGGCGCATGCCCTGCCGCCCACCGGGGCGGGCGAACCCTCCGCCTCGCTCGTCGATCTGATCCAGGCCGACCTCGCGGACGGCAAGATTCCCTGCGGCACGCAAACGCTGCGTCGTCTCGAGCCGATGCGGGTCTACTTCCAGCCCTTCGAAGGGCGCATGTGGATATCCGGTCCCTCCGATCAGCGCAGCAGCGCCGTCAAACGCCGCTCCGTCGGCTAGTCGCCGGCCGGACCCGTTCTCCTCGAACCGTCCAGCCAGTTAAACTGGCTTTGGAACCGTTCATCGAAGGATTCAGAACTCATGCGCTTCATGCCCTGCCTGGTTCTCTGCTTGCTCGCGGGTTGTGCCGATGAAAAGCTCGCTGTGGCCCCTGCGGCGGGCGTGGATCTGAGCGGCCACTGGAAACTCAATATTGCCGATAGCGATGACCCGCAGCGCGTCGGCGCAGCGATGGCCTCGGCTACGGCTGGCGCCGGCCCGGGCGGCGCCGGCGGCAGCGGCCGCCGTGGTGGTCGCGGCGGGGGCGCTCCGGGGGGCGGCTCGACCGGGAGCGCAGATGGCTTCAGCGCGGGCCCGGTCGGGGGAAGTTCTCTGCCGGTCACCGCGCTCAGCGAGATGTTCCATTGGCCCGGCAGCGACCTCGTGATCAAGCAACTGGGGGGCGTGGCGGCGTTTACCTCGAACGACGACAACCGCGTCTACCAGCCGGGCAAAGCCAGCCAAAAGAAGCACAAACACGGCCCTCAGCAAGTCGTCGGTTGGTCGGGGGCAACCCTGGTCGTGCAGGTCGAGCCCGATGACGACCGACCGCCGTTCGAAGAACACTACAATTTAACGGACGACGGCAAACGGCTGGTGCAACTCATCGTCCTCAAAGGTGGTCGACTAAGTGGCTTTACGATGTCGCGAGTTTGGGACCGCGTGGAATGAGAGCAATCACCCAAAGAAAAAGCCGGGGCATGCCCCGGCTTCAGTTCCCCATGCCTTATATCCAGCTGCGCTTTCTTGAGGCGCATAAGCTACGGATCGGTCTGCTTTACTTCCCAAGGATTCGTATTGCGAACGTGCAACACTCTAGCCCTGACCTTCCGTAGAAGCTAGCCCAAATGCAAAGAAGTGCAAAAAAGTTTCGTGGCATATAAACAACAGGAGCTGATGCAGTGGCCAAGACGTCCAAGTCTGCGGCATTGAATGTCAACGCCGTGCGCTCGCGGCGCGCGTATTTCGATTGTCGTTTCGGGCAATTGCATGTGCGCACGGCCTTTCCGACCACGGGGGGCTTCGATGAACAAGTGACGCTGCTCTGTTTGCACGCGGCGGGTGGGTCGAGCCGCAGTTTTGCGCGCTTTCTGCCCTTGATGGCCGAACAGCGCTCTGTCTATGCGCCCGATCTGCCGGGCAGCGGGGAATCGGATCCGCCGACCAATCCGGGCTGCGCGGACTTGGCGGCCGCCGCCTTGGATTTGACCGGCGATCTGCGTCTTCGCCAGATCGACGTCCTGGGCTTGGGGGCGGGCGCCGCGGTCGCAGTCGCAATCGCGATCGCCAAACCTGAGCTCGTGCGTCGCCTGATTCTGGTCGGCGCAAAACCCGAGGAGACCTGGTCCTTGATCTCACAGCCCACCCTCGTGCTGTCGATCGGCGATGGCGTGGCCCCGGACGAGCGTCTGCGCGCCGGCTTACGCGAGGCGAAATTCATGCATGTACCGGAATACGCGGACGATCTGTTCGACGCGGCACCGCAGACCTTGGCAAAGCAGTTCTCAGAATTTTTGCACAAGGGCGTGAGGCCTTGAGGATCCGCGTGTCGGCATGAGGCTCAACAAGTTCATCAGCGAAACCGGGGTTTGCTCGCGCCGTCAGGCGGATCAGTGGATCGAAGCCGGGCGCGTCAGCTGCAACGGCGAGATCGCGGTGCTCGGCACGCGGGTGACGGAGGCGGACGAGGTGCGCGTCGACGGCGAATTGATCGGCGCGAAAAAGCGGCAAATTTATATAGCGCTCAACAAACCGGTCGGCATCACCTGCACGACCGAAGCGCACATCGAGGGCAACATCATCGATTTGATCGGGCATTCCGAACGAATTTTCCCGATCGGAAGACTCGACAAGGATTCCGAAGGATTGATTCTGCTGACCAACAACGGTGACATCGTCAACGAGATTCTCCGCTCGGAGAACAACCATGAAAAGGAGTACGTCGTCACCGTGGATCGGCCGATCACGGATCTGTCGCTGCGCATGCTCGCAAGCGGTGTGCGCATCATGGGCGAGATGACCAAGCAGGCGCGCGTATCGCGCATCGACTCCTCGAGCTTTCGGATCGTTCTAACGCAGGGGCTCAACCGCCAAATTCGCCGTATGTGCTCGGCACTCGGTTACAAGGCGCAACGTCTGCAGCGCGTGCGCATCATCAACATTCACTTGGGGAAGCTCGCGCCCGGCGAATGGCGCAACCTCACGCCCGAGGAGCTCGTGGAATTATTGCCGCGCAAACCCTTGCGGCCTACTGCGGACGTAAATCCGCGGACACCACGCCCGTCGACCACAGGCGCGCGCTCGTAAGACGCCAATCGGGGTCCGCAGCCTTGTTGGCCAACCAGCGAAAGAAATCGCGGCCGCCCCTGGTCCAGTAGGAATGGCTGTAAAGCAGTCCGCCGGTGCCGGATTCGACGGTGAAACGTCGGCGAAAGCCGAAGCTGGCGACGCCGCGCGAGCAGCGGATGCGCAGGCCTTGTTCCGACAGCGGATATTGATTCGGTCCCACCTGCAGTTTCAGGTTGCCGGCCTGGGCGTAAAGACAGATGTTCGGTTGCGCGGGTCGAATCAGCGCAATGCCGTGCACGCGTGGCGGCGGGATATCGTAAGCGGTCCAGGTTCCGCCCAGCGTGTGCCACTCGAGCACCATGCTGTGCCGACGGAAATCGATGACCGGAACGATCGTCGTGGGTTCAGGCGTCCAGCCGGCAGACTGCGTCATGGCAGTCTAGGGTGCGTCGCGTTGCGGTAAGGCGGCGAACGCCTCGCGCACGACGCCCGCCGACAGCAGTTGCGGCAGCACTAGCGGCTCAGCGACGCCGGGCTTGGCATTGTAGACCACGTAGAGCGGCACGCCGGCGCGGCCGAAGGCCGCGAGCGCCTTGGTGATTTCCGGATCGCGATTTGTCCAATCGCCTTTCACCAGCGTGACGCCCTTGTCATGGAACACGGCTTGCACGGCCGAATCGCCGAAGGCATTGCGTTCGTTGACGAGGCAGGTCAGGCACCAACTTGCGGTGAAGTTCACGAGAACCGGCTTGCCCGCAGCCGTCAGCGCCGCAACGCGCGCGGCATCGTAGGGCTGCCAGCCTTCCGAATCCTTGCCGCCCGCATTCGTCGCTGCGGTAGTGCCGGCCGGCGGTACGGCGGTTCGCGCGACCTGTACCGGTAGGGCGATCGCGACGATGATGGCAATGAACGCGGTCGCGATCGCGGCTCGCTGGCCGGTCAGGCCGCTGCTCTTGGATTTTTGATAGGCCCAGGCCGCCAAGCCGATCAGAATCGCGCCCGCCAAGGCGGCTGCGAGCCCAAACACGGCGGTCTGTTGCGCCAGGACCCAGAGCAGCCACGCGGCCGATGCGTACATCGGGAATGCGAAGACCTGCTTCAGGGTATCCATCCAAGCGCCGGGTTTCGGCAGCAAGCGGCGCAGCCAGGGCGCAAACGACAACAAGAGATACGGCAGCGCAAGCCCAAACCCAAGCGCGGCAAAGATCGAGAGCGCAACCACGGGCGGCTGGGTCAGCGCGGCCGCGACCGCGGTCGCCATGAACGGCGCCGTACACGGCGTCGCCACCAGCGTCGTCAAGACCCCGGTAAAGAACGCCGCGTGATAACTGTCGCCTTGCGTGAGACCGTCGCCGATGCCGGCGAGGCCGCCGCCGACCTCAAACACGCCGGAGAGGTTCAGTCCGACGGCGAGCAGCAGATACACCATGATCGTCACGAACAGCGGGGATTGCAGCTGGAAGCCCCAGCCGATCTGTTCGCCACCCGCGCGCAAGGCCAACAGCACGCCGGCGAGTGCCAGCAAGGAGCCGATCACGCCGGCCGCGAACACGAGACCCTTGGCGCGCACCGCCGCGGGATGCTTCTTCGCCTGTTCGACCAGACCGATGGCCTTGATCGAGAGCACGGGAAAGACGCAGGGCATCAGATTCAAGACGAGACCACCCAGCATCGCGAGCAGCAACCAGGTGCCGAGTTCCGGAGGGGCAGCGGGGGCGGGCCCCGCGGCGGTCGCGGGCCCCGCATGCAGGGGCACGAATTGCGGCCCGGCACTGGGCCTCGCGCTCGCGCCGGCGGGTACGGGCAGACTGGCGTTGATCTCGAGCGGCACGCTCAGCGTTTGCTTGCCCATTTGCTCGGTTGCCACCAACAAACCGCGTAAATGGCCGTTGCTCGGGGGTTGGTCGCCGAGCTTCATCGCGAGTTCGACGTGGTCCGCAGTTCGCGTCAGCGTTTGCGGCGCCCCGTAGGCGATCGCGCCATCGTCGTATGGGAAAAAGCTCAAGGACGTGATCTGGCCGAGCGTCGCGCCCCAATCCTGCCCGAGCGTCAAGACCAGCTGGTCGCCCTGCAGCTTTGCGCTGCTCGCCGGTGCCGCGATCGGCAACTCGCTGCGCGCCGTCGCGAACAGAGACGCGGAGGCCGGATCGACCGCGCCGGGCTGCGCACTCGTCGGAATGCTCAATTGCAGGTCGGCGTTTTCGGGGATGCAGACGTCGGCGCAGACGAGCCAGCTCACTTTGGCCTGCAGCTCCAAGTTGGCGCCGGGTACGAAATCTCGCGGCACGCCGATGGGCACGAGATGTAAGACGTGCTTGCTGTAGCCGTAGTTGACCAGGGGCGGCAACTCGAAGCGATGCGGAGTGGTCCATTGGATATCGCCGGCCCGGAAGCCCGGCGGCAGCGTCCAGACGATCTTGGTGGCCTGCCCGGAGTCGCCGGGATTGCGCCAATACGTATGCCATCCGTCGCGAATGTCGAGTTCGAGCGCGACGTTGAAGGTTTGGCCGGGCGCCACGCTCGTGACCTCGCTGAGCAAACGCGCTTTCACGTTGTCGGTGGCGACCGTGGGTCCCGCCAAGGCGAAGACTTGAAGCGGTGCGAACCCGAGCGTCGCCGCGAAAACGAGGCAATGAGACCAGATCTTGAGCATAGGCATCAGGGTATGTTACCGAATCCCGTCGACGCTGACGGTCCACGTTCGCATAGGCTGTGCGGCGTCTCACATTTGGCCCGGAATACCCCTGGAACCGCCCATCGGCTAATGTAGCGGGATTACCCCAAGCAGCCGGTCATGCAAGAAAACTACGTAGAACGCATTCTCAAAGCCAAGGTATACGACGTCGCAATCGAATCACCGCTGGAGCCGGCGCCGCGCTTGTCCCGCCGCCTGAACAATCGCGTCTTCTTCAAACGAGAGGACCTCCAGCCGGTCTTTTCGTTCAAGATTCGTGGCGCCTACAACAAGATTGCGCAACTTTCGCCTATCGCAGCGCAGCGGGGCGTTATTTGCGCATCCGCGGGCAATCACGCCCAGGGTGTCGCGCTCGGCGCGCGCACGCGCGGGATCCCGGCCGTGATCGTGATGCCGCTCGCGACGCCCGAGATCAAGGTTCAGGCGGTCGCCGCACTCGGTGGGGAAATCGTGCTGTATGGCGAGGACTACGACCAGGCCTACGATCATGCGGTCGAGCTCGCGCGCGATCGCGGCCTCGTGTTCGTGCATCCATTCGACGATCCCGACGTGATCGCGGGTCAGGGCACCGTCGCCATGGAGATCCTGCGGCAGCAACATGGCGATCAGATCGACGCGATTTTCGTGCCCGTGGGCGGCGGCGGTCTGATCGCCGGCGTTGCGGCATATACCAAGGCCCTGTACCCGCGCATCAAGGTCATCGGTGTCGAGCCCGAGGACTCGGCCGGCATGTACGAGTCCCTGCGCGCCGGCAAGCGCGTCACGCTGGACCGGGTCGGCACCTTCGCCGACGGTGTCGCGGTGCGACGCGTGGGCGAGGAGACGCTGCGACTCGCCAAGCAATACGTCGATGAAATCCTGCTCGTGAGCACGGATCAAATTTGTGCGGCGATTCGGGACATCTTCGAGGACAACCGCGCAATCGCCGAACCCTCGGGTGCGCTGGCCGTCGCCGGCCTGAAGAAATACGTCGCGCGCGAAAACTGTGCGGATCGAAAGCTCATCGCGATCAATTGCGGCGCCAATATGAATTTCGACCGGCTGAGGTACATCGCCGAACGCGCGGAAATCGGCGCGCAGCGCGAGGCCCTGCTCGCAATCGAAATCCCCGAGTCGCCGGGTTCCTTCCTGAAGTTCTGCGAGCTGCTCGGCAACCGCAGCGTCACCGAGTTCAATTATCGCTACTCCAGCGCGAAGGCCGCGCAGATTTTCGTCGGCGTCAGTCTCAGCCAGGGAAAACCCGAGCGCGATGCGCTGATTGAAGCGCTCGGCACCGGCGGCTTCCGCGTGCGTGACATGACCGACAATGAGATGGCCAAACAGCACGTACGCTACATGGTCGGCGGTCATGCGCTTGCGCTCGAGCACGAGCGCGTGTTTCGCTTCGAGTTTCCGGAGCGTCCCGGCGCACTGCTGAAGTTCCTGCGCGCGATCGGCACGGAATGGAACATCAGCCTGTTCCATTATCGCAATCACGGTTCCGACTACGGCCGCGTGCTCGCCGGCATTCAGGTGCCGCCGGCCACGCGCGAGGACTTTCTGCTGCACCTCGCGGATCTGCAATATTCGTACGTCGAAGAGTCGGACAATCCCGCACACAAAATTTTCCTGGGAGCTTGAGCCGGGCGGCTATTTCGTTTTGTACGGTCGAGCACTCAAGTACCGGGCCGACGGGTCGATAACATAATCTGGCTCCATAATCCGTGACGGCACTCCCATGGACGTTTCCAAGTCCGCGTCTATTGCTTCGATTGGGGCTACTCCAGCGGCCCCCGGATCCTCGTGGCGCACGGTCCCCGGTCGGGCCGGCGAACAAGACTCCGAGTCCGCCGACGAGGCGAGCGCAGCGGGTGATCGTGTCGACATCGGCCCCTTGAGCTTGCCCGGCGCCTTGCAGATCCTGATCGCGGAGATTCGCGAGGCGCTGGCGGCTGAATTGCCGGTCTTGCCGCCGGCGCCATCCAGCTCGCAGGCGCCCCAGGGGACCGACCCGGCCGCGCAGCGACTCGTGGAGCTTTATTTGCAGGCGGTGAGCAGCGCCGACGAGGGTCTGCCTGAGGGGAAAAACTGGCTGGCGCGTCTGGCAGGTATCGACGCGTCCCTGGACACAGGATTCGAACGCGCTCTGCAAGTGGTGAGCGCCTGGCGCGAGGTGACGCCCGCAGTCATCGCGTCGCTGCAAGAGGCGCGCGGCCTCGTGGCGAGCGCGCTCGCGACGGATGAGGCGATCGGGAATCCGGCGGACATGGGAGGCTCGGCAACCGGATTGCGCGATCCGTTCAACCCCGCGTGGTTGCTGCGCCCGGAATGGCTGCGGCTTGCGCCGCGACTCGATCGCTTTCGCCGCCTGCGCCGAAAAATGCGCCGATCCGCGCTCGATCCCGATGCGCGCGATCCGACGCTGCCCTATGCTTAAGGGACGAGCACGATCTTGCCGGTATGCCGCTTCGCGAGGAATTCCTCTTGAGCGGCCACGATGGCACTGAGCGGATGCACGCTCGCAATGACCGGACGGATTTCGCCGCGTTCGATGTAGCCGATCAGATTCGGGAAGACCTGCGGCTCCAATACCGTACAGCCCAGGAGCCGTAAGTCCTTCAAGTACAGGGTCCGCAAGTCGAGGCTCACCGCGGCACCCGCAATCGCTCCGGCCACGGCATAAGCCCCACCGCGGCGCAGTAGTTCGAGCAGCACACCGAATTGCGCACCGCCGACCACGTCGATCACGGCATCGATCGACTCCCGGCCCAGTTGCGCCACCAAGTCGGCATCGCGCGCGAACAGCCGGTCGGCACCCAGCGCGCCCACGAGTTCTGCCTTGGCGGCTCCCGCCAGCGCGAGCACGTTCGCGCCGCGTCGCTTCGCGAGCTGCACGGCGGCCGAGCCCACGCCGCCGGATGCGCCCGTGATCAAGACCGTCGCGCCCGGCTGTAATTCCAGGCGCGTCAGCATGTTTTCAGCCGCGGAATACGAGCAGGGAAACGAAGCCAGCTCCACGTCGGAAAGTGCGCTCGCGATGCGATGCGCGCTGCCCGCAGGCACGGTCGCGTATTGCGCGAACGCGCCGTCATGTTCCGAACCGAAGTAGATTGCACGAGGCCGCGCGCCGTCGCCCGGCACGCGAAACACGGGTTCGATCAGCACACGCTCGCCGATGCGCTGCGGAGCCACGCCCGCACCGACGGCCACGACGCGGCCACAGGCGTCGGCGCCCTGAATGCGCGGGAACTGCGGTTTCGCGCCCGTCCAGCCGGAATCGGCGTCGATTGCATGCGCATACCAGCCGGTGCGCGTGTTGATGTCGGTATTGTTGACCGCGGCCGCACCGATGCGGATCAGCACCTCGCCGGCGGCGGGCTGCGGCACTCGTACGTCGACTCGAAACTCGAGTTGCTCGAAGCCGCCATGGCCGAGCAACAAGACGGCTCTCATGGTCGCGGGGATTGGTTCCACGATAGCCCGATCGTTACTGGTGATCGGCGGCCGAGGGATTTTCCTTGAGCCAGCGCATGGAATCGTAGATGCGCGTGTGGCCGCTCGGGTGGTCGAAGAAAATGATTTCCTCGAGTGCACTGGGCTCCATTTTGCGATAACTCGACAGGCGCATTGCCGCCATCGCAAATCCGTAGGGCTCGCGGGCCGTGTTCAAGCCGAAGTAGTCCGCTTCCTGTTCCTGTTGCCGCGTGATCGTATTCAGGACAGGCGTTGCCACGAACAGGAAAATCGAGAACAGCGCGACGACCAAGGGCAGCGCGGCCACGTCGGCGAGGTCGCGCAGGCCGAAGCGATCGCGCCAACGCCGGATCAGCGCACGCGCGCTCCAGTTGACGAAGGCATAGCCGAGGCCGAGCACGATGCTGAGGTAGATCGCGCCACGCAGGGAGTGATTGAGCACGTAGTGACCGAGTTCGTGGCCCATGACCGCCTTGATCTCCGGCGCCGACGTCTTGTTCAACAAGTTGTCATTGAGGCTGACCCGGGTCGTGCCGAGAAAGCCGCTGACATTGGCGCTGACGCGATTGCTCTGTTTCGAGGCATCGAACCAGTAGACATTTTCGGCAGGTACGCCGTTCGCGCGCGCCATGCCGAGCACCACGGTCTTGACCGGCCCATCGGCCAGGACCTTGTAGTCGTTGAACAAAGGCGAAATCCAGACCGGGAAGACCAACATGAGCAGCAGTAAAAAGACAATCGTGAATCCCGTCAGCCAGATCCACCAGGACTCGATGAACTTGGCGATGAAGGAATAGGCCGCCCAGAGGAACAGCGAACCCACGATCACGGTCACGACCAGATCGATCAATTGCTCGCCGAACCAGGGCAGGAAAGTCTGATTCGCGAGGCCATAGGCGTGCTCACGCACATAGTTCGTATAGATGGTCAACGGCAGCGCCAGGATGAAGGCGGCAATCAGATAACCCGCGGAATACATCAGCGTGCGCAGCGAACGGCGGCGCGTGACCCGCTCGCACCAATTGCGAAAGCGCGCCGACCGGCGCCCCGCCAGCAGGAACCAGGCGACGCCGCCCCCGTACAAGAATCCCCATAGCTGCCACCAGTAGCCTCCCTCGAAATACGCATCGGAGCGGGCTCGTTGCGCCGGCGAGAGCAAATCGATGTAGGCCTGCGTCGCTTTGTCGACGTCGAAGTCGGGCGTCATACGCGCAGCCGGAGGTATCACGAGCCCCGGTGGAAACTCCTGCAGCAGTACTTCCGCGGCATAGCCCGATCCTGCGACGAGCAGGAGCAAGGCGGCGACGACAGCAAGGAACGGTGTCCGCATCATGGTTGCTGGGCAGAATAGCGCAAACACGCGCGGCGCGTCTCCACGTCGGTCGACCTGCTAGAATCGCGACCCGCCACTGCCCAAGCCCTTGAGGATAGCCACGTCTTGAATGTCTCCGACCGCAATCGGGGTCTCGCGGTCCTGCGCCATCGCGACTTCACGCTGTATCTCGGCGCGCGGTTTGCCGCCGCGATTGCGGCGCAGATGCTCGTGATCGCCGTGGGTTGGCAGGTCTACCAGATGACCGGCAGCGTGCTCGATCTTGGTTGGATCGGCCTGTCGCAGTTTCTGCCCTTCCTGTGTCTGGTCTTGTTCGCGGGCCACGCGGCGGACCGCTACGACCGGCGCCTCATCCTGCTGGTTTGCGGCCTCGTGCAGGGCGCGTGCGCGGGAGCGCTGCTGCTGTTCGCAACGCTGAAGATCGCGCATACCTGGCCGATCTTCACGGTGCTCGCGTTTCTCGGCGTCGCGCGTGCGTTCCAGATGCCGACCGCGCAGTCCTTCATGCCGAATCTGATTCCGCCCGAGGCCCTGCGCAACGCGGTCGCGATCGGCTCCTCGACCTTCCAGGTGGCGACGATCGCGGGCCCGAGTCTCGGCGGCATCCTATACGCATTCGCCGATCGATCCTTCGGGATGCATGGGGGCGCGGCGCTCGTCTATGGCGCTGCCGGCCTGTTGTGCGTGGCTGCGGTGGCGATGATTGCCTGCATCCGCTTGCGCCGCGTGCCGACCAAGCCCGTGGCCGTCTCCCTGGGCAGCATGCTGCAGGGCCTGCGCTTCGTCTGGCAGCGCAAGACCGTGCTCGGTGCAATCTCGCTGGACTTGTTCGCGGTGCTGTTTGGCGGTGCGACCGCGCTGTTGCCGGCGTTCACGCATGATGTGCTGCATGCGGGCCCGGCGATTTTCGGCTATCTGCGCACCGCGCCGGGCGTGGGTGCCGGGGTCACGGCGCTGATTCTGGCCTTCCGGCCGATCAACCGACGCGTCGGAGTCACGATGTTTGCCGGCGTCATGGCCTTTGGCCTTGCGACCGTGGTGTTCGGCCTCACGCATCAATTCTGGGTTGCCTTGCTCGCCTTGGTCGTGCTTGGGGCCGGCGACATGGTCAGTGTGTTCATTCGTACGGTGCTCGTGCAACTCGAGACGCCGGATGAGATCCGTGGCCGAGTCAGCGCCGTCAATGCCGTGTTCATCGGCGCCTCGAACGAACTCGGTGAATTCGAGTCCGGACTCACGGCGGCCTGGCTGGGCCTCGTCCCGGCGATCGTTGCCGGCGGCGCATTGACGCTGGTCGTGGGCGCCTTGTGGGCGCGCTACCTGTTTCCGCAACTGTGGCGCATGCAGTCTTTCGAGGAATTGGGCACGCCGCGCTGAGCCGAGCACGCCGCGCCGAGCCGAGCACGCGGCGCTGAGCCGAGTTCAAGCAGTTGAGCGGCGGCCACGGTCGCCGGTATCCTTGCGAATCACGCGCAGCCGACCCTGATTTCCAACGGAGCTCAAGAATTGAAGCGAATCCTCGTTCCTCTGATCGTCACCGGTTGTGCGCTCGCCTGGGCCGCTGTCGCCGCCACGCAATCGCCGATCAGTCCGGCGCGCCTATCGTCGATCGTCGCGACTTTGGCCTCGGATCCGTTCGCCGGCCGCGCACCCGGATCCCCGGGGGAAGAGAAGACCGTGGCCTACCTGATTCACGAGTTTCAGGCCCTGGGACTTGCGCCCGCCGGTGAGAACGGCGGCTGGGTTCAAGCCGTGCCCTTGGTGCACAACACGCCGGGCGTGCCGACGCGGCTCGAGGTTCGCGTCGGCGGAGCCGTCGTGCCCTGGGTTGTCGGACGCGACATCAATCCGCAGACCGTGCGACCCGTGGCGCGCGTGACGATCACGGACGCGCCCATGGTGTTCGTCGGCTATGGAGCCGCCGCACCGGAGCGCGACTGGGACGATTTCAAGGGCGCCGATCTGCATGGCAAGGTCGCCGTGTTTCTGGTCAACGATCCGGATTTCGAGGCGGCTCCCGGCGAGCCCGTGGCGGGAAAGTTCGGTGGTCGCGCCATGACCTATTACGGCCGATGGACCTATAAGTTTGCCGAGGCGGCGCGTCGCGGCGCCGTTGCGGCGATCGTGATCCATGAAACCGCGGCAGCCGGTTATGGCTGGAACGTGGTGGCCAACGACGCGGGCGGCACTTATGACATCCTGCGCTCCCCCGAGCAGGCTCAAGGCGTGCTTCTGCAGGCCTGGATTGCACGCGAGACGGCGGTCGACTTGTTCGCCAAGGCCGGCCTCGACTTCGAGGTGCTGAAGCGCAAGGCACGCGATCCGGATTTCCGGCCCGTCGAACTCGGCGATGCGCGTTTCAGCATCGACCTGCCGGTCAAGAGCGAGCGCATCCAGAGCAAGAACGTGCTCGCGCAGCTGCGCGGAACCAGCCATGCGCAGGAAACCATCGTGTTCGCGGCCCACTGGGATGCGTTCGGAATCGGCGCGCCCGATGCGAGCGGCAAGACGATTCGCCCGGGTGCCAACGACGACGGGCTCGGTGTTGCCGGAGTGCTTGAACTGGCGCGTGCCTTTGCGCATGCACCGCGCACGCAGCGCACGCTCGTGTTTGCGCTCTGGACGGCCGAAGAGCGCGGCCTGCTCGGTTCAGAGACCTTTGGCGTTCACCCGCTCTTTGCACTCGACAAGATGGTCGCGAATTTGACCTTGGACATCTTGCAGACCGCGGGGCCCGCACGCGATGTCGTGTTGGTCGGCGCCGGGCAAAATGAACTCGAAGACGATCTTGCGCGGGCGGCCGCAGGCCAAGGGCGCACGGTCACGGCCGATGCCAAGCCGGAGCGTGGTCTCTTTTATCGCGCCGACCACTTTTCGCTGGCAAAACGCGGTGTCCCCACTTTGTTGCTGATGGCGATCGGCGGCGGCCCCGACCTCGTCGCCGGCGGACGGGAAGCGGGCGACGCCTGGGTCAGCGACTACACTGCGCATTGCTATCATCAGACCTGCGATGCCTGGAGTCCGAGTTGGAACCTCGCGGGTGCCGCGCAGGATGTCGATCTTTTTTATCGCGTCGGTTTGGAGCTCGCTAACTCGCGCCAATGGCCGACCTGGCGAGCCTCTTCGGAGTTCAAAGCGATTCGCGATCAGACGGCTGCGTCGCGACCTTGAACACCGGCTCCCTCAAGCTTAGGAGAATGGCGCCTTGCACGTCTTAGCTGCGACGACCGGTCTGCCCAAGGATGCCGCGTACCGCGAATTGCGCGCGCAGTTTGCGGCCTTGTTCGCCGGCGAGCGCGACGGGCTCGCCAATGCGGCGAACATGACCGCGGTGCTCCATGAAACGATGGCCGCTGTGAACTGGGTGGGCTTTTATTTTGTGCGCGGCAGCGAGCTCGTGCTCGGGCCGTTTCAAGGCAAGCTTGCGTGCGTGCGTATTCCCGTGGGCCGCGGCGTTTGCGGCACGGCCGCCGCCAAGCGCGAGACGGTCGTCGTCACGGACGTCCATGAGTTCCCCGGTCACATCGCCTGCGATGCCGCGTCGCGTTCGGAGATCGTCGTGCCCTTGATCCAGGCGGGGCGACTGCTCGGTGTGCTCGATGTCGACAGTCCCGAGCTGGCGCGCTTCGATCGCGACGACGGCATCGGACTCGAGGCCGCGGTCGAGGTGCTGCTCGAGTCCTCGGATTTCGGCTGGCTGGCGGCTTGAGCGCCGCGCCCGCTCAGGCGG
>Ga0116229_10007869_pt1 | contig 16726 bp, 13 predicted proteins | sample S1TSphgellanicum_3_FD_87313 | JGI IMG/M metagenome (GOLD analysis project Ga0116229, IMG submission 87313) | Host-associated microbial communities from peat moss isolated from Minnesota, USA - S1T2_Fc - Sphagnum magellanicum MG | ecosystem: Host-associated > Plants > Peat moss > Unclassified...
CACCGTGTCGTGGCTGCCGGTCGACGTCGTGCCGCCGAGCACGGTCGGATCGCCGCTCGAACTCCGCGCGGCGTCGGTGCTGCCGCTCTGCGTGGGCGTGGCCAACCCGTAGGTCGATGCGGTCGAGTCGCTGCCGACGGGTGAGCTGAAGTCGCAGCCGCTGAGCAGCGACGCGCAGAGCAGCGAGGCGCAGAGGAGACCTAAGTGTCGCGAACGAGATCCGAGACGCAAACCTGACCCCTTCGCTCAAGGATGGCGTTCGGACCTTAGGCCGACGGCGGCGGCGGCGGCGTTAAGCGCGTCACATAATCGGCCTGCTGCCAGTGGCTAGCGCTGAAGGCTGTCGGCGCTCGGCGTCAGTCCAGCCGCGTCGAGTCGACGCGTGATCTCGATGAATTGCAGCACGGCGGGGGAGGCCTCCCCGGCGCGATGCGCGAGCGCGAGGCTCGCGTGGATGGGCCGAGCGCGAATCGGCAAATAGGACACGGTATTCGGCTGCATGCCGCGCATGCTCTGCGGCACGATCGAGATGCCCAGGGAGGCGGCGACCAGGTTGATCGTCGCGGACAGCTGCGGCGCGTATTGCTCCACGCGCGGCGTGAATCCCGCGCGTTCACAGGCCGCCACGACCGCATCGGCGAGCCCGGGGCGCACGGCGCGCGGATACAGGATGAAGCTCTCGGAGGCCAGCTCGCGCAGCTCCACGAGTCGGGCGCCCGCAAGGCGGTGCGTGCTCGGCACCGCGACCAGCATGTCCTCGTCGCGCAGGGCATGCAGCACGAGACCCTCCTGGCTCTTGAGCGGCGGTCGCACGAAAGCCACGTCGCTGCGCCCCTCGCGCAGGCTCTTGCAGAGCTCGAGGGATTGACGCTCCTCGAGGGACACCTCGACGTCCGGATGGGCGGCGCGGAAGGCGCGGAACGCCGACGTCACGAGCGGGTTGAACGAGGCCGATTCGGTGAAGCCCACGCGGACCTGACCGACGCTGCCGCGCGCCGCACGTTTGGCGCTCGCAACCGCGACGCGCAGCTCGCCCAGAATGCGCGCGATGTCACCGGCGAAGGCACTGCCGGCACGCGTCAATTCGATGTGGTAGGTCGATCGGTCGATCAGGGCGACGCCGAGCTCGGCTTCCAGGGCCTTGATCTGCCGAGTCAACGGCGGCTGCGCGATGTTGAGTCGCCGCGCGGCCCGCGTGAAGTTCAGTTCCTCGGCAACGGCGAGGAAATAGCGCAGGTGGCGGAGCTCCATTCTCGATACCTATTGGGTATGAAGAGGTCAGCTTAAATGTATTTTCAATCGGGCGCACGCCCTCGGTAGCATGCATGGAATGACAACCCACTTCTCCGCCGTCCGGCCCCCGCCCGACCCCGTTCTGCTCGACATCGTGGACTACGTCCAGAGCTATCGGATCGAGAGCGCGCTGGCCTACGAGACGGCCAGGCACTGTCTCATCGACACCTTGGGCTGCGGGCTCGAGGCGCTCGACTATCCGGCCTGCACCAAGCTGCTCGGTCCCATCGTGCCGGGGACCGTGGTGCCGCACGGGGCCAAGGTGCCGGGGACCTCGTACCAGCTCGACCCGGTGCAGGCCGCGTTCAATATCGGCGCCATGATCCGCTGGCTCGATTTCAACGACACCTGGCTCGCCGCCGAATGGGGACATCCCTCGGACAATCTCGGCGGCATTCTCGCGGTTGCGGATTGGCTATCGCGCAAGGCGCTCGCGGCCGGTCAGCCGCCGCCGCTCATGCAGAGCGTGCTGACGGCCATGATCAAGGCGCACGAAATCCAGGGCGTGCTCGCGCTCGAGAACAGCTTCAATCGCGTCGGGCTCGATCACGTCCTGCTCGTCAAGGTCGCCTCCACCGCCGTCGTCGCGCAGTTGCTCGGGCTCACGCGCGAGCAGACGATCAACGCCGTGTCCTTAGCCTGGGTCGACGGCCAGAGCCTGCGAACCTACCGGCACGCGCCGAACACGGGGTCGCGCAAGAGCTGGGCGGCGGGCGACGCCACGAGCCGGGCCGTGCGCCTGGCGCTGATCGCGCAGACCGGCGAGATGGGATACCCGACCGTGCTGAGTGCGAAGACCTGGGGCTTCTACGACGTGTCGTTCAAGGGTCAGCCGTTCAAGCTCGCGCGCCCCTACGGCTCCTACGTCATGGAAAACGTGTTGTTCAAGATTTCGTTCCCCGCCGAATTCCATTCGCAGACCGCCGTCGAGGCGGCGATGACCCTGCACGGTCGATTGCAGCAGCGTGGCAAGAGCGCCGCCGACATCGAGAAGATCACGATCCGCACGCACGAGGCCTGCATCCGCATCATCGACAAGCAGGGGCCGCTCGCGAATCCGGCCGACCGCGATCACTGCATTCAATACATGGTGGCGGTGCCGCTGCTGTTCGGGCGGCTCACCGCCGCCGATTACGAGGACGCCGTGGCGAGCGACCCGCGCATCGATCCGTTGCGCGCGCGCATCGAATGCCGCGAGGATCCGCAGTTCACGAAGGATTACCACGATCCGGACAAGCGCTCGATCGCCAATGCGCTGACCGTGACCCTGAAGGACGGCACGACGCTCGAGGAGATCGTGGTCGAGTATCCGATCGGTCATCGGCGCCGGCGCGCCGACGGGATACCGCTCTTGATCGAGAAGTTCCGGACGAACCTCGCGCGGCGCTTCGCTGCCGCCCAGCAGCAGGCGATCCTCGAGGTCTCGATGGACCCCGCCCGCCTCGAGGCCATGCCGGTCAGCGCGTACGTCGATCTCTACGTGACGGCGTCGTGACCTACCTCGTCGGCGACGACGTTCCGAGCGCACCCGCCGGCGAACGCTTCCGGCAATTGCTCGAGAGCCCGTCGATCGTCGAGCTGCCGGGCGCCCACAACGGGCTCGCGGCGCTGCAGGCGAAGTCACTGGGGTTTCGCGGCCTGTATCTGTCCGGCGCCGCGATGACGGCGTCCATGGGCCTGCCCGATCTCGGCATGATCACCGTCGATGAGGCGGCATTCTTCGTCCGTCAGTTGAGCCGCGCAAGCGGATTGCCCGTGCTCGTCGACGGCGACACGGGATACGGGGAGGCGCTCAACGTCATGCACATGGTGCGCACGTTCGAGGACTCGGGCGCGGCGGCCGTGCACATCGAGGACCAGCTGTTGCCGAAGAAGTGCGGACACCTGAACGACAAGCGCCTCGCGTCGCCGACCGACATGGCGGCCAAGATCGCCGCGGCGGCGCGTGCGCGCCGGCACCTGTACCTGATCGCGCGCACCGATGCGGCCGGGACCGAGGGCATCGACGGTGCGGTGGCGCGCGCGAACCTGTATCTGTCGGCCGGTGCCGACGCGATCTTTCCCGAAGCATTGACGACGGAGGCCATGTTTCGCGAATTCGCGCAGCGCGTGCGGGCCCCGTTGCTCGCGAACATGACCGAATTCGGGCGCACGCCGTATTTCACCGCCGCCGAGTTCCAGGCGATGGGGTACCGTATGATCATCTGGCCGGTGAGTTCGCTGCGCATCGCCGCGAAGGCACAGGAGACGCTGTACGCGGCGCTGCGCCGCGACGGCTCCGTGCAGTCGGTGTTGGACCAGATGCTGACGCGCCAGGAACTGTATCGATTGATCGGCTATGCCGATTACGAGGCCTTGGATGCCTCGATCGTAAAAACCGTATTGCCCTGAAGGCGCCGGCCGCCGGGGCACCAGCAGGAGACAAGGCCATGTCGGAGACGCCCGCGAGCGTGGGGGGATTCAAGCCGAAGAAATCGGTCGCGTTGTCGGGCGTCACGGCAGGCAACACGGCGTTGTGCACCGTGGGCAAGACCGGCAACGATCTGCATTACCGCGGCTACGACATTCTCGATGTGGCGACGAGCTGCGAATTCGAGGAAATCGCGCATCTGCTGATTCACGAGCGGCTGCCGACGGCGGCCGAGCTGCGGGCCTACAAAGCCAAACTGCATGCGCTGCGCGGACTTTCGCCGGCGGTGTGCGCCGTGCTCGAGCAGCTTCCCGCCCACAGTCATCCCATGGACGTGCTGCGGACCGGCGTGTCGGCGCTGGGCTGCGTCGCCGCGGAGGCCAATGCCCATCCCGTCGAGGGTGCGCGCGACATCGCCGATCAGCTGCTCGCGAGTCTCGGCTCGATGCTGTGCTACTGGCATCATTTCGCGAACGGCGGACGGCGCATCGAGGTGCGCACCGACGACGATTCGATCGGCGCGCATTTCCTGCATTTGTTGCACGGCACGGCACCCTCGGCCGACTGGGTGCGCGCCATGCATACGTCGCTGATCCTGTACGCCGAACATGAGTTCAACGCCTCGACGTTCACGGCGCGCGTGATCGCCGGCACCGGCTCCGACATGCATTCGTGCATCGCGGGCGCGATCGGGGCGTTGCGCGGACCGAAGCACGGCGGCGCGAACGAAGTCGCTTATGAGATTCAGAGCCGCTACGCGACGCCGGAGGAGGCCGAGGCGGACATCCGCGCGCGCGTCGCCGCGAAAGAGGTCATCATCGGGTTCGGCCACCCCGTCTACACGATCTCCGATCCGCGCAACGTCGTCATCAAGACCGTCGCCCGCGAGCTCGCCGAGCGTGCCGGACGCCTGCCCTTGTTCCTGGTCGCCGAGCGCATCGAGACCGTGATGCACCAGATCAAGAACATGTTCCCGAATCTCGACTGGTTCTCGGCCGTGTCCTACCACCTCATGGGTGTCCCGACCGCGATGTTCACGCCGCTGTTCGTGATCAGCCGCACCTCCGGATGGGCGGCGCACATCATCGAACAGCGCATCGACGGCAAGATCATCCGCCCGAGCGCCAATTACATCGGGCCCGAGGATCTCGAGTTCGTGCCGCTCAAGGAGCGGGGCTGAGGTCGCTGACGACTTCCTCGAGTCAGGCACAGTTCGAGCGCCCCTGCATGACGCAGTCCTGGATGCTCGACATGTCGTGCAGCTTGCCGATGATGTAAAGGACGGCCAGCACCAACAACAACAGGAACGCGACCGCGAGCAGCACGGCGCGCGGGGAATAGGTGTTGGAGCCGTCGTCGCGATCGTCGTCCGGCGGGCCCGAGTCCGGTAAATTCCCGTCTGGCATGGGACCGCATCATGACGGTGCGAATGCGATCGCGCTAGGATGGCGCATGCACGGAAAGGTCATCGGCATTCTCGAGACGCGGACGGGCGCTCACCTGGCCGAGCTGATCTCGCGCCGGGGCGGCATTGCGCTGCACGCACCCGCACTCGCGGAGGAACCTGACGTCGACCCGGGGGCGATTCGAGCCTTGCTCACGCTCTGGGCGAGGGAACCGATGGCCGTGACGGTGTTTCAGACCGGCGTCGGCACCCGCGCCCTTTTCCAGGCCACCGATGCGCTCGGGTTGACGCGGGACTTGCTCGAGCGCTTGGCCTCTACCGTCGTCGTGGTGCGCGGCCCGAAACCCGTCGGTGAGTTGAACGCCCGCGGCGTGCGCATCGACATCCGGGCGAACTCACCGTTCACGACCGCCGACGTGCTCGAGAAGCTCATCAACATCGACCTTGCCGGACGGGCGGTCCTCGTCCAGCGCTACGGCGCCACGAACCCGGCATTGCGCAGCGGGCTCGAGAGCCGCGGCGCCCAGGTGCACGAACTCGCCACGTACCGGTGGTCGCTGCCCGCCGATACGGGCCCGCTGGAAGCGCTGCTCGCGGCGCTCGCCGCAGGACGGGTCGATGCCGTGATGTTCACGAGCGCCGTTCAGGTGGAGAACCTGCTCGTGGTGGCGGACCGGCATCAAGGCGCCGACGCCGTCGTGGCACAACTCGGCCGTTGTGTGATTGCCTCGATCGGTCCCGTGTGCACGCGCGCTTTGCAGGCCCGTGGTATTCGCCCAACCGTGGAGGCGGACCCGCCGAAGCTGGGTCCGCTCGTCAGCGCACTCGAAGGGGCACTCCGCTGAATGCCCCTCGATGCGTCAATGCTTGACGTGATGGTGGTGGTGATGCCGGTGATGGTGATGGTGCCGGGGCGCCGCCAAGGACGCGTTGGCAAGGCACAGCACCAGGGCGGCCGCTACGAAGACTTTTGTCATGTCGATCCCTACTCGTTGATACGCGCTGACCACGCAACGCGTGACCAGAATGGCCGCGTAGTTTTCCATGGAATGCAGACAAATGGAAGCGGACCTACCCCAGCACGTCGGCCCCTCGCGCGGCGCGGCCGTAGTGGGGTTTGACGGCCCTCAGGGCTTCCACTGCTCGAGGAATGCATTCACCGAGTCCGCCTGCATGTGACGCATGTCCTCGAATTCGCCCCCCTGCTGACCGTAGAGAAGCTTGCCGTGCGCATCGAGCACGGCGAGTGCCGGCACGCCCTTGCTCAACGGGATCCCGTAGCGCTCGGCCAGGTCGAGATTCTGGTCGCGCCTGCCGATGTTCACGTGCACGAGAATGTAGTTCTTCTCGAGCAGCGGCAGGTTCTCCGGCTCGTGGAAATAGATGTCGAGCGCGTGACAATCCGGGCACCAGTTGCCGCCGAAATCGAGGATGATGTGCTGATGGCTCTTGGCCGCGAGCTTGAGCGCCGCGTCGAGATCGGGCTGTGCCTGTTCCGGGGCGGGATAGATGTCGGGTTGGCCCGCCCGCACGCGGGTGGAGCCTAAGGTGGACGACAGGGCGAGCAGGCACAGCAGCGCAGCGCCCACGCGGGCGCGCTGGGTCAGCCGGGTCGGTTGGCGCAATCGGAGCAGTCGGGGCAGCATGGGGTCCTATCTCCAGGTCGAATCGGGTGCTTTCAGGGTCGCCATTATCGCCCAAGATCCGTCCGGATCCAGCCCCGACGCTGAGCGAGGCTCTTGAAGGCGAGCAGAGCCCGATTCATGCGAGCGGCAGGTGGTGGGGACGAACCAGCATCTGCCAATCCTGATGTTCCTCGAGAATCGTCGCGAGCGCCGCCTCGATCGCCACCTTGATCGCCAGCGGGTCGCCGGCGGCGCGAATCGTCTCGGCGGCCGACTTGAGCTCCGCGGCGAGCCGCCGCGACGTTGCCTCGAGCCGGTAGGCCTCGGACTGCGCGAGGGCGCCGTGCAACGAGGCGCCGAGCGCCGGGAAGAAGGTCGTGACCAGCGACAACCACACGGCGTGCACGAGCAGATGCGTGAGGGCGCCTAAGGCGGTCAGGCCGAACAGCCAGGTGTTCAGCGCATGCACCCGGTGCAGCAGGGCGTGCTGCCGGCCGGCGAGGCCCTGGTGATACGCGCGCTGACCGGCGAGCAGGTCGATGGTCCAGCGCGTGTATTCGGCGACGAATTGCCGGTCATCCCAGGCTCCCTGCAGGGAACTGCGCGCGAGGGCTTCGTTGCGTTTGCAGATCTCGGCGACTTCATCGATCGCCGACCCATGGCGACCGGGATCGAACACCCGCTCGTACCAGTTGCTCTCACGGGCCGCCGCGCTGAAATCGACCAGCGGGGCGAGCACGGGCAGATACCACGTGAGCTCCGCCGTGGTGCGCGCACCGAGCCATTCGCCCTGCCAGTCGCTTCGATGCCCGAACCAGTAGATCGCGCTGACGGTGCCGATGACGCAGACCTCGGCGACGGCGGAGTACCCGGCGTAATGGTGCACTTGGATCCGGCTCGCGTCCCAGCCGAGGCCGAGCGGCAGCACCGCGCACAGCACCGCGATCGCACTCAGGAGATAGATGCACCAGAACCCGCTGCGGTATCGATGTCCATACAGCAATGCGCGCGCGTCGTAGGCCTGGTGTGACGGTGCGATTGCCGCGATCAGGGGCGCGAGGCGCGACGGCGCTATCGGCTCGGGCGGCGAAACCGGCTTGTCGATGTGCGCGCCGACCAGCAGCAGCCGCTGGATGTGTTGGTGCAGGGCGGGCATCGCTAGGGTCAGGCCATGATCTCGTAGCTGCGTCGGAACGCATCGGCGGACACTATACCCAAGCTGCCGTCGCCATAGTCGACCAGCCAGTCACCGGCGAGCCCCTGCAGTCGCGACTCGCCGTCGGCCAGAACGACCTCGAAGGGTCCGGCCATGCACACGGCCATGACGCGGATCGGCCGGCTCAGATAGCGTCCGGGTTCGCCGGGACGCGTCGGCGCCACGGGCCGGTACTTGTCGGCAAAATGCGCGCGCGAGACTCGCCACTGCTCGCCGGCGGCTCCCGATAGGATGGCGTCGCCCGGCCGGGCGAAGACGGTTCCCTCGGACGTTGCGACCGTGCAGTCGACGGGCGTGAACCGCACGCTGACTTCGAGCTCGCGCTTGCGCGCGTCGGCTCGACGCGGATGGTCGGCGATCTCCTGCGAGAAGCCGTGCAGGCCGCTGGAACGGTACACGGACCTGGGTTCGGTCTTCACGTGTCCGCTCCTACAGTCTCACAAAAGTATGCCGCAGCGCAGGTTCGGCTGGCAAGCCGCCGCGCGTCGCGGCCGCCGCCCGTGGCCGTGCTGTGTGAAATCGTGCTCAATTCCGCGAATACGGCGGCCGGGCGGGGTTGAGAGATCATTAATTTTATAGAAGATATTGCCATGAAGTTCAGACTCAAAGCCTTCGGGATACACGTGGCGGTCAGCGCCGCGGTCCTGACCTTGACGCTCACGATCCTGTACCTGGGCTGGTACCACTGGCCGGGTTGGTACCTCACCAGCGTGCCGCGCGTGGTCCTCGTCATGGCCGGCGTCGACGTGGCTTTGGGACCGCTGTTGACCTTGGTCATCGCGAATCCGGTCAAGCCGCGCCGCGAGCTGCTGCGGGATCTGTCGATCATCGGCGGCTGCCAGCTGCTTGCCCTGGCCTATGGCAGCACGCAGTTATGGAATGGCCGGCCGCTTTACTATGTGTTCGCCGACGACGTCTTGCAGCTCGTGCAGGCCTACGACTTGGACGACGCCGAAGTTGCGCGCGCACGCGCGCAAGGCGCGCCGTTCGCGCCGCACTGGTACAGCCTGCCGCGCTGGGTCTACGCCCCGATGCCGCAGGATAAGGCGCTTCAGGACGAACTCAAGCGCGAGGCCGCAGCGACCGGTCTCGACCTCTCGCAGGTGCCGCGCGTGTACCAGCCCTGGAGCGCGGCGATCCCGGCGCTGCGCGCGCAGCTGAAGACGCTCGACGAGCAGACCTATTTCGCGCCGTCGGAGAAGGCGGATCTCGAGCGCAAGATGCGCGCCGCGGGCCTCCCGACCGACATCAAGAATGCGATTCCATTGACCGGTCGCGGCCGGCCGCTGCTCGCGGTATTCGATCCTGCGAGCATGAGCTTGAAGGCGATATTGATCGCCGCCCCCTACTCGTTCAAGCAGCTCTAGAAAACCGTGGAGCGGAAGCGGCGCTCGAACAGCTTCAGGCTCGCGGCCGCGGTGGCCTCGCGCGACGCCTGCGGCAGCGCCGTTTGCGTGTCCCGTTCGGCCAACATGCCGAGCAGACGCTGCGCCGCCGGGATCGCCTCGACGACCGTGACACAGCCGGCATGGGCGCCCACGTCGAGATAGGCGCGCGGGTGTTCGACGAACGCGCGCCCATCCACGATGATCGCGAGAGCGGGATTCAGCGATGCCGCCTGTGCCGTGCGGATCGTGGCGCGCATGGCCAACAACTGTTCCTCGCGACGCATTGCACTGCTCAGCGATAAATCCAAGACGTCGAACCAGCGATCGTGGACCAGGTCGCGCAGTCCCTCGTCCGTCGCCGGGAACTCGCAGCTCACGTCCCAGCCGTCGCGATAGAATAATTCCGACGCCATCGCGGCGCCCAGGCCGTGTGGCTCGCCCGGCTGCGACGCGATCAACACCGCGTGTCCGGGACGAATCGCGTAGAGCGGATGATCGAAGGCGGCGCCCAAACGGCGGACTTCGACCTGGAGCCGAACCATGCCAAGGGTCGCCTCGAACTCGCTGCAGTCGTCTAAGTCCCACACTCCGCCCAGGCAGCGCGCCGCCGGCTCGAACACTTCCTCGAACAAGCTTTCGACGCTCGCGCCCTGCGCCACCAGTGCGTTGACGTAGGCTGCCGTCCGTCCCGAATCGACGGCCAACAGAATGGCCGCGAGGTCGGCCGCCGCGTGCTGGTTCGCATGCCAGACGACCCGGCGCGGTCCGGCCGACAGCGTCGCGCCGAGATGCAGCTGTGCGAGGCGAGGCACCACCTGCTCGGCAAAAATGGCATCCCAGCTACTCTGCGGCAGACCCGACGGCAGGACCCGCAGATATTTGTGGACGTCCTCCGGCGCGCCCAGCTCGGCGAGCGCCGCGTCCAGCCGGCCACGGGCACGGCGCGCGAGACGCATGTCCCAGCCCGCGAAAAAGCGCGCCGGCATCGATTCCTGCCGCAAAATTTCGATGTCGTGGTGACGGGGGTCGCTCTGAATCGAGGCCCACACTCTCGCGAGACCCTCCGCGGGACCCTCGAGCCATTGAAAATAGCAACCTTGGTCATAGATCAGAAGCCCGGTCAGTCCTTCGACCTGGTTTCGTTCCTGCGCTTTGCGCAGAATGACTTCGAGTTCGTGGTCCGACGGCGCCAAGTTGACACGGCTGCGGTAGACGAGGACCGAGAGCGGTTCGCCGACGGAAGCCGGCGGGGGGGTGGCATCCGCCATCTCCGGCCAACGCAGAGTCTCTTGTTGAAGCACTAAGGCGTCCCTGTATTGTTTGCCACTGATCAAGAGCCGCAACCGTCGAACAAGCGCGTGCACCGAATTGGCCAAGCCTCGCGGAGTGTCTGCCTTTGGCGTCTACTCGTCAAGGCAAGGCAGGCAGCGTCGGCGGCGCTGCGCAAACCGCTTGTAGCCAAGCGATTTATCATTGAAAGCAATCAATTACGAACACTTCTAGAAAAAGCGCTTGAATTTCTGGACGTGATTTTCGGGCCCGCAGCCGCACGCGTTCCGACAAAATAAACGACGTTTTGCGACACGGCTCGCCCACGCCTGTCCGCAGTCGAACCGCGTCGGTCGCGCGAGCGGCTAATCGAGACTCGCGCTGCTCCAGCCCCCGCCCAGCGCCTCGACCAGAGCGACGCTCGCCTGCAGTCGATCCGACAGCACGCTGAGCGCGTTCTGTTCGCTGCTCAAGGTCGTGGTCTGCGCGGCGATCACGCTGCTGTAAGGCACGGTGCCGGCCTTGTACTGATTCAAGGTGAGCGCCTCGGCCTGCTTCGACACCTTCACGGCTTCTTCCTCTACCGCGGACTGCTCCTCCAGCACCTTGAGGGTCACGATCTCGTCCTCGACCTGTTGCAGGCCGGCCAACACAGTCTGCCGATAGCTCGCCACACTGGACTCGTAGGCGGCGCGGGCCTGTGCGACTTCGGCACGGCGCGCACCGAAGTCGATGAGGGTGTCGGTGAGCGTGGGGCCGAACGACCAGACGCGGTTCGGGACACGGAACAGCGTGCCCAAGGGTCCGCCGTCGTAGGCGTCGCTGCCGGACAGCGTCAGACTCGGGAAATAGGCGGCGGTGGCCACGCCGATTTGTGCATTGGCCGCCGCGACCTTGCGCTCGGCCTCCGCGATGTCGGGCCGGCGCTCGAGCAGCTCGGACGGTAGGCCCGGCGGCACGACCGGCACGTCGCTGCGGATCGGTGCCGGCGCGAGGGCAAACTCGGAGGGCGGCTTGCCGACCAGCACGGCGATCGCGTGCTCGAGAATCCCGCGCTGAACCTTGGCGTTGATCTGCTGCGCCTGGCTGGCCAACAGCTGGGCCTCGGCGCTGACGACGTCGGCCTTGGCGGCGACGCCATAGTGGTAGCGGCTCTGCGTGATCTTGAGCGAGGCTTGCTGCGCCTTCACCGTGTCGTCGAGCAGTTGCAGTAGCTGGTCCTGAGCGCGCAGCTCGAAGTAATCCGTGGCGAGATCCGCCTGCGCCGAGAGGCGCGCCGCGGCCAAGGCGGCGCCGCTCGCCTGCGCCGAGGCGCGGTCACTCTCGACGGTGCGCCGGATCTGTCCCCAGACGTCCAGGCTCCAGTTCGCACTGACACCGGCCGTCGTGCCGTTCGTCGTCGTCGTGACGACGCGATTCGTGGTGCTGCCGCGCGCGCCGTTCGTCGTGTCGGTGGCCACGATTGCCGAGGCGCTGCTGCGTGTGCGCGAAAGACTGGCGGAAACGGTCGGCCAGAAGCCGGCCTTCGCCTGGTCTACGAGCGCGCGTGCCTGGTCGTAGGCGGCAAGGGCCGCCTTCACGTTCTGGTTCGACACCTCGATTTGGACTTCGAGCCCGTCGAGCGTGTCGTCGTCGAAGATGCGCCACCAGGCACCGCGACCCAAGCCGTCCGCCGGCTCGCCCGGTTTCCAGGCGCCGAGTTCCTTGTACTGCGTCGTGACCGGGGTGGCCGGTAACCGGTAGTCCGGGCCGACCGCGCAGCCGCCGAGCAGCGCGGTCGCGCCGAGCGCCGCGGCCGCGCGCAGCCGCATGCGCTCACCGAGCAGTCCCCCGGCGCTACGGACCCGTCGCGTCACGAGAGCGTACCGTGCGGCGGGCCGAGATCCAGCACCGACCCGGTCGGGTGCTTCGTCCGGCGCTTCGACAGGCGGTGGACGTAGAGGTAGACGACCGGAGTCGTGTACAGCGTCAGGATCTGACTCACGATGAGACCGCCGACGATGGCGATGCCGAGCGGGCGGCGCAGCTCCGTGCCGTCCCCGTACGCCACCGCCAGGGGCAGCGCGCCTGCAATCGCTGCGCACGTGGTCATCATGATCGGCCGGAAACGCAGCGAGCAGGCGCGCGCGATGGCGTCTCGCGGATCGAGGCCCTGGGTACGTTCCGCCTCGAGGGCGAAATCGACCATCATGATCGCGTTCTTCTTGACGATGCCGATGAGCAGCAGGATGCCGAGAAAGGCGATCAGGCTGAACTCGGTGCCGGTCGCCATGAGCGCGAGCAGCGCGCCGACGCCGGCCGACGGCAGCGTGGAGAGGATCGTGAGCGGCTGCGTGTAGCTCTCGTACAGCACGCCGAGCACGATGTAGATGGCCGCCAGGGCGGCGAGCAGCATGAGCGGCAGGCTTCCCATGCTGCGCTGGAACAGGCGCGCCGTTCCGTAGGAACTGCCGTGGATGCTGACCGGCATGTGGATCCGGTTGATGGTGCGCTCGATCGCGGCGAGACCGACGCTCAACGGTTCGTCGGCCGGCAGGTTGAACGAGATCGACGTCGAGACCGACGTGCCGGTGTGATTGACGCTGACGGGGGTCGTGCCGGTCGCGAAACGGCTGAATGCCGAGAACGGCACGACGGTTTCCGCGGCTATGCTGACCGCCGCTCCGGTCGACGTGTTGCTGCGACCGGAGTTCGCGAGCGAGTTGGCGGCAAGATTGCGGGCGGTGTCCTCGGCCACGGCCGCCGCGCTCGAGGCGGATCCGGCCGCCGCGGCAGATCCGCCCGCCGCCGATGTCGCCTGGAGCTGCACGGTGCCGGCGACGGCCTGGGTGGACTCGGTGCCCGTGACGGAGCCGCCCGAAGTGCTCACGTAGAGGTTCTTGAGCGTGTCGGGGTTCTGCCAGAATTCGGGGGCGACCTCCATGACGACGTGGTACTGCTGCGGGCTGAAGGGGTTGTAGATCGTGGAGACCTGCGATTGGGCGAAGGCGTCGCCCAGGGCATTGTCGATCTGACTCTCGGTGAGCCCGAGACGCGATGCACTGTCGCGGTCGACGATCAGATCCGCCTCGAGTCCGCCGGGCTGCAGGTCGGTGTCGACGTCGACGACCTCCGGCACGTCTTGCAACGCGAGGCGTAGCTTCTGCGACCAGGTGCGCAGCTCGCCGAGATCGTCGCCGAGCAGGGTGTACTGGTACTGGGAGTTCGCGCTGCGCCCGCCGCCGCCGCCGAAGTCCTGGATGGCCTGCAGCCAGGTGCCCACGCCGGCGACGCGTGCGAGCTGCGGACGCAGGCGGGCGATGATCTGGTCCGCCGATGCCGAGCGCTCGGCCTGGGGCTTCAGCGTGATGCTGACGTTGGCGCTCGCGCCGCTGCCGGGCCCGCCGAATCCGCCAGCGCCGACCGAGCCCACCACGCTCTTGACGGCGGGATCGCGTTCGATGATCGACGCCACCTCGCGCAGCTTGGTCTTCATGAGATCGAAGGAGCTCGAGGCGTCGCCGCGGATGCCGCCCTGGATCTGGCCGGTGTCCTGTTGCGGGAAGAACCCCTTCGGTATCACGATGTAGAGGAACACGTTGAGTCCGATGGTCGCGAACAGCACGGCGAGCATCGTGCGCCGGTGGCGCAGCGCCCAGGCAAGGGATCTCTCGTAGTCGCGGCGCAGTGCATCGAAGCCGCGCTCGAAGGCTGCGCCCCAGCGGCTCGACTGCCGGGTGCTTTCGCGTTCGAGCAGCAACGAGCACATCATGGGCGTGGTGGTCAGCGAGATCAGCAGCGAGATCATGATCGCCACCGACAGCGTCATCGTGAACTCGCCGAACAGCTTGCCGATCAAACCGCCGGCGAGCATGAACGGCAGGAACACGGCGATCAGCGACAGACTCATCGATACCACCGTGAAGCCCACTTCGCGGGCGCCCTTGATGGCCGCCTCGAGCCGATCCATGCCCGCCTCGATGTGGCGCGTGGTGTTCTCCATGACCACGATCGCATCGTCGACCACGAAGCCGGTCGCGATGGTCAGGGCCATGAGGGAGAAGTTGTCGAGCGTGTAGCCGAGCAGGTACATCGCGCAAAAGGTGCCGATCAGGGACACCGGGACCGCGAGAGCCGGAATCAGCGCGGCGCGGGCGCTGCGCAAGAACAGGTAGACGACGAGGATGACCATGACGACGGCGAGCAGCAGCGTCTGTTCCACCTGGCGCAGGGAGCCTCGGATCGTGACCGACCGGTCGAAGGTCACCTGCAGGTCGATCTTCGGGTCGATCGAGGACTTAAGCTGCGGCAACTGCGCCTTGATCGCATCGACCATCTCGACGATGTTGGCGCCGGGCTGCTGGAAGATCAGCACGGAAATCGCCGCCTTGTGATTGAACAAGCCGTAGGTGCGGATGTTTTCGGTCGCCCCGTCCTGCATGTCCGTGACGGCGGCCACGTCGCCCAGGCGCACGATCGCACCGTTGCGGTTCGCGATGATGAGCTGGCGGTACGGCTCGGCGTCGCGGGCGTTGTCGTTGGTGTAGATCTGATAGTGCAGGCGATCCGACTCGATGGCGCCTTTCGGCGCGTTCGCATTCGCGTTGGAGATCGCCGCGCGCACGTCCTGCAGACCGATGCCGTATTTCGAGAGCGACAGCGGGTTGATCTCGACGCGCACCGCGGGCAGGGCGCTGCCGCTCACGTTGACCCCGCCGACGCCCTTGATCTGCGAGAGCCGCTGGGAGATGACGGCGTCGGCGGCATCGTAGATCTGGCCCTGAGTCAGCACGTCCGAGGTCATCGCGATGGCCATGACCGGGAAATTCGCGCTGTTGAGTTTCCAGTAGGAGGGGTTGCGCGGCAGCGAGGAGGGCAGATCGGCGCGTGACGCGACGATCGCCGCCTGCACGTCGCGCGCCGCCGCGTCGATGTCGCGGTCGACGTCGAACGTGAGCTGGATGTTGGTGCTGCCGACGCCGCTCGAGGAGGTCATGTCGTCCAAGGCCGCGATCGCGCCGAGATGCCGCTCGAGCGGGGTCGCCACGGTGCTCGCCATGACCTCGGGACTCGCCCCGGGCAGGGACGCGGAGACGAAGATCGCCGGCGCGTCGATGCGCGGCAGAGGGGCCACGCCGAGCAGCGAGAACGAAACGGCTCCGCACAGCGCGACGCCGACCGTGAGCAGCGTCGTGGCGACGGGACGGGCGATGAACGGCGCCGAGATGTTCATGACGGGGCGTCCGCGACCGGCACCGCAACGTCCTTGCGCCCATGACGGCCGCGGAACCGGATGCCTAGGCGGTCGAAGGCGAGATAGATCACGGGGGTCGTGAACAGGGTCAGAACCTGGCTCACGAGCAGGCCGCCGACGATGGTCACGCCGAGCGGATGGCGCAGCTCCGATCCGGTCCCCGTGCCGAACATGAGCGGCAGGGCGCCGAACACCGCCGCCACGGTGGTCATCAGGATCGGACGAAAGCGCAGCAGGCAGGCCTGGTAGATCGCCTCGCGCGCGGACAGACCCTCGAAGCGCTGCGCGGCGATCGCGAAGTCGATCATCAGAATCGCGTTCTTCTTGACGATGCCGATCAGCAGAATGATGCCGATCAGCGCGATGATCGTCAGATCGTCGCCGGCGATCATCAGGGCGGCGAGGGCGCCGATACCGGCCGAGGGCAGCGTCGAGAGGATCGTGATCGGGTGAACGAAGCTCTCGTAGAGCACGCCGAGCACGATGTACATGACCACGACGGCGGCGATGAGCAGCAGCAGCTCGTTGGTGAGATTGCTGCGAAAGGCGAGCGCGGCCCCCTGGAAAGTCGTGCGGATGCTCGGCGGCACGCCGATGCGGACCTCGCAGGCCTCGATGGCCTTGACCGCCGCGCCGAGCGAGGCGCCCGGCGCGAGATTGAACGACACGGTTGCCGACGGGAACTGCGCGATGTGATTGATCAGCAGCGGGCGAGTCTCCGACGTCACCCTGGCGATCGCCGACAGCGGCACCTGGCCGCCCGCGGCCGAGGGCACGTAGATGCCGGCGAGCGCATCGATCGACCGGTAGGAGCGGGGATCGGCCTCGATGATGACCCGGTATTGGTTCGATTGCGTGAAGATCGTCGAGACGATGCGTTGGCCGAA
>Ga0116229_10007870_pt1 | contig 16724 bp, 13 predicted proteins | sample S1TSphgellanicum_3_FD_87313 | JGI IMG/M metagenome (GOLD analysis project Ga0116229, IMG submission 87313) | Host-associated microbial communities from peat moss isolated from Minnesota, USA - S1T2_Fc - Sphagnum magellanicum MG | ecosystem: Host-associated > Plants > Peat moss > Unclassified...
AGAGACACAATACCACCATCTAGTTTAACAAAAAGAAAAGCTATTATTCCCATGCATCTCACTGATGGAATAGATGTTAAAGTAAGGACCTTTAAGTAATATAGACATTTGGCCACCTCACTCTTCACATGTTCATACAAAATAGTTAATTTTTTCCTATCTTGTAATTCCCCCTTCCTCCTTGCACAATTTCATTGATAATCACCAGAGAAACCATAGCAAAAGTTGTTAAACTACATTGAGATCTTCCTTGAATTTAAGGAATTTTTTCAATGGAAAGAAATGGTTAGAACATTATGAACCATTGGCAAGCCCAAGCTACTCTTGTGCAATATATATTGTTTAAATCAACTATTGAATAATAGAACCGATTGAGATAGCCCAATAAACTCTAAAAGAGCTAGATAAGAACCCAATTATATAACTAGGTTTGCCAAACAAAATGCAAAGTTGTTTTGGGTTCAATTTTGGAACAAGAAATGGAAAATGAACATGTTGGTCAAACAACCTCTCCCTGTGTTTCATTCTTGTGATACCAAATGTCTCACTTTAATAATTTGTGAAAAAACATATACATGAAGTAACAACTATTGAAATACAATTGTGAATTGAATCACATCATGCAATCCCTTAAAGAACACAGTTAAATCTTAAAACCACAACTATTGTCAAAGGAAAGATATGACTACTGAAATTAAGGTGCATTGATCACAAATTAATCATCAAATGGAATTTTCCTTAGATCATCAAAATCAAATATGACCTACATGCAACGAATTCATGTCAGTAGTTTCCATTAACATGTATGGTCATAATACATCCAAAAACACTGCAAGTCCAGGTAGCTTTCTAACTATTAAATGCATCAAAATGGACTTATCACATTCAATATGGATGAGAGTTGAAATAAGAAAACATACGTCAAGAATTTCATCTTCTCCAAAATTGGAGATACGATAATGGTGTAACCAAACCATGTAACCATTTTTACAAATTAAGATTGTTCTAGCTAGAAAAGCTTGTGTGTTTCCCCCTTCAAAATGTACAAAAAATCCGCATTCTCAAATACCTATTAATTCTTCTTGAAAATTAGCGTAGTGTAAGCTTAATCGATTGTCCACTACATTGGATGGACCATATTCCCAACAACATTGTGACTACTTTTGACCCTAATTAGTAGACCTAATCACGATCATAAACTTGCATAACACCATACCTACTAGGTATCAAAAGCCTCACATGCACCCCTTGGATAAAGTAATGTTGAATTGCCATTTTTCATGAACTTAAACATAACTTTTCCCAAGACTAGCACTACTCCAACTGTGCAATACAAATTTGACATTGAAAGTTCTTGAGATAATTTGATCACATGGAGAAGCAACTTGAATTTAAAACCTTTTGTGCTTTACACTTGAGAAAGTTTACTCCCAAGGGCCTCTCCTAATTCTTTGATTCTGCAAAATTTTAAAAATTGAAATTAAAATTTATTCTATTCCATTTTTCCCAAAAAGCTAAAACAAAAGGAAATTTTGATCGCTCTAAAATTTCAAAGAACCATAAGTGGAAGTTCTTTAAAAATTCAAATAACATTGGTTTGAATGCAAGCCCTTTTATGTGGATTAGGCTTCCTTTGGACCACTTCTGCATCCATTTGTTGTGTTTGAATTTGTGTCATGCACATAAACCTTCTCAGGAATATTGATATGGTACCCATTTGTGAGACCATGGCTTTTGGGTGATTGATTAATCTTTGGTGTTGCAAACATAATTCATTAGAGGGATGAAGCATTGCAAGGATGTGTTATTATTGACAACAATTGTGAAAAGAATTCATAGGCATAATGGGGGGGTTACTTAAACCACAAAGAATGTGATAATTCAAACTAATCCCTCCTGCACCTTCTATTACCTCACAATTTCCACTAAGGTTGTAGCAAAACAACAAAAACAAGGAATAATGCACCACCCAACTATCACTTGCCATAAACACCATGCATTCTTTTCAACCACCAATGTAGTGTTTCCAAACAATAATCCTTTTGAAATTAGCTATATATCAAAAGAGGCTCAACAATAGGCACCTTGAAGTCAATTAGTGACAAACATTGCTAGAAACTTATAGCACACACATGAAAAGAAATGAAAAACTGAATGCAATATTAAAAGTAACGGAGAATTTTCCTTTTCAAAAATGTAAGTGCCAATAAAAAAAGCCTCCTAGTATAGCCAACTACAAAACACAAAATAAATGTTACTTCCTTATAAATTGTATTTCCAAACTTAAGTAAATAGAAGAATTGGGTGCATATGTGATGTACAAATAAATGCCTAGCAATTGCTAATAACAATGTCGAAACTCCACTTTGAATTCCATTCATATGGGTACATACCACAATGGCAACTCCATGGCTTGCAATTGCATGCTTTCCAAAAAGACATGGGTTACTTTTGGGTCATGGTTTTTTTTTCCTTGCTACTACGTGGCATCTACTAGTTGGTTGATTTCAAACAAGCACGGGATGAAGCTCATCATGGGTTTTCCATTTTTTTCCCTAAACCTTAAATAACTATTCGCCACTCCCTTTCACTATTGTCACTTCCTACTCCCTCTTAGTGAACTCCTCATTCATTACATGTTGGCCATCACACTTTCATGCTCTCTCATCGTTTGTTTCTTTTTATTCATGCGTTGGAAGTTAACACGTAATTGCTACAAGGATTGTGCTACTCACAACACACGACTTTAAAGTTTTGTGCTACTACAAACAAAGGCACCAAGTTTTTAGGTCAACATACCACTAGTGCTCTATGTTCAAGATTCTTCAACACTTTAAGAGTTATGAGAATGTAAATGCATAGATGAAGTTTCAATGCATGATGCACATTGTTGTTGCAAGATTTGATCACAAGATGCACATTTTTTAGGTCATAATTTCCTAGAGCTTGTTGTACCAAAAGGGTTGAAGGTTTTAAAAAGGCAAATTCAAAGGTTATGATAATGGTGAGTCCTATATTCTGTTCCTTTTATTCATTTGCTTTGGTAGATATTATTTGTAACTCATTGTGTCTTAATTGACCTAGAGGATATAGAAAGTTCATCATAATGAACTTATTTTCTTGGTATTTTGCTTTGGAATAGGGTGGAAGTTTGTTTCAAATAGTGGATGCTAAGTGTAGGTGGAGGCACCCTGCATTTTAAAAGGTTTAGGATCTCAATGTGTATCAATTCAAGAGTTCGGCCCAATGGAGATCCATAGGTCTTCAAGAAACAAGTTGCTTGGAGTTATGAAAGGCAAACAAGGATATATCTATTTGTTTGTAACAAGGTTTAGGTCATGTTGTATAACCGTTCCAAATTGTTAGCAAATTTATAATTTATGTTTTATGTGGTCAATATATGTTTCAACAGTTTTCTTTGCATTTTGGAGGTTGGATAAAGGAGCTTCAATGGCAAAACTTATAAGGATATGATTTTTTACAATGGTCAAATTTTTTTTTTTGAAAAGGTAAACAAATTCTTATCCTAGCCACATAGGTATAGATTATCTTGTAATAGAACCTGTAAATCCCATAATATGTGGCCATGGGTTGCATCTTTACAATTTTTGAGCATCACACATCTAGATTGAACCTATGTTGATGTAATCCCATATGTTTGATACAATTGCATCTTCATAATTCTTGAGCATCACACATCTTGAAGAAACCTCTATCAAGGCATAATCCCATAAATCTAATACCATGTCCATGTTGAAAGATGTACATAACCTTATTGTGGCTCAAATTGTTTGTTTTAGTTTATTCCTTTGTTAAAAGCTTGCTTCAGGTTTTAAAAGTGGTGGGAGGAGAAATTGAAAACAACAAAATGAATATGAAACCATCAACACAAGTCTCTTGTTGATGTAATCATGGTTATTAAGGGACCTAGGGTGGGAGGGTGATAACTTAGCTAGTAGTCATTTATGGTTATTGAAGGTGGTTGTAGTTGGGCATGTGGAGTAGTTTTAAGATTTAACATGTTTTTCTTGAAGTATTCCCTAATGTATTTTTTTTTTAATGGGTGTTTGTTTGCATATTTCTTCCTTTTTATGATAACCCATGCCAACAACTCCCACTTCCATGTCCATGGGTCCATATGTATTACCTTACCAAAAATCTACAACGAATTGTTGATTTGATGTGAACATAGGACCCCATGTTGTGCACCTGATATTGAAGATTACAAACTTTTGATTATGGACTAGAATTGAACATGATTTTTTGCTTATGGGTTTTTGAAATCATAACCAACTCAAATTGACATTTGTTCATAATTAATATTTGTTTCATGTAGTTTATTCTTTATTCATGCTTCACATTTTTGTATGTGTTCTTATGGGTTGGATAAGGAAGTTTCAGCATGAACTTGTTTCATATTCTTGGCAACAATGGTGGTATAAATCAAAGATGGTACATGAATATAAACCTTGGTTACATTTCTCTTTATGGTGTAAAGTCTAAACACAACCATGCCAATTAATTACCTAGGGGTGGTTATATCAATATCTAGTCTCTACACTTTTTCATTGTCACCATGGTGCCCATTTCCATTATTTCTAGTGGATAGTTAAAGGTGCAAAAATTGTCACAACACACACATGAATTTGTATCAAAATTATTTCAACTTTGATACTTCCTTTTGCCTACAAATTCTCCAAACCAATGTTTGGGTTCATTTGATTTTTTAGTGGTGTAGGTACAATTCAATTTCAATTCTCTTCAAGTCCTTCTACCTGGAAACTTGCCAAACTATTGTTTGGGTTGATATGATTTTTCAATGGTGTAGGTATAGTTCAATTTTAATTTTGTTCGATGAATCATGTTTATGGAAAGCTTTTAGGAAGTGCATTCCTTTTAAGGCCGGTGAAAGTTATCGCACAATTAGATTGATGTGTCACAAATTTTACTATTTGTTGTCAACTTGCTTCTTTAAGTGAAAGTAATTGAAAAGAACCATTGGCAACTTGATTAACATACTGACTAGAAAATTGGTGATGGAATTTTATGTAGACTTCATGAGAATATCGTGATGCTTGGAATTGCAAGCCATTAGAAACCATCTTTTGTATACATGTAATGATTAAACTTGTTTCCAACTTGGTAATAGACAATGCTAGGATTTTATGCAAGATTGAAATGTTGCAACTAGTTTCTTTGATGTACAAGTTGTTTAGTTCCACATGAGCTCTTTGTGTTGCATCTCAAAGTCCCAAGGTTAATAGTTTGGTCTTCTTGCATTGTTAGTCATTAAAATTAAATGGTTAAGAAGAGTCATATTGTCGAACATTGGTTAGTAAACACATTTCATGAAAGATTCATGTGAAAGCACATAGGAGTCATTAGTGAGCATGATATGTTTTTGCATAGGAATACTGATAATCACTTAGGAGTCATTGTCAACAATAGTCCTTGATAAAACCACTAACAATCATTAATCAGCAGGCCTAGTCCTTGTCAACTACATGGGAGGATTGGATGAACATTTTTGAATTGTTGTCAAACCACCTTTGAGTCATATGTCAATAGGTAGAATCCTTATCAAACCACATAGGAGTCATTTGTTAGTAGGTAGAGTCCTTGTCAAACCACTTAAGAGTCATATGTCGGCATGAAGAGTCTTTGTCAAACCACCTAAGAGTCATTTGTAAGTAGGAAGAGTCCTTGTCAAACCACCTAGCAATCATTGTTTAGTAGGGTAGATCCTTGTTCACTACATAGGAGTATTGGTTGTGCATTTGGAAGTCCTTATAAAACCACTTGGGGGTCATTAGTTGGTAGAAAAAATCATTGTCAAACCACTAAAGAATCATTGGTTAGTAGAGGAGTCCTTGTCAACTACAAAAAAATATTGGATACACACTTGGGAGTCCTTGTCATACTTCTTAGGAGTCATTGGTTAGCAAGAAAAGTCTTTGCCAATTGCATGGGAATTCTAGATATACACTTGAAATCCTTGTCAACCATTCAAAAATTTTGGGTAATCATTAATTGTCCTATTCAAACTTATGGTGGTGGTTATGTAGTTAGGGTATGCAAAAAGTACTATGATTTCCTTTTAAAAGTAATGAAGGTGCTTGGAAAACATTTTAAGGCTCAACCAAGTAATGATGTTGGTTGGTCAATAGTAACATAACTAGCATTGAGTAATTAACACTTCAACCTACAAAATGTAACCTAGTGGGTCTAGGTTTAAGACCAATTCACATGCTAATCTAGCATTATAGGTCAAATCAAGTTAAATTCTTTTAACTTTGAGCTATTATGTGTTTACATATGTGTTTCATTGGACTTTCAACATAATACTATTGACTAATAGGAGTGCTTTAGTGGAGCTAATTTGGACATTCCTCACAAGTAAAGAAGGCCCCCATGTTGTAGGCTTAACAAGAGGACAAGGAATTTCATGTTCAAATAAGGCCCTTTCTTGTTACTATTGTAACTAACTTTATTATGTGATTTGAATTTGAATGTTAATATACACTAAACAAGTTTAAACATTGTTTAAGTTCTTACTACTTTTAACTGAATAATCATATGCTACTTTAAAATTGGTTGTATGATCTTTTGTTACTACATTCCGAATTTGCTTTCCATTTTGTTAAAACATTAAGAACTTAACATCATGTGTGGCTTTCATTGTGATTTTAGCAAAAAAAACTTAGATCGATGTTGTGTATGTCCTTCCCAAGCACCCAAGCATTATTGACATGCTTGGAAACTTGTTGGTTACAAGTGAATGATAAGTAGAGGCAATGGTGAAAATTTATTTGCTAGTCCTAAGTTTTAAACCTCGATAATTTGAATTAATAATAGGAATACAAATTCATTTATAAGTAGGTAGGATGTTGGAAAAGCACATATAAGTCATGGTTGTGAACATTCAAGATTTTCAAGAAATCTTGAACATTTGGAGGGTAGAAATGTGGTTTACAAGCTAATAAATATTGCAATTGGTTCTTGTGTCTTTGGAAGGCAATTATGCCTAAGGAAATTAAGTAAGAAAAGGGTCAAATCTGATACATCCCAATATAAAATTGGCCATTGGTGGACATCAAAAAGCAAGATGTTGCTTTCTTTTCACCAACTGAAAGTTGAATAATATTGGTGAGGATCCCAAGTACTTGAATAGTGAACATGTCACCATGGAGGAATGCATTGCCCTCTTTGGGGGTCAAGGAAATTCAAGTTGAAATGCTCAGAGTTGAAATTTGAAGATAGGGTAGTCGCAGAGGAGATTTATTGGAAGATGTTTGGGACAATTAGTGCCACAAACAATGAAATACTCACATGGATTGTGCATGGTTTCATTGCCCAAGGTAAAGGTGTTGACATCAATTGGGCAAAGACAATTGATTCAACAACAAAAAAAAAAAGCACATAAAGATGATGCAAAGGGTGGTGGGCATTCAACCATAGTGAAGAAAGAACGTGCATCTCACCCTATTTATAGTGGTGGCATCATAGATGTCATTGATGGATAGTTGCAGTCCCAACTACAATCAATGAAAACAAGAGTAAAATATGGCGGTATTGTTAATGTTCTTAAGGACAACATTGAACAATCATCTCCCACTACTAGGAGGTGTCCCTATGGTGTGTCAAATGAAGACATCAAGAAGGTTGAAAAGTTCTTAGAATTAAATAAGGAGCTTCATTTTATATGCAAAGATCAAAGATCAAGTCCTTAAATGTTGATCATAAAGTTGCATCCAACAAGTTGTTGGGCATGAATTTTAACATGGATGATAGGAAGAAAGTAGTGGAAGCAAAGGAGGTTGAAGTAGTAGAGGTGGAGAAGGCTTTAGCAAAAATATTTGAACAAGGGTTCCCCATAGAACATGTGGTATGTGATCTAATCTTTATCTTACACCATGTGTGCCACTCTACACCTTTTAATTACAATTTGCAAGTTCTTTGGAGACTTGCTTCTTAGGATTTCTATTTGTAAATTGAAATAAATCTACGATGCTTTTGCATAAGGAATTAAGGGTTAAAATTTGGTGGCATGGATGGATTTCTATATGCCAAGAACAAAGACTAGAACTTAGGCAAATTGTATTGGAGGACAAGGTTGAATGAACCCAATTGGGGGAGGCAACATACAATGAAGCACACGTGGAGGTTGAAACTTTGGAGAGTTCAATTGCAATGGCAAAATTGGAATTAATAGAGCTAGTAGATGAATAGAATGCAATCTTTGAGGAATTACAAGAAATGCAAAAAGGGGAGGGATGTCATTTTGGCCTAAGCCTATCCTGCACCTTGATAGACCTTTATGTGATGCACCAAACATGATTATCATGAAAAACACATGGTGTGTGTGGGCAATCATATCATTTTTTTGACATTGTTGTGACATCTTGCCTACATACATATCACCCATCTTGTATTGGCTAGCACTTGAAAACCCACAACAAGTGCAAAGTTTGCAATCAAATATTGCACCTTGATTAGTGGTCTAGTTGGGGGTTCAGGGATCAAGGTGAAGATCTAACTTTGTAACACAAGAGATGGGTGTTAAAGAAGGGCGGGTTTGCCTATTGAATGAATTGAAATAGACTACAAGGCAAAGTGTTCATGGTATCCTAGGTGAATATTTGATTTCTTGCTTGCATCAAAATTTTCATCTTGGGATAACCATTGTTGTTGGCTTATTTGTGGTCTATGATTTGCAAGTCTTTCCTCCCCTAACTTAAATTGTGGGTTTAAACTATAGAATAACAGTTGGAAACAAATTTGAGGCAGATTAGGCTTGGTTCAAGGAGTGGATTGGGTCCAACTAAAGAAAGGAGGTTTACTATAATGGGGGGCATCAGCGATACACCAATTGACAGCAATTTCCTTGGATCACATAAACATAGTAGCGTAGGAAACTCATGCCCAAGGTTGCCCCATGAAGGACCTAGTTCTCCAATAGCAGCAATTATGTGTACTGTTATTATTAACATGGTCACCTCTCTTATTGAACCAACAAAGATGGATGAAAATGAATATAAGGTTCTTTTGGTCAATCCCAAAAGAACCTTCAAGAGCCCAACCAAAACAATAATTGAGAGTTCTGTTGATGAAAAGTATGTCAATTGCCCAAGCCCCCCAAAAAAAACAAAACCAAGGTACGTTTGAATCATGATATTTATGAAATTTACCTTTTGACTATTCATTTAATGTTTTATGAAGTAGATTGTTACGTGTATATCAAGTAATTTAATCAATTGTGTCATTTAACTTTGACTTAAACAGTTAACATGTGTGTTATGAGCATGGTGGTATAGAGAAAAAGGTTGCAAAACAAAAGACCATCTGTTTGACACTTTCAGATTCCACTATTGGAGAACAACCCAATTGCCCATCCAAAGCCCCAATGAATGTCCAAGGTGCAATGTTAAAATTACATTATGTTCTACTTGCATATCATTTGTTTTTTTTGTTGAATTTTCTTTTCTTTGGATGATTGTTTATAAGTTGACATTCCTTGTGGTTTTGGAGCAAACTATTAGTGCATGCAATCAAGTGTTGGTGTATTAAAATTAACTTTTACCATTGTTATGATAATGTCATCTTTGCTTGCACATGTAGGGCAAACAACATATAATAAAGGCAAGGCCTTAGATGTATGCAAATGCAGCACAACTATAGGGTTGATATCAATAGAAGTAAATAACATTACATTCATTGAGAGGGGCACATAAGCAAACAATGGGACACCAATTAAGTAGAAGGCCCTCATAACAACCAATGGCACCCCAATTAAGGAGACGTTAGCTACAAAAGTAATCCTAGAAACCCCATTTAAACAAAAAACACAAGTAAGTTTGTCCAACTTAAGCAAGGAGAAGACACCCAAGCAACCAATAGCACCATAAGTAAAGAGATTATAGTAGAAGCACCCCAAGTAATCAAGCGCACCCCAACTAAGGAGACAATGTCATTAGATGTAGTTAACAAGGCACCACAAGCATTCAAGGGTAAGGAAAAGGCACCACATAAGAGTAGTGGTGGTAGTCCAAGAAGAAAATTGGTCATCCATGGGCCAATTGATGACATTTTTCCACCTTTAAATTATTATTGAAAAAAATACATACCTAAGTTATTTTCTCAAACTAACAGCAAATCTAACCCAAGTGAGGGGGAAAACAAATTAAAAATTACAAATTAATTTTAAAGAAGAACCATAACTTGTATAAGATACGTTTTAGGGTTGGCTTTGGTTCTATGAAGGGGTTTTGGTTCCAATATTTTCCTAGTTGTTGATTCCAGTTCTAGTTTTAAATTTCAAATTTTAGAACTAACAGTTTAGGTGCTTGACAATTAGATCAAGAATTGAAATTGGAACCAAGCAACACTAGTCGGGAGTTCCATGTACACTCCATAAATGTTAATGCACCTTCAGGAGGACATGTTTCTTCAACTACAAATTTGTCCTATTGCCTAAGGCATAATCATTTGAACTTGCACATGTTTTGAGCCATGATAGCTAGTGGTAAGGTGCACATAGGTTGTTTAGAACATCTCCAACGGTATTCAATACGTGACCCTACAAAAATATTTTTTACATCCAAGTTTAGTTATGTACTCTTTTACAACCCCACCAATAAAATCGAAATTCGGATAACAAATAGGTGGGGGACTACTAATAATAAACCACTTGTACCAATCATTATGATGTGCCAATCAAAAACACTAAAGAGCAGTTAGATCATATTTATTACTCTTTTTTGCAAGTGCATATCAATGCTAAACCTTTTACTAGCCACAACAACTTGCGCAATTATGCTAAGCTAAAACCATTTTCCTAAGTCAAACTAGCACAGGTTGGATGTTCTTCATCCATTTTTTTGTGCAAGATCACATATTGAACACCACTAGAAATGCTCTTAGTCACCTCTTTTACCCATTATAGAGTTATAGTAGCAAATGGTGCTTAGAATTTGTAACTCATTTAAGTAATGTTCTATAATTCTTTTAACACACAACAGTTTGTTTCTACCATCCAAAACAAGAAAGTCTTTTTCAACTTACTTTACTTTAAATTATGTGTAATGCTTGAATTTTCTTCTAATAATGAATTCTAGGTTTCAAAATGATTTCATGTCAATGGGGTAAGTTTTTGGTGTTTTAAGGTTTTAGAAGTTCTTAAATTAAACTTTTGAAATAACTTTTAAAAGGTATATTTTGTTACTGACCATTGATTCACCCATCTTGTGGCATGATGGGTGGACAAGATTATTCTCAAGTTGGTGGCTACAGCTAGAAATAAAACCTTAATTTTAAAAAGAAACTAAATATAAACCCATGTTTACATTTATAGCCAAGGTTAGTGTGAACCCAAAAATAGTTGGTCAACATTGTTATAGCAAGCCAACCACACTAGCTTCTTTTTTTCTGGCGAAATAAAGCCAAAAAGCTCGATACAAATTTGAAGGGCTATAGGTACATGCAAAAAAGTAGAAGGAAAACACAACCATTGGTAGTTAGATCACATTAGTGGCATCCACCAATGGAACCATATGGCTTTGTGGTCGGTCATGGTTATCATCACAATGTTTCAACACTCCACCAATCCCCATTACCACCTTAGGATGTGACCAATGCTAGTTGGAGGAGTTGCTTGGTGCAAAATCTTTTGGTGGTTCTATTGGTCACCTTGTTCATCATCAAGCCACTCTTCCTATTTCTTTGGGTGAGTTTGGTTTCTTTTCTATGGTTTGGATTGTTGCCCCTAATTCTTCAAGTGTTGGGCATTGATTGCTCCTACATTTGTCATTCATTTTTAGCAAGATGATCATCTTATTTTTTTCAATGCATTAACACATGTTGAAATCAGCACTTTCTCGTTTTAGATGGCATTATGAGATGTCCAGACCATATTACCTTAGGGTGTTCATTTTCATGTCCCACCCTTTGAGAGCCTAATGGTTCAATCTTACCTTTAGTTGCGGGCTTCTTTGGCAAATTGCTTACACGAACAAGAGTTTGCCTCCCTTCTAGTAGATGTTCTTTTGAATATCACACGAACATGTTTTCGCTCATGTTTGAGTTCAAGGGCAAGTGTTTGGTTATTAATTTGTTTTACCACATTAACATTTTGTTTATCATTGGCCCATTTTCTTGTAGCACTATGTACCTGTCTTGGCTTGCTACATCCTATAGTTATGCACCTTTCACGATGTCAATGTGGTCATACCATTGACGATCTAGGTACTCATTTGCTTCGGTGCCCATGTGGGAGTGAGCGTATAGTAGCCCATAACACATTTTGGGACATTGTTGCAATTATTGTTTTGGAAAGCACAATACATGTTGAGAGGGAGGTTTTTCACCTTTTCCTTTGTCACACCTGATGAGAAGTGGATATTCTTATTATTAGAGATGGCTTCCATACTTTGATGGACATTGTCATGGTTGACCTGACTTACATAGATATGGTGCAGTGAACATTGACGACAATAACACATGTAGCAACGATGGCTAATCAAGAGAGGACATAATCTTATGTCGAATGAACATCGATGACTTCTTTCCCCTTGCTATTGAAATGTATGGGTGTCTTCATTTTCATTTTGATTCATTCTTGATTGCTTGTGCACAAACCATTTTGGCGTGTCATCAATGATCTTCTTTAATCCCCTTAATGCTCATTTCCCACTATCAATAGCATGTGTCCATAGCCCTATAACATGCGCAAGCCATATTGATTCTTCAACAAACTGTTGCACTTTGTCAAGGTTCCTCATCTCTTCCACACATTATAGCTAGTGCATCTTCGTCACTAGCTGATTTGTGGCAGACGACAATTTTCTCATCTTAGGACTTTTTTGTTATCATTATCATCATTTCATGGCCTTGGGTCATATTTGCATAGGGTTTTTTTTTCCTTATTATTTTGTTGTTTGTTGGCTTTCATTTATTTTTTCTTTGGGTTGTGTCTATTCATGCTTTCATTTGCCTTGAACTTTTGATGGATGGGTTCCTATCCTTGATTTTTATATACAAAATTTTTCTTCCCATTTCAACTTTTGAGTTGCCAAGTGTTTCAAAAGTTTAAGGTTTAGTGTTGCAAGTGTTTGGCTAAGGATTAGGGTCTAGTGTCACCAACAAGTTTTGTGAAATAGGATGGAAAGGATTTTTTAAAAAATTGGGTTGCGACTTGTGAGAGAGATGTTTTAGGAGTTGATTTTTAAGTCCTAAAAATTGAGACTGTAATTTCTTTTTCTTGAAAAAGTTCAAAAATCCCATTTTATGTTCTGGAGTAAACTTTGTGAAATTACATTCTATAACTAGCCTAGAACAAAAAGTCAAACCTTATGAGCAAAGAATTTTCAAAAGAAAGTACATGGCCCAGGTGGAGCTAAAAGGCGTTTACTTTCAGAGCTTCCTCACTCCAAGGGTGTGATTCAGCAGAGAAAACAATGTAATTTTTTTAATAAAATTCTTTCCGCCAATAAGGAGGAATTTTGAACACTTTTGGCATGTGGGTGCTTGGCCTCAAGTTACTAATCAAATAACAAATTTTCAAAGGTTAAGGATTTCCTGTTAAAGTTGTTTAGCCCAAAAATTTGAAACCAACTTTTCATTGCTTTGTTTTTTCTCTTTGTTCTCATTTAGAGAAAAAAAGAGGGAGGCAAAATGGAAAGAGATAAATTGAAGAAGAGGAAAAAAATGAGGATAGAACAAATAAGGGTTTGCAGCATAGAATTTCATTTTACTGCAAGGTGTGGATTTCTGGGAATAAATACCTAGGATTTGAGAGTTTTTCTTGGGGTCAAATTTCATGTTTAAGACCATCTTCTACCCTGGTAACTACATTGCTGTTAATTAAGAATTTTATCTAATAGCATTCCAGATTGCACTCCTGTTAGCCACTTTTTTGCTTCAACAAGTTTAGTTTAGTGTTTCAAATTGACATCAATGGGGGATCATTGATGTCATGACGCAAGTATGACCATTTGCAATTTTGTGAGTTGGATTTATGTTGTGTTCATTTTGCCCCCAAATATTTGGTCATGGTACAACATTAAGCTAAATATTGAAGTTTATAATTTGTCACAACTTACAAGTATCTATTATGTGATCTATAGTTAGCAATAACTTCTTAGGATAGGGTGGTAATTGAGATCTCTTAATGATACTCCTGAGTGGGGTTTTGTGGAATATTCATGAATGATTTCATGTACTTACATCTTTTTTTTTGGGGTCAAGTTTTGCAACTTGGCCCAAAAGGATTCAACAAATGAAAAAACTCAAAAAAATTGTGATTTTCAGGGTTTTTTTCACCACTTTTTCAAATAAAAACAATTAAATTACTACATCTAGACATAGGCACTTCATAGGCTTCCACTTGTAGCAACACTTTTGTTAAAATGCTACAGCCCACGTAGGACACTAGCCATTTAGTTCTAATCAATGCTGAGGATCCTTCCCAGTGGACCTACTTGAGAAATTTGAAAAAAAACCATGGCATCACTCTCCTTGAGCTTCTTTGGTTTGATTACAAGAGTTATGTAAGGTTTTCAAATTTTATGAAAATTAATTTGTTAAGCAAACAATACCCATCTATTTGCAACGTCACAACTTGGGAAAAGGGCATACATGACAAATAATCATTTAAAAATCCCAAGTTCCCAATGTGTTACTAAATATATTCCTGCAGGTCCTGATGAAGTTCCCACTGTGTTCCTTAAGTTCCCAATTTGTTCCCCAAGATGTTCCCAACAGCACCACACTTTATTCCATACCTTTTGCTCAAAGTTGAACATGCATTCTTACAAACATGGGCCACCCCCAACTAATTAATAACACTGACAATAGGTTCAAGACTCAGTAATATGTTGCTGTATTAGGTTATTACCATGTCTCATTGCCAAAGGTACTAAAATTGAATGGCAAATTTGTAATTGTGCTGCTCCTAAACTGCCAAATCTATTGTGAAATTTTAGTTGTTTTGTAATAAGGTTCCAAAACTATTAAAAAACATGAAAATTTTGCAAATCACCTGCTTTCTACTCAAATTGTACTACCCTATGACCTTGGCAACTTGGACACTAGTTATATTATTTTCAGAAGTGTTGAAATTTTCAAAACAAGTCCAAATAACAAAATTATGTGAAGAGGAGTTTGAGTCTTTAAAAATATTCTATTTGTTGAAATGAAAAGTTCGAAATCAATTAACTATTTGACAAATGTGTGTCAAAGCGGCCAAGGTACTACAATATGCCCATTTTGTCTTCCCACAATCATGATGATGATGAACAACTTTGCAAATTCAAAAATGTGGTGTAGACTAGACCTTAACCCATTAGTGGCAACAATGGAACAAGGGTATCCATCCTCTTCTTATTTTCAATTTCTCAAGGGACTTTTTGTTCCACCATAAGGAAAAATGTAAAAAACATGTTGGGCTTTGAAACCTCCAAAAGAATTTCTTCATTTTGTCCAACAAAAGCTCAGATATGTTAACAAATGGCTCTGTAAATTTGCCTCTTTCATTGAATAACTTATCCCCATCATGTTCCCAAGGTCAATGATCCATCTTCCTTTGTAGGACTACCCTCGTGCACAAGATGAAAATTTACAAATGATAGATTGTTTAACAGGATTCAAGACCGAATTACAATGCAACATAGTATGTTAGAGCATCTCCAGAGGTGCTCAGTGTGTGATCCTGAAGAGTATGATTGGATAAATAAACATTAACATATGCCGGGTAGCTAAAGAAAATACTTTTGGCTCAGCATAATGGCATACTGTGCGGAGGGTGGTGAAAGGCACAACAATCCGTGTGAATGACTTCTTCTTCACATTGGTTTTTATCGGCTGTCATAATGATTGGTCCAAGTGGTTTGCTATTAGTAGTTCCATAGCTTGTCGCCATCCCAGTTTTAGTTTTAGGGGGAGGGTGAGGGGTTTGAAAAAAGTATATAACTAAACTTGGATGTGAAAAATATTTTTGCAGTGTCATATACTGAGCACCACCGTAGATGCTCTATGTGCAGGGTAATCCTGGTAAAAGCGAGGGTGTAAAACCATAGCCAGGGCAAATTGACAACCACTGCGGAAAGTTACAACCCATCTGTGGTGGATGAAGATCCTCATCTAATCCAATCCAATCCAATCCAATCCCCTCCATCCCCCCAAGAGCCTTTTTGGTTCACTGTGTTCCCAATAGTTATTCCTCATGGATCTGGTCCCTTAAGAGCTTTTTTTGTTCATTGGATTGCGAATGGTCATTCCGGGCGCCTTGCCTGCAAATCAAGAAGTCCTGACATAAAACCCAAGCACCAGGGTTCTACAACATTTTGCATTTTTGACCATGGTGGTGAGACCATGCAACATCAGGAACATAGATATTGCAAAACTCTTCACCAAAAAAATTTGAAGGCATGGGAACAAAATAATCAATCTCATCCACCATCTTCTGTCCAAGTAAATTCCCAATGTGGTTGTGATTTCACCCGGACCCAAAATTTATCAAGGAAGGAAGGTTGTTTGTTTTGTTTGTTATGTTGAGATCTCTCAAACCACTGAGCTTCATGCTGCACTCTCAGTATCTTTGGAAAGCTCTGGATGAGTAGGGGTGCACTGACTTAGTTTGAGAGTGTTTGGAGCTACAGTGTGAAATCTATTGATTATTGAACCATTTTCTCAATGAATCGAAACTGAAAACTGTAATAGAATTTGGGGGC
>Ga0116229_10007874_pt1 | contig 16722 bp, 10 predicted proteins | sample S1TSphgellanicum_3_FD_87313 | JGI IMG/M metagenome (GOLD analysis project Ga0116229, IMG submission 87313) | Host-associated microbial communities from peat moss isolated from Minnesota, USA - S1T2_Fc - Sphagnum magellanicum MG | ecosystem: Host-associated > Plants > Peat moss > Unclassified...
CGCGCCGTCGGGCGCCGGGCCGGTGGACTGGGATTGGGACTGGGACTGGGATTGGGATTGGGACTGCGACGGCGCCGCGCCGTGGCCGTGCAGCGGCGGCTGGGTGGTTGACGGCGTGTCGCCCAGTTCGTGGAACTTGACGTCGAGGATCCGTGCCGTGTTGTCGGCGCGCTCCAGGAAGGTGCCCAGCCGCGTGAAATAGAAGGCTTCGTCCTTGAGCATGGTGCCGATGGTCACGCCGCGCGAGAGGTGCGAACGGAACTTCACCCATTCGAAGAACTGCTTGGGATCGCGCTGCAGCATGCCGTCGCGCAGCTGGCTCTGCAGCTGCAGCCAGGTGTAGTTGTGGGTCTCCCAGACGTCGGTGGTGAGCGAGCCGCGAACCGCACGCGCGTTCTCGCGCGCGTTCTGCAGGCAGGCGTAGATGGACGAGGGATTGTTCGGGTCGCGCACCATGAAATCGAGCACGTCCGGGGCCGCCACGTGCTCGTGCACGGCATCGAAGCCGGGCTGCAGCTCCGAGATGCCGAGCATGGCCCGCCAGCCGCGCTCGGACTGCTGCGGCGACTGGGGCAGCAGCGAGGTGGTCAGCGTCACATCGAGCATGCGCGCGGTGTTCTCCGCCCGCTCGATGTAGCGCGCCATCCAGAACAGGTGGTCGGCGGTGCGGCTCAGCATGGGCGGGCCTGGGGCGTCATGCTTCGAGCACCCAGGTGTCCTTGGTGCCGCCACCCTGAGAGGAGTTGACGACCAGCGAACCCTCGCGCAGCGCCACGCGCGTCAGCCCGCCGGGGACCATGGTCACCTCCTTGCCCGACAGCACGAACGGGCGCAGGTCGATATGGCGCGGCGCGATCCCCGCGTCGACGTAGGTGGGACAGGTCGACAGCGCCAGCGTGGGCTGGGCGATGTAGTTGTCCGGCCGGGCGACCAGGCGGGCACGGAAGTCCTCGATCTCCTGGCGTGTCGAGGCGGGCCCCACCAGCATGCCGTAGCCGCCGGCGTTGTGCACTTCCTTGACGACGAGCTCGCCCAGGTGCTCGAGCGTGTAGTTGAGGTGGTCGCGCTCGCGGCAACGGTAGGTCGGCACGTTGGAGAGCATCGGCTTCTCGTCCAGGAAGAACTCGATCATGTCGGGCACGTACGGGTAGATGGACTTGTCGTCGGCGATGCCGCCGCCGATCGCATTGGCCAGCGTGACGCGGCCGCTGCGGTACACGTCGAGCAGGCCGGCCACGCCCAGGGTCGAGTCGGCGCGGAAGGCCGTCGGATCGAGGAAGTCGTCGTCGATGCGGCGATAGATGACGTCGACGCGCAGGGGCCCGCGCGTGGTGCGCATGTAGACGCCCTTGTCCTGCACGAACAGGTCCTTGCCCTCGACCAGCTCGATGCCCATCTGCTGGGCCAGGAACGCGTGCTCGAAGTACGCCGAGTTGTACATGCCCGGCGTGAGCAGGACGACCGTCGGGTCGTCGACGCCCTGCGGGGCGACCGAGCGCAGGTTCTCCAGCAGCAGGTCGGGATAGTGCTCGACCGGTGCCACGCGGTTGCGCACGAAGAGTTCCGGGAACAGCCGCATCATCATGCGGCGGTTCTCGAGCATGTAGGACACCCCGCTGGGCACGCGCAGGTTGTCCTCGAGCACGTAGTACTCGCCGGCGCCGGCGCGCACGATGTCCACGCCGGCGATGTGCGCGTAGATGTTGCTCGCCACGTCCACGCCGCGCATCTCGGGCCGGTACTGCGAATTGCCCAGGACCTGCTCGGTAGGCATCTTGCCGGCGCGCAGGAAGTTCTGCTCGTGGTAGACGTCGTGCAGGAACAGGTTGAGCGCACGCACGCGCTGGCGCAGGCCGGCCTCCAGGAAGCGCCATTCGGGCTCGGGGATGATGCGCGGGATCACATCGAACGGGATGAGCCGCTCGGTGCCGGCTCCGTCGCCGTAGACGGCGAAGGTGATGCCGACGCGGCGGAAGACCTGGTCGGCCTCGGTGCGCTTGAGGCGCATGAGGTCCTCGCTCTGCGCGGCGAGCCATTGCTCGAAACACCCATAGTGCGTGCGCACGCCGCCGTGCGCCACGTACATCTCGTTGAAGATCGAGCTCTGCGTCACTTTGCCTCGATCGTTAAGGGGCAGGTTCGTTGGGGGCAGGCGTCAGCGGCCAGCGAACCGTGACCGTCCGGGCGAATGCTATCCGCTTTCGTCAAGCAATAAGTGCGCCATCGCACAGTGAACTATCGAGCCGTGCGCCATCGCACGCTGGCGCGGATGGCGCGTGCCGATTTTCCCACGACTGCGCGTACGCCTGGAACTTTCCGCTCCCCGGAACGCGGAAGCAGGCCCACCGCACCACCTTGGTGCGTCGGCAGCGATCCCGCGCCTGCTGGCGGTGCGCCGCATCGGCCGAGCCCGCCGGCAGGCGCCGGTCGGCCGGCGCGGACGGCCTCATTGCGGGGCACCGAACACGGCATCGGGCAGCGCGAGGGCCAGCCATGGAAAGAGGCAAATCAGCCCGACCGCGGCGATGATGAGGCCGACGAAAGGCAGCACGCCACGGATCAGCGCGCGCAGCGGGATGTCGGGCGCGACGTTCTTGATCACGAACAGGTTGAGCCCGACCGGCGGATGGATCAGCCCGAGTTCCATCGTGATGGTCATCACGACACCGAACCAGACGAGGTCGAAGCCGCTGGCCTTGATCGGCGGCAGGACGATCGGCGCGGTCATGAGGATCACCGACACCGGCGGCAGGAAGAAACCCAGGCCGATGACCAGGAGCAGCACCAGGGCGACCAGCGCCCAGCGCGACAGCTGCAGGGCCGTGATCCACTGCGCGGCCGACTGCGAGATGTGCAGGTAGCTCATCACGTAGGTGTAGAGCAGCGACATGCCGATGATGAACATCAGCATGGTCGACTCCTTGATGGCGCTGCCGAGGATCGCCCCCATCTGCGACGGCCGCCACGCGCGGTAGACCGCGGCCACCAGCACCAGCGCCAGCAGGCCGCCCAGGCCCGCGGTCTCCGACGGGGTCGCGAAGCCGCCGTAGAGGGCGACCATCACGCCGATCAGCAGCACGAGGAAGGGCAGCACGCGCGGCAGCAGGCTGGCCTTGTGGGCCATCGTGAAATGCTCGACGCGCAGGATCTCGGAGCGCGCGCCGCCGCCCGCGGCAAGGGCCGCCGCAGCGAGGAATTCACGGCGGTACTTCCAGGCGGCGTACGCCGAGAACAACACGACCAGCAGCAGGCCCGGCACCACGCCGGCCAGGAACAGGCGGCCGAGCGATTGCTCGGCCGCGACCGAGAACAGGATCATCGTGATCGACGGCGGCAGCAGGATGCCCAGCGTGCCGCCGGCGGCGATGATTCCCGCCGCCAGTCCCGGCGAGTACCCGCGCGCGCGCATCTCGGGGATGCCGGCACTGCCGATCGCCGAGCACGTGGCCGGGCTCGAACCGGCCATGGCGGCAAAGAGCGCGCAGGCCAGCACGTTGGCGATGCCCAGGCCGCCGGGTACCCGGTGCAGCCACGCATGCAGCGCCGCGTACAGGTCGGAGCCGGCGCGGCTGCGCCCGATGGCCGCGCCCTTGAGGATGAAGAGCGGGATCGACAGCACGGTGATGCTGGCGATCTCCTCGTAGACGTTCTGCGTGACGGTGTCCAGCGCCGATACCGGCATGAAACCCAGCATGAACGCCAGTGCCACCGAGCCCAGCGCGAAGGCGATGGGCAGGCCCGAGAACATCGCCGCCAGGGTCGTGGCGGCGTACAGCAGCCCGATGGCCGTCGTGCTCATGCGGTGCTCATGCGGCGCTCACGCGGGGCTCATGCGGGCCTCACGCGCCGTCCGCGCGGCGCGCCCGCGGACCCCCCAGGACCTGCGACAGCAGCTGGAGCGTGAGCAGGCTCATGCCCCCCGCCATCAGCCCGTAGGGGAACCACAGCGGCGGGGCCCAGCTGGACGACGTCGTCATGCCCTCGACCCAGGCCTCGCGCACCATTGACCAGGATTTCCAGGAGAAGAACGCACAGAAGGCGAGCGAGACCAGGTCGCACAGCCACCAGCGCAGGCGGTTGACGCGCTCCGGGAGCAGCCCGGCGAGGACCTCGATGCCGATGTGGCCGCGCTGCTCCTGCACCCAGGCGCCGGACCCGAAGGTCACGAAGACCAGCAGGAACACGGCCACCTCGTCCTGCCAGTCGGTCGGCAGGTGCAGGAAGTAGCGCAGCACGACGCTGCTCGTGAGCACGCAGCAGGCGGCCACCATCGCCACCATCGCCAGCACGAGCACGGCCGCGTTCAGCCGTCGCAGCGGGCGCCGCAGCGCTACCCACGCCGGGGCGCCGTCGGGCCCGGCGGTGCTCAAAGGGTCTTCTCGACCAGTTGCAGCAGCCGCGCGCAGTTCGGGCTGCGGGCGGCAAAATCCTTCCAGGCCGTCTCGCGCGCGATCGCCTGCCAGCGCTTGACCGTCGCCTCGCCCAGGTCATGGGCGCTGCCGCCCGACTTGGCGTAGACCTCGGCGACGGCCCGGTCGTCGCTGCGCGCAGCCTCCAGCGCGAGCGTCTCGAGCTCGGCGCCGATCGTCATGACGAGCTGCTGCTGGTCCCCGGGCAGCGACTCGAAGGTGGCACGCGACACGAGCAGCGGTTCGAGCATGAACCAGTACGTGCGGCCGCGCCCCGTGGTGAGCTGGTGGGCGATTTCCTCCAGGCGAAAGGAGATCAGGCTGGTCGAGGAGGTCATCGCCGCGTCGAGGGCGCCGGTCTGCATGGCGGCGTAGATCTCGTTGGAGGGCAGGTCGAGCACCGAAGCGCCGGCGTGCTTGAGCACCATGTCCATCTCGCGGCTGCCGCCGCGCACCTTGAGCCCGGCGGCGTCCTCGGGTTCGAGGATCGCGCGGCTGCGGCTGGCGACGCCGCCGGCCTGCCAGATCCAGCTCACGAACAGCACGCCCTTGTCGGCCAGCGTGCCGGCCAGCGACTTGCCGACCTCGGCGGTCTTCCATGCCATGCCCTGCTCGTACGAGGTCACGACGCCGGGCATCAGGCCGATATTGGTCTCCGGCACTTCGCCCCCGGCGTACGACAGCGGCACCAGCGTGAGGTCGAGCGCGCCCTTGCGCAGGGCCGAGAACTGGGCCTTGGTCTTCATCAGCGAGGACCCGGCGTACACCGTGGCCTTGAGCGCCCCGCCGGTGCGCCGGTCGATCTCCGCCGCGAAGCGACGGCAGACGCGATCGCGAAAATCGCCGCCGTCGCCGCTGCCGCCGGGAAACTGGTGCGAGATGGTCAGGTTGCGCTCGGCCGCCGCCGCGGACGCCAGGGCGATCGGTACCGACACCGCCGGCAACGAGGCCGCCGGCAGCCAAGCCAGAGCGCGCGCGAGCGCGCGACGTGTACTGTCCATGTGCTCCTGTCTCCTGGGCGGTGGCACGGCCCGTGGGCGCAAGGCGCCTCGGCATGGCCCGCACTGTGCGCGGCATTGTAAGCACGTCCGTCCCGCAGCGGCACCGCAAACGTATACTGGCGCGGCGATTCGCTTCCGCAACGATGCCCCAGGCGAACCCGGGGCGCCGGGAGCATGGGGCAACATGAATAGACAGGATTCCAGTGCGGCGGGCGCGGCCACCGGGCTCATCCTGGCCAACCTGCGCGGACCGCTGGGGCCGCGACTGGCCGTGCGCCTGGAACACGGCCTGCTCGACATCACGGTGGCGGCGCGCGCGCTCGGATTCACCGTCCCGCAGACCACGGACGCGCTGATCGGCGCGGGCGAGGGCCAGCTGCGGGCCTGCATGGCCCAGGCCCTGGCGCAACGCCGGGACGACTGGATCGTGGCCGAGGACGCGGCGCCGTTCGCGCCCAGCGTGACCAATCCGCAGAAGATCATCTGCATCGGCCTGAACTACCGCCGCCACGCGCGCGAGATCGGCATGGCCGAACCCAAGGTGCCGATCGTCTTCAGCAAGTTCAACAACGCGCTCACCCACCACCGCGCGACCATCCCGACCGCCGGCCTGCCCGGGAACCACTTCGACTACGAGAGCGAGCTCGTGCTCGTGATCGGCCGGCGCTGCGTGGACGTTGCGGAATCGGACGCGCTCGGCGGCGTCTTCGGCTACAGCACGGGCAACGACTTCTCCGAACGCAGCTACCAGCTCATCACGAGCCAATGGCTCTCGGGCAAGTCGAGCGATGGCTTCGCGCCGCTGGGCCCCTACCTGGTCACGGCCGACCTGGTCGGCGACCCCAACGCGCTCAAGCTCGAGACGCACGTCAACGGCCAGTTGCGCCAGTCGTCGACCACGGCCGACTTCATCTTCAACTGCCAGCAGATCATCGCCTTCTGCTCGCGCCTGTTCCCGCTCGAGCCGGGGGACATCATCTACACGGGCACGCCGGAAGGGGTCATACTGGGCATGCCCAAGGAACGGCAGGTGTGGCTCAAGCCCGGCGACAAGGTCGCCACGACCATCGAGAAGCTCGGCACGCTGGAGGTTACGGTCGGCTGAGCGCGGGAGTTGCCGATGAGCTCCAGCAACAATGACGACGCGAAGCGGCCCGCGGCGCGCAAGCGCAGCGCAACGGCGGACGGGGCCGCGGCGGGGCGGCCGGACCGGATCCTCGACCCGCCGGACGAAGCGATCGTGGAGATCGCGCTCGATGCCACGGTCACGCGCTGGACCGCCGGCGCCACGCGGATGTTCGGCTACCGTGCCGACGACATGCTGGGCAAGTCGGTCGCGCGGCTCTACCCGGCCGACAAGATCACCGAACCGCGCGAGCTGATGGCGCGCATCACGCGCGGCGAGCGCAAGCTGCAGTTCGAGACCACGCGCCTGCACCGCAACGGCCGGGTCGTGCGCGTCATGGCCACCTTCGGCCCCATCCACGACGGCGAGGGCCGCATCGTCGGGATGTCGTCCGTGATGCATGCCTCGCTGCGCACCAAGTCGGTCCACGAGCTCGATGCGCAACTGGCGGCGATCGTCGATTCGACCGACGACGCCGTGATATCCAAGCGCCTGGACGGCACGGTGCTCAGCTGGAACCCGGGCGCCGAGCGCCTGTTCGGCTACTCGGCCGCGGAGATGATCGGGCGCTCGGTCACGCGCCTGTTCCCGCCCGAGCGGATCACCGAAGAGGACCTGCTGCTGACGAGCATCGCACGCGGCGAGCGCGTCGCCCACTTCGAGACGGTGCGGGTACGCAAGGACGGCTCGCGCGTCGACGTCTCCGTGACCCTCTCGCCGCTGCGCGACGAGCTCGGCCGCATCGTCGGCGCGTCCAAGATCGCGCGCGACACCACCGAACGCCAGCGCATGATCGCCAGCCTGGCCGAGCAGAGCGAACGCTTTCGCGTCACGCTGCAGTCGATCGCCGATGCGGTCATCGCCACCGACGCGCGCGGCAACATCGACTTCGTCAACCCCGTGGCGCAGCGCCTGACGGGCTGGCAGCAGGGCGAGGCGCTCGGCCGCCCGATCGAACAGGTGTTCAACATCGTCAGCGAGCATTCGGGCGTGCGTGCCGAGAATCCGATACGCCGCTGCCTGGCCGAGCAGCGCGCCGTCGCGCTGCCCGATCCCTGCCAGCTCGTCTGCCGCGACGGCTCCAAGCGCAGCATCGAGGACTCGGCGGCACCGATCCTCGACAGCCTGGGCGACGTGCGCGGCGCGGTACTGGTGTTCCACGACGTGAGCGAACAGCGGCGGCTGGCCAGCGAGATGCGCTACCGCGCGACCCACGACCCGCTCACCGACCTGATCAACCGCGCCGAGTTCGAGGCGCGCATCGGCCACCTGGTGGCCGAGCCGCGCGCGGGCGTCGAGCACGGGGTGCTGTTCATCGACCTGGACCAGTTCAAGCTCGTCAACGATGCCTGCGGCCACGCGGTCGGCGACCGCCTGCTGCAGCAGATCGGCGAGCTGGTGATGCTGCAGGTCGCCCCGCGCGATACCGTCGCGCGCCTCGGCGGCGATGAATTCGGCGTGCTGACCATCGGCGGCGGCGCCGAACGCGCACAGACCCTGGCCTGGCAGATCTGCCGCGCCGTGGAGGATTTCCGGTTCGCGCACGACGGGCGCAACTTCCGCATCGGCGCCAGCATCGGCCTGGTTCCCCTCGATGGCCAGTGGAACTCGAGCGCGGCGGTCCTGCAGGCTGCCGAGGCGGCCTGCTATGCCGCCAAGGAGGAAGGCCGCAACCGCGTGCATTGCTGGTTCGACCTGGACAAGGCGGTGCGCACGCGCAAGGGCGAGATGGAGCTCGTTACTCGCCTGTCCGAGGCCCTCGAGGAGAACCGCCTGCTGCTCTACGCGCAGCGGATCGTCCCGGCGCGCGGCGAGGATGCCCACCGTCACTTCGAGGTGCTGCTGCGCATGCCCGACCGCCTGGGCATGATCGTGCCGCCGGGCCGTTTCCTGCCGGCAGCCGAGCGTTACCAGATGGCTGCACGCATCGACCGCTGGGTGGTGCAGCGGGTGTTCGCGTGGATGAGCGACAGCCCGGAGACGATGGCGGGCATCGGCACCATGGCCGTGAACCTGTCCGGCCAATCGATCGGCGATCGCGCCTTCCACCGCTACGTCAGCGATGCGCTGGAGCAGCACCCGCAGCTCTGCGCCAAGCTGTGCTTCGAGATCACCGAGACCGCGGCCATCACCAACCTGGCCGACGCGGTGGAGTTCATGAGCCACCTGCGCGCCCGCGGCGTGCGCATATCGCTCGACGACTTCGGCGCCGGCGCCTCGTACTTCGGCTACCTCAAGAGCATCACGGCCGACTACCTGAAGATCGACGGGCAGTTCGTGCAGAACATCGTGCGCGACCGCATCGACCAGGCGGCGGTGCGCTGCTTCTGCGACATCGCCGGCTCGGTAGGGATGCAGACCATCGCCGAGTGCGTCGAGACCGAGGCCGCAGCCGACCTGCTGCGCGGCCTCGGTGTCGATTTCCTCCAGGGCTACCTGTTCCACCGGCCCGAGGAGATGGACCGGGCCACGGCCAGGCAGCAGAGCGCCGATCAGGACAGCCGGTAAAGGCGCCGGCACTAAAAAAAAGCTCCCCTCTCCCGCGCGGCGCGCGGGAGAGGGGCCGGGGGTGAGGGCGTGCGCCGTGGAAGATCGTGCGCCCTCACCCTAGCCCTCTCCCGCGGTGCGGGAGAGGGGACTTTCCTGGCCCTCTCCCGCAAGCGGGACAGAGGACAATTCGTCATGCGGCGGCGAGGCGCCCCGACTGGTAGTCCGTTATCGCCTGGTCGATCTCGGCGCGGGTGTTCATCACGAACGGCCCGTACTGCACCACCGGTTCGCCGATCGGACGGCCCGCGATCAGCAGGAAGCGGGCGCCCTGGCTGCCGGCGACGACCCGGACCGCGTCTCCCGGGCCCAGCAGGCCGGCCGCGTTGCCGGGCAGCGCACGCGCATCGGCGCCCACGCTCGCATCGCCCTCGAACAGGTACAGGAAGGCGTTGTCGCCGGCCGGGAGCGGCGCATCGAATTGGGCCCCGGCCGGCAACTGCACGTCCACGTACAGCGAGGCCATCGACGCCGCCTTGGCCGGCCCGCGCGTACTCTGGGCGCCCTGGATCAGTTCGCCCAGGATCACGCGGGCCTGCCCGCCGCCGGCGAGCGCGACCGCCGGGATCTCGCCGGCCGGGATATCCCGATAAGCCGCCGGCTTCATCTTGTCGCGCGCGGGCAGGTTGATCCACAGCTGGAAGCCGCGCAGGCGCCCTTCGATCTGCTGCGGCATCTCGGAGTGGATGATGCCGCGCGCCGCGGTCATCCACTGCACGTCGCCCGGGCCCAGGTCGCCGCGGTTGCCCAGGTGATCCTCGTGGCGCATGCGCCCATCGAGCATGTAGGTGACGGTCTCGAAGCCGCGATGCGGGTGCGAGGGAAAGCCGGCCAGGTAGTCGACCGGGTCGTAGGACGAGAACTCGTCGAGCATGAGGAAGGGATCGAAGCGCAGCGCCTGCGATCCGCCCAGGCTGCGGCGCAGCTTCACGCCGGCCCCGTCCGACGTGGCGATGCCCGGTACGACGCGCTGCAGGGTCCTGATGTTCATGTGGCCGCTCCCGCGATGCTTGCTCAAGCGGTGATTAGACCTCGTATGTTATCGATAGAAAAGCGGATAAAATCGGTCTTATTGATCGAATTTTTGGATTGTTAGCTGTAACGGAACCGATGGAGGCCTGGGATGATCGATCCTCCGCGCATCACGCTGGATCAGTGGGCCGCGCTGCAAGCGGTCGTCGAGTCCGGCAGCTACGCCGCCGCAGCACAGCGCCTGCACAAGAGCCAGTCGACGCTGAGCTACGCCATCGCGCAGATCGAGCGCCTGTCCGGGGTCCGGGTGTTCATCGTCCAGGGCCGCAAGGCGGTCCTCACCGCCGCCGGCGAGGTGCTGTACCGCCAGGGCCGCCAGCTCGTCGAGGCGGCGCAACGCGTCGAGCGCACGGCGGCCGACCTGGGGAGCGGATGGGAGCCACAGATCGCCTTGGCCGTCGAGATCATCTTTCCCACCTGGCTGCTGTTGCAGTGCCTGGCGCGTTTCGCGCAGGAGCGGCCGCAGACCCGGATCGAACTGATCGAGTCCGTGCTCGGTGGCACGAGCGAGGCATTGCTCGAGGGCCGCGTCGACCTGGCCATCGGTCCCTTGATCCCGCAGGGCTTCACGGGACCCTGGTTGATGCGCGTGCGCTTCGTCGCCGCTGCGCATCCGGACCACCCGCTGCACCACCTGGGCCGAGCGCTCACCCCCGCCGACTTGCGCCAGCACCGCCACCTGGTCGTGCGCGAGACCGGAGCGCAGCGCAGCACCGCGCTGTCCATCGACGCCGAAGCACGCTGGACGGTATCGAACAAGTCCACCGCGATCCGCGCCGCCTGCATGGGGCTGGGCTTCGCGTGGTTTCCCGAGGACAACATCCGCGAGGAACTGCGCTCGGGCAGGCTCAAGGCCCTGCCGATGCCCGAGGGCTCGCAGCGCTATGGCGATCTCTACCTGATACGGGCCGATGACGACGCGATCGGGCCTGGCGCGCAGCGGCTGGCCCAGATCATCCGCGCCGGCGTGGACGAATGCGCTACCGCCGCGACGCCGGCGCACGCCGATTGATGCAAGCCGCGGGCAGCGCTACGCCATCGAATGACATAAGCAAATTCGAAATCCCGGCGCGAAAAAGAAATGATCCGCAAGACCCCGTCCGATCCGGACGGTGCAGGTGCACAAAAGCGCTAAGATTTCGATTGCCCTGGACGATGTGCAGGGTCGAAGCGTGCGGGAAGCCAAGCCGGCTGAGAAGCGGCGCGCCTTCCAGGGCCCCGGGCCCGCCGTCTTCGCCGCGGCCGCCCGGCCCCGAAGCATCCTTTTGTCGAGAGTGCCGCTCCCATGTGGATCGTCCAAGTCGCCCTGCGCCGTCCGTACACCTTCCTGGTGATGGCGCTGCTGATCGTGCTGGCAACGCCACTGGCCCTGCTGAACATGGCCACCGACATCTTTCCGGACATCAACATCCCGGTCGTCAGCGTCATCTGGAACTACGGCGGCCTCTCGGCGCAGGAGATGGGCCAGCGCATCACCTCGGTCACCGAGCGCGCGCTCACCACCACCGTCAACGACATCGAACACATCGAATCGCAGTCGCTGGCCGGCGTCGCGGTCGTCAAGATCTTCTTCCAGCCCGGCGCCAACATCCCGACCGCCATCGCGCAGGTCGTCTCGATCTCCTCGGCGCAGCTGCGCCAGCTGCCGCCGGGCATCACGCCGCCGCTGATCATCAAGTACTCGGCCTCCAGCATCCCCGTGATCCAGCTCGGCCTCTCGGACCCGACCATGTCGGAGCAGCAGCTGTTCGACACCGCGACCAACTTCCTGCGCCCGCAGCTGGTGAACATCCCGGGTGCAGCGGTGCCCTACCCGTTCGGTGGCAAGTTCCGCCAGATATCGGTCGACCTGGACACCAACGCGCTGCTGGCCAAGGGCCTGACGCCGATCGACGTGGTCAACGCGGTCAACGTGCAGAACCTGATCCTGCCCTCGGGCACGGCCAAGATCGGCGAAACCGAATTCAACGTCGACGTGCAGGGCTCGCCCAGCACGATCGCCGGGCTCAACGACCTGCCGGTGCGCTCGCAGAACGGCGCCACGACCTACCTGCGCGACGTCGCGCACGTGCGCGACGGCTTCCAGCCCCAGACCAACATCGTGCGCCAGGACGGCCAGCGCGGCGTGCTGGTATCGGTGCTCAAGAACGGCAACGCCTCGACGCTGCAGGTCGTCAGCGACCTGCGCGACCTGCTGCCGGTCGCGCTGCAGACGCTGCCCAAGACCCTGAAACTGACCACGCTCTTCGACCAGTCCGTGTTCGTCAAGGCGGCCATCGCCGGCGTGGCGCGCGAGGCCCTGATCGCCGCCTTGCTCACCGCGGCGCTGATCCTGCTCTTCCTGGGCAACTGGCGCAGCACCTGCATCATCGCCATCTCCATACCGCTGTCGATCCTCGCCTCGATCCTGGCCCTGTGGACGATCGGCGAGACGATCAACATCATGACCCTGGGCGGCCTGGCGCTGGCCGTGGGCATCCTGGTCGACGACGCCACGGTCACGATCGAGAACATCGAACGGCACATGCACATGGGTACCGAGATGCACGAGGCGATCCTCGTCGGCGCCGGCGAGATCGCCGTGCCGGCGCTGGTCTCGACCCTGTGCATCTGCATCGTTTTCGTGCCCATGTTCTTCCTCACCGGCGTGGCGCGTTTCCTGTTCGTGCCGCTGGCCGAGGCGGTGGTCTTCGCGATGCTGGCCTCGTACGTGCTGTCGCGCACGCTCGTGCCCACGCTCGTCATGCTGCTGATGGACCGGGCCCAGCCGGCCCGTGACGCCAAGCCCAGCCTGCTGCAGCGGGTGTACCGCCGCTTCGACAGCGGCTTCGAGCACATGCGCGGCGGCTACGTCCTCATCCTGAGCAAGCTGCTCACGCAGCGCGGGCGCTTCGGCGGGGCCTTCCTCGCGTTCTGCGTGCTGTCCTGCGGCCTGTATCCGTTCCTCGGGCGCGACTTCTTCCCCAAGGTGGACGCCGGCCTGATCCGCCTGCACGTGCGCGCGCCCACCGGCACGCGCATCGAGGAGACCGCCCGCCTGTCCGACCGCGTCGACGCGGCCATCCGCGACATCATCCCGCCCGCCGAGCTGTCGACGGTGCTCGACAACATCGGCGTCCCCTACAGCGGCATCAACCTGTCGTACAGCAACGCCGGCGTCATCGGCACCCTCGACAGCGAGATCCAGGTGGCGCTCGCGCCGGAGCACGGGCCGACCAACGGCTACGTCGAGCGCCTGCGCGCCGAGCTGCCGCGGCGCTTCCCGGGCGTCGAGTTTTTTTTCCAGCCCGCCGACATCGTCACCCAGATCCTCAATTTCGGCCTGCCGGCGGCCGTCGACATCCAGTTCTCCGGCAATGCCATGAACGCCAACTTCGCGCTGGCGAGCAAGCTGATGAACCAGGTCCGGCAGATTCCCGGCGCCGTCGACGTGCACATCCAGCAGCGCCTCGACTACCCGAGCGTGGCGCTGCAGATCGACCGCACGCGCGTCCAGCAGCTGGGCCTGAGCGCCGCGGACGTGGCGCAGAACGTGCTGCTCTCCCTCTCGGGCAGCTTCCAGACCGCGCCGGCGTTCTGGCTCAACCCGACCAACGGCATCGTCTACAACATCGCCGTGCAGAGCCCGCAGTACCGGATCGATTCGATCGACGCGCTGATGCGCACGCCGGTCAATGCGGCCGGCCAGCCCAACTCGACGCAGCTGCTGAGCAACCTCGTGCAGCTGTCACCCGAGAGCCAGCTCGCGGTGGTCTCGCACTACAACATCATCCCGGTCGTGGACCTGTACGTGAGCGTCGATGGCCGCGACCTGGGCGGCGTGTCGGGCGACATCCAGCAGCTCGTGGACAGGCTCACGCCCGAGCTGCCGCGCGGCTCGCGGATCAACGTGCGCGGCCAGGTATCGACCATGCAGTCCTCGTTCCTGGGCCTGGGCGTGGGCCTGGTGATGGCCATCGTCCTGGTCTACCTGCTGATCGTGGTCAATTTCCAGTCCTGGACCGATCCGTTCATCATCGTCACCGCGCTGCCCGCCGCGCTGGCCGGCATCGCCTGGATGCTGCTGATCACGGGCACCACGCTGAGCGTGCCCGCGCTCACCGGTGCGATCATGACGATGGGCGTGGCCACCGCCAACAGCATCCTGATGGTGTCCTTCGCACGCCAGCGCCTGCAGGAGGGACGCCCACCGCTGTCGGCCGCGCTCGAGGCCGGCGCGACGCGCCTGCGCCCCGTGCTGATGACGGCGCTGGCCATGATCGTCGGCATGGTGCCGATGGCGCTGGGCCTGGGCGAAGGCGCGGAGCAGAACGCACCGCTGGGACGCGCCACCATCGGCGGCCTGCTGTTCGCCACCGTCTCGACCCTTTTCTTCGTCCCGGTGGTGTTCGCCACCATCCACAGCCGCATGGCACGCAAGGCGGCCGCACGCGCCGCCGCGGCGCCGCCCGGGCCGCCCCCGGGTCCCGCGGCAGGTCCCATAGGAAATGCTGCCCATGTCTGACGATCGCCACGCTTCCATCGGTCTGCACCACGCCGACGCCCCGCCCCGGTCCGGCGCAATTCCGCGCGCGCGCCTGATGCATCGCGCGCGCCAGGCCGCCGTCGTGCTGCTGGTCCTGCTGGCCCTCGGAGCGGCCGGAACGGTCATCGGCCGGGCCATACACGCGCGCGACCTGCGCAGTGCGACCGCGGCGCAGGCGGTGACCTACGTCAACGTCACGATCGCCGGCACCGGCAAGGGCGGCGAGTCGCTGGAACTGCCCGGCACGCTGCAAGGATTCATCGAGTCGCCGATCTACGCGCGCACCGCCGGCTACGTGGTGCGCTGGAACCGGGACATCGGTGCCCGCGTGGCCAAGGGCGAGGTCCTGGCGGAGATCGACACGCCCGAGGTCGACCAGCAATACGCGCAGGCCACGGCGGCACGCGCGCAGGCGGCCTCGAGCCTGGAGTTGGCCCAGACCTCGGCCGAGCGCTGGGAGAGCCTGCGCAAGCGCGACGCCGTGTCGCAGCAGGAACTCGACGAGCGCCGCAGTGCCTTCCTGCAAGCCCAGGCCAACCTGGCCGCGGCCGACGCCAACGAGCGGCGCCTGCGCGACCTGCGCGAGTTCAAGCGCGTCGTGGCGCCCTTTGCGGGGGTGGTCACGCGCCGCAACATCGACGTGGGCGACCTGATCGACCCGGGCAACGGCGGTGCGGGGCGTGCGCTCTTCACGATGGCCCAGACCGATCCGCTGCGCGTGTACGTCTACGTCCCGCAGACCTACGCCAACGCCGTGCACGCCGGCCAGGCCGTCGAGGTGCGGCAGACCGAGCTGAGTGGCCCTGCGCTGCCCGGCACGGTACGGCGCACGGCGGGCGCGATCGACACCGCGACGCGGACGCTGCAGGTCGAGATCAACCTGCCCAACCACGACGGCCGCCTGCTGCCCGGTTCCTATGTGCAGGTCAAGTTGCCGGTCGGCGCCAGCGACAATCTCGTCGCGCCGTCCAATGCGCTGATGTTCCGCCCCGAGGGTCCGCGGGTGGGGATCGTCGGGCCCGACGGCCACGTCCACCTGGCCGCGGTGACGATCGGGCGCGATTTCGGCCAGACCACCGAACTGTTGAGCGGTATCCGCGCCGGCGACCGGATCATCCTCAACCCCTCGGACTCGCTCGCCGAGGGCGATCTGGTCAGCGTCCAGGTCCCGGCCGCGGCCAAGGAAAAGTCGTGATGCACCGGCCACCGGGCGCGCGGGCTCGGGCCGCCCGGGCTGCCCCTGCGGCGCGGCGCGCGCCGCTCGGCCTGCTGGCCGCCGCCGCCGGCGCGGTGCTGTGCGCCTGCACGGTGGGGCCCGACTACCACAAGCCCGAGGCGCCGGCGCCGGCGGCGTGGGCGACCGAGCAGCCCTGGCGCGCCGGCAAGCCCGACGACGGCGCGAGCCGCGGGGCCTGGTGGCGCATCTTCGGCGATGCCCGGCTCGACGCGCTCGAGACGGACGCGCTGGCGCACAACCAGACCCTGGCCGCAGCCGCGGAACACCTCACGCAGGCGCGTGACGTCGTGACCGCCACCGCGGCCGCGCTCTACCCGCAGGTCAACGCCAACCTGGGGGCGGCGCGCGAAAAGATCTCCAAGGACCGGCCGCTGTCCTCGTACACCGTGCCCAACTCCTCGACCGTGCAGAACGACTACACCGCCGGGCTGTCGGTGCGCTACGAGGCCGACCTCTTCGGCGGCATCCGGCGCCAGGTCGAGGCGGCACGCGCCTCGGCCCAGCAGGCGCAGGCCGACCTGGAGAACGCGCGCCTGGTGCTCGCCGCCGAGGTGGCCACGGACTACTTCAGCCTGCGCGAGCTCGATGCCGAGATCGACGTCGTGCGCCAGAACATCGCCGCACAGCGCCACGCGCTGGACTTCGTCAGTTCGCGCCACGACATGGGCGTGGCCTCGGGACTGGACCTGGCCCAGCAGCAGTCCGAACTCGACACCACGATCACGCAGATCGACCTGCTGCGCGTGCAGCGCGCGCAGTTCGAGCATGCGCTGGCGACGCTGGCCGGCGTCGCCGCACCGTCGTTTTCCATCGCGCCGGAGGTCGTGCGCCTGAACGTGCCCGAG
>Ga0116229_10007876_pt1 | contig 16720 bp, 15 predicted proteins | sample S1TSphgellanicum_3_FD_87313 | JGI IMG/M metagenome (GOLD analysis project Ga0116229, IMG submission 87313) | Host-associated microbial communities from peat moss isolated from Minnesota, USA - S1T2_Fc - Sphagnum magellanicum MG | ecosystem: Host-associated > Plants > Peat moss > Unclassified...
GTGCCTGGGAGGTGATTGCTTGGTGCTTTTGTGAATCAACCTGGCATATCTAGCAGATACCAAAGTCTCTTAAATGGGTTGCTTGGTGTGGTGATGGATCTGAACCAGCTGCGGACCGATCATTAGTCAGTATATCTTGGCAAACTCCTTGATTCTAGACAAATGACATTCTACTAGTAATAAGTGTTGGAAGGGTATGGACTTTTGAACATACCAAACTTTTTTCATACCTAGCAGGTACTGGTATTGGGTACTACCGTAGTAACTAGCTTGGCAGATTCAACACTGATGAAATGTTAAAATTGTCAGAAAATATTTTTCCCAAAGAAAAAAAAATTGTGAAAGAAAATAGATAATTTATAGTAATATACAAGAATATTTTATTTTTCAACATGAAATCTTCAAATTTAATTAGTTATTCAACCAGCATGTGTCGAAGCTGCCCTTGTACTACAGTATTTTACAACTTTCATACCAGTCTGGTAGTGGTCCCAAACTTGGCTTTTGCCTGGTATCCAAGCAAGCCCCAGAACAATTGAGTTTTTAGCATGGAGCCCGTGTCCATCTACTGGAACCTGGGGACTCGCACAATAAGGGGCAGAAAACCTGTGAATTCTATGAATGAAGAAATAGGTGAGAACTTAATAACATGTAAGAATGCCCAAGCATTCTGCATGATCCAGTTGCCATTTCCATTCAAAATATGTTATATTCATTACCATAATCTGCACAAATTTTGTGGGGTTTCAGCACCCAAGTTAGATTATTGGTGTTACTTGGATCTGATAGCACACTACTGAACGGGCTCCTTCCACCTAAGAATTTGGCAAGCCTGATAAAGTGAGTCTCAATACAATTATGTGGTCATGGGTTCTACCACATGCTGTTCCAGTGTATAACTGGTGTTGCCCACCTTGATCACATTACAAATGAAACTAGCAGGAGCAAAAGTGAAACCGCCAGATGACTGCCCGTCTCACCTGGGAAAAAACAAAATACCTGAAATAGTGCTTCAATAGTACACCAAAAGCGGTTACTACAGGATAACTAGTTTCAGTTACATTATTTGTGTGCTGCAGTGTGTACCAGCATTAGAGTATGTCCAGCGATGCTTGTATACTCTGCAATGGCATTATACTGCCATCGTAACAAAAATGGCAGTTTTATCAACCTCCAACAGTCATTGGTAATCTGCCAAATAAGTTGCTGGGATCGGTTCATTTTGAGCAGGGCTCCACAATTTGGTGTTGGATACCGAGCTTGGTAGAGGGAGGCTCTGTATACGTAGTCAAACACCATTGACCATGCCAGCAGCGTGAATCATGTGTTTGTTGCAGGCTTTCATGGACATGCAAGAACCCAATGTTGGCGCAACATGGAAGAAAGCAAAAAAAGGAAAAAAAATTGTGGCAGATGAAGAAAAGCAAAGCAGTTATGTTGATCAATGCTTCGGGTGTGGCAAGATCCTATCGTAGGAAAGGGGCAAAAGAATTAAGCTTTTTGGGAGAGGATTGCTACACACTACAACAACAATCAACCTCTATGTTGTGCAAAATGTCTAACTAGAAGCTTGGAGACCAAATGAGGAGTAATCAAACACAATGTGACAAAATTTTGTGGCAATTATCACATAGTGGCTACTCTCAACAAGAGTGATGAGTTTTTCAAAGATACATTATAATAAACTTTAGAGGTTTTCAAAGTAAAACATCCAAAACAAGCAATTGAGTCGCTTTCATACATTGTTGGTTGATTCTTGAAGATGCTCCTAGGTGGGCAAAAACTAAAGAGGAGAGTAAGATTTGACCAACCCCTATGAAGAAGAAAGCTCCTATTAAGTCAATGAATTTAGTTGAGAGCATAGAAAAAACTATAAAAATATCAAAGGCTAGTACAAATGGGGAATTTGGTGGCAAGGCCAAAGTTTTGAAATGGCCACAAGGTTCACAAGCAACCAAGAAAGATCAAAAAATCAAAAGAAAAAAGAGTGTGCATTCAAAGCACAAGCAAGAGCCACTACCAACATGACATGAACTATGTTGAAAAAAACTATGATAATGGAAGATTATAATGCACTTGCATTTTTCCAAATTCAACCAATTGAATTTGCAAACCTTGAGGTGTGCAAGTTCTTAAAGTTGCAATGTTCTGAAGAACTAAACAAACTACACCAACAACTTTGGCTTGTTTTACTACTTCCATCACTTTCAAAAATTTCATTGTCAGCAATAGTTGTTGAACCTACAACAAGTTACTCAATTTTGGTAGAAGATCCAAACTTGGGTACTTTTGCAACTATGCACAATGGACCTAATGTATGTGAAGAGAAAGCTAAAAAAGGTAGGATTAGCAATCAATTTTTCAACTTTGATTTCATGAAAGTGAAAACAGGGAACTTTTTTTCATCCTCAACACTCCCTAAAACCATAACAATAGCAAGCTCAACCAATTTGAGAAATTCAAACATCTTGAACATCAAAATCTAGCTATTGGCCATTCACCCCCACATGTGAATGGTAGGGTTACAATCACGTGATGTCATGCCCGTATACATGGCCTCATACATGACGGCCGATTATGGGCATGCCAATTATGCCTTTAGGGTTAACGTATGCTATTAGGTGTTTTAGGGTTATGGCTTGTTTAAGGTTTCAGCTTTGTTGATGGTTGTATAAAAGGCCAAGCTCTTCCCTTCTCTTGTTAGTTTTTCTAAAATCCTTTTGTAAAGGAGAGTTTCCTCCATAGTTAGACTAGATTTCTAGATGCTCATGGCGGCTATTACACGGCCACCATTTACATACACTACGTTTTCTTTCCAATTTAATTCTAGAAAAATTCCTTTCTATTGCTTAATGTTGAAAGTAGCAGATTTTTCTTGGCTTTGAGTTTCTTGGGTTTCTTTTGCTTACTAGTTTCTTGTGTTCTTAAATTGCTACTACTACTTCTTCTTTTACTCTTGTAATGCACCTACAACAAAAACAACAACAACCATAACTAGCAATAGCATAAGCAAGGGAGAAGGGACACCGGAAACAAGCTACATGCTGTGAAGTTCAAAGCTTCGAAGGGAGGAAGGAGCAAGTAACTCCAAAGCCTATTTTACTACCAACTTTAGGTCTTGGAACACGTACACACACACACACAAGGTTTGATTGCAATACAAGATTTACACTTGGTGATGCAACCCCACATACACTTGCTTTCCTTGTACATGGGTTTTGAAATTAGCATATGGGTTATGCACTCCTATGTGTTTTTGAGCTTGTAGTCATGTAGTAAGTTACCCATGTAGCAGTTCTAGAAAAAGAAGAAAAAGAAGAAAAAAAATTCTTTTCTTCTACACGCCATCATTGTAGAGCTCATAGACATGGATCGTTCTGCAGCCCTGTTGCCAACGTAGTCACCGTCTGTTGTCGTCACCGTCCATCTCCGTTATCGTCGTTGTCGTCGTCGTAGTTGCCATCCGTTGCCATCGCCATCCATCGCCATCCGTTATCGTCATTATCCATTGGCGTCTGTCGCCGTCTGTTGCCATTGTCATCCATCACTGTCAGTTGTCATCATCGTCATCCGTCGTTGTTAGTGGTAGTTGTTGTTCGTCATTATCGCCATATGTCATCGTCCGTTGTAGTCGCCATTTATCGCTATCAGTCATAGTTCCGTTTGACTTCTGATAACGTCCGTCCATTCATCTGTTTAGTTCCATCTGGTTCCATCCGGTTCCATTTGTCTAACCCCTTCCGTCCATCAATGTCTGTCATTGTCGTTCATCTCCGTTGACGCATCGTATTCTTCAAATTGTATGTACTATGTACATATGTGTCCGATACCTTTCCATTATGGTTGCATTTAATTGCATAGGTTTTGTTAGAATTTTGTAGCTAGTGCTCTATATTGCTATAAAATTTTGGGGCATGGGACAACACCATGTCCTTGGATGATGAGAGCACTACCGTTTAGCCAAAGCCAAGGTATCGTTACAAAGTAACACACAATCATTTGAATCGACTTCTTTGAGCTCAAGATCTTCACAACGATACCATCAAGTGTCTATAGTGCCATCGTCATCTAGTATAACTCCTACCAAAAATTATGGTTCAGGCTACACTACATCAATGGTACATCAGAGTCCATTTGGAAGGGTTAATCAATGGGGTACATTTATTGCCACACCAACTTTCACACCATCACTATATATTCTATTGTAAGTTGTTACCTTTACACCCATATACACCATGGAGGTTAACATTTCCTCTAGGAGAATTGAAAAATTCAACGAAAGGCCAAGTACCATTTCTTTCAGGGAGTTCAAGGCAATTTTTTCAACTATGGTTTGTGAATTGGAGCTCAAGTATGGCGCTAACTCCATCGAGGTGTTCGCATTCAAACAATTGGCCCGTTATGTGCACTATGAAGCATTATATGTCTATGAGCAACATTTTCCCAGGATTTTGGGCGTCACCTAGACCTCCAATCCAACTTGTGCCATAACTATTGCCACCGCCTCTCAAGCTGCACTACAAGTTACCATTACACATCATGGGATTTTGCCCAATAATCTAGATTCAGTACCTACTTTAATAAACATTTATCCTCAACAACTCATTATTGCTACCGTAAACATTTTTCCCACCATCGATGCACCAGCTTTTGCTGATCCAGTGCGGGAATTCTTTCGAGTTCTTGAGCTGGAATTTTCAATTAAGAGTTTTAAAAAAATTCTACAACTCACCACCTTCTCTTGGCAAAAGGATGAAACCCTTAAAATGTTCTACAAGAGGCTTTTCAAGCTTAAAAAGGATACTCAAAATAGCACAGATTTAAAAACTACCCATTGATATTTTCATTCGTTAGAAGGTACCCCGACACTCCATGTGCAAGTTTTACAACGGGTTTTTGCAAAATTTGGAAATTCGTACACTTTGCTTGATGTGTATAACATTTCTAAAAAGCTAGAACTAGCTCATGCAAACTATGAGGCCAATATTATGTGGCTAGTACTATGAGGCCTCCATCACATTTAAAGCCTTAGCCTCCACCAGCTGCACCAACCAGATGATCACATTCTTCTTCAACGGCTAAAGTCGTGCACTCGGCTACACCCATCCTACCTTCTTGCAACTATTGTGGCAATCTTGCCCACAAAGCTAGTGAATGCGACATTCCTTCCAAGGATCTTTTTTGTGATTATTGTGAGAAAGAAGGACATCAAGAAACTGTTTATTTTGCCAAGTTCCCGGAACGGAAATAACTTTGATTACCATGGCAAAATCTGCCAACATCTTCCGTTTCCCCTCAACCAAAAGCTAAAGCACCTCAACCTTCCACTTATGTTTTCCCCACCAAGGGTAATTCCAATAAGAATGATAGGAAGAAGGAACACAATGCTAACAAAAGGGAGGTGCTTCAAACCCATGCCAGTCAAGTTCAAATTCTGCAAAATGAACTTGAATCATTGAGGGCCCAACTTGCTAATCTAAAAAGTAAGTCCTCCAAACCAGCTAATCATGCCTAACCTGTACAGGGTTTAGGATCACGGGATGGACCTCCCAGGTCATTTTATGGCCTCTCACACAATGCCATGGTTAAGGAATATGTTCTTTCTAATGCACACAATTCTAATCTCACATCAAAATTTGCCACTTCTTTTTACCCTTCCTATTTCATAGCACAAGAAGTTAGTGTGGCACCCAAAGTTTCTGCCACTAAGTAAGTAATTTAAATTGATGGACTTGCATCTAGTTTATGTCTTATTATTAAGGCTAGAGGAGTTCGAACAGTCATGCCACAATTTTTTCATCCTTTCAACACGAAAGAATAACACACCTTATTGGTGAGGGGGGAGGAGACAACTACGCCACAAGCTGCTAGGGCATCAAATTCTCGTGTCCCAGGAGTACATGTACATCAAGAAACACACATTTTCCACTGATTAGCTTATGGAGTGCCAACTTCAAATACGTGAAATGGCGCAAATACTTGGGGAGAGTTCGGATTTGATTGCACTAAACTTCAATGAAGGTACGGATCACGAACTTTACCTACAAGTCAAATGTTTAATCACCAATGCCACCAGTTACAATGTGTTCATTGGACAAAAAGTCTTGTTTCCACAAGGTTTCATAATTAACAACTGGTTCGAGCATACGTACTATCGAGTGGATTGGGAGACTAATGGCCACCACTTGGGATACATACCCTTTGATTTACATGGGAACCATAGTCTTATGGCTCACCATTATATGTTCAAGGAAGCACACACTATTTCCTACATCTAACAAGCTAACCACGAGTGGATAGAGGGAAATGAAGAGGAGACAGTTTACGCCCAAGCTACTGAAAGCTTGAAAGTGGTTCCTACTAACATTCAACATGGACCAAAGCTTTTACATAGGTTCAAAGCAACCCACGAGCCCTTGGTCAAAGCTCTATCTAGTTTTGAAAACATGGAGAGCCATGGCAAACCAATTAAGCCAATACTTCATCAACTAATCACTTGGACACCGCCTAAGGAGGGGATTACATTACTAGAACTCTCTGGTGGTATTGTCACAGGTCTCGAAGCCCTACTACAGTGAGGGATGGTGGTTTGGAGGTATTTTTACGTAAACATTGATCTTATTGCAAAACAAGTGGCGACGTCAAGAATGATGGAGCTCATAACTAGATTTCCATAATAGTTTGCAACCACCTCGTGGAATGCTAGTTTCATTTTCTTGCCCTCTGACATACAACTAATTCATAAAATGCATATGGAATTACTTCGCCCCATGGACCTCATCATTTTAGGTTGGAAGTGTCAAGGATTTTTAGCGTCTGGATTTGGAGAAGGCTTGAGTGACACATGATTTGGTCTTTTCACGGACATGATACGATTGATCACCTAGGCTCAATCCATTTCTCCTACATTTGGTTATGTAATTGAGAACACTCCTTTTCAACTTAACGAAAGGGAGAAAGTCTAGGAACACTACACGTTGGTCAAGCATTACCTTGGAGAGCCGTTCCTACTTGATGCAACACAATGTGGTTCCTATGCGCACTAGTTGTGAAATTGGTGGACCAACCTTGCACCACTCTTAATTCTGCAGTTGGCTCTGAAATACACCATCAGAAACCCCAACCTACAGATTTTTCACATATTAGATGATCAAAGCTCTTACCAACCAATTACAAGGCAAAAGAAACCTCTTTGGTTTCTTACGAACATAATAAGAAAATTAAGACGTGCTTGGCCCACCTTTGTATCCTTCCCAGAAGCACACGCCTTTCAAGGAGATGGACCAGGCTTGGTGTATCGTCATGCTTCAACCACTTGGGATGAACCAAGCCTAAAAGAAAAAGAAAGGTTATGGGGTTCCAAACTGGCACTATTAGTCACACAAAGGTGACTAGATTAGAGTGTAACGCTCTACTTGGGAGAGGCATGGAACTAAACTCCCTTACATGGTTATTAGTAACTTGTGTACTCTTTTAAATGTACACAACACCAGCACTCATTTAATTAGCTTGTAGTTCTGGCGATGCAATTACATCGCACCCCAACCAAATACACTTACCTATCTTCAACACTCTACACTTCACTCTCAGTGTTGGGGGTGAAAAGGTACCATGTAATTTGACTCAAGTTGTTTTTGATACACCTGGAGGTACATTGGCTTATGGAGAAACAATTACAACCTTCTATGAATATGCGCAATTGGATAGTGGAAAAACCAATACACTAGGTTCTTCAAACACACTTTCCAACTCCATTCCATGTGTTTCCAACTACCCTTTCGTTATGGGGAACTAGTTCACCAAGAAGGAGAAAAACCAAGTCACAGACTTGCTATTTAAGTATGAGAATGTGTTCACATTCTCAATGAAAGATTTAGGTAGGTGTAAGACCATGCAAATTTCTATAGACCTTATAAATGAAACACCCATCTATCGAAGGAAGCATAGGTTGAGCAAGCATGAGTGACAACTAGTAGATGATAGATGCAAAAAGCTCCATGAAGCTAGTCTCATTCAACAATCAAGTTCTGATTTTGCAGCCACTATAGTAATGCCAAAAAAGAAGGATTTAGTTGGATTATGGATTGAGAAAAAGATGTGTGGGGATTATAGGCCTTTGAACCTCGTTACACCTCAAGACAGGTTCCCCATGCCCATTCTTAAAGAACTATTTGATAGCATTGGAGATTCAAACATCTTCATAATTGTGGATCTGAGGGAAGGCTTCAACCAAATTGTGCTCGCTACAAAGGATCACAACAAAACGACATTCCATGGAAATAACAAGTTATGGGAATGGCTTGTGATGCCTTTTGGATTGAAAAATGCACCTGTCTTTTTTCAGCTAGTCATGGACCACGTTCTCAAAGGGGCAAATTTCCTTAAGTGTTACATAGATGACGTCTTAGTGCATAGCAAAGGACTCCTATAGCACTTGGCTCATCTTGAAGAGTTATTCAAGAGGCTCCACGAAGTCAATATGAATATCCATCTTAAAAAGTGTGAAGTTGCTATCACCTCAGTAGTCTACCTTGGACACAAAATTTTGCCAAATGGTATTATGGCTCATTGGGCCAAAGTAGTAGCCATTTTGTAGATGCCCGATCCTACTGATGTTCACACTTTGAGGAGCTTCATCGGACTATGTAATTACTACAAGATTTATGTCCAAGACTTCAGTACTATTATTAATTCTCTCTATGCATTGTTAAAGAAGGATGTTGTTTAGACATGGAGTGAAGAGGTTCAAGAAGCTTTTGACACACTCAAGGAAAAGCTTTCAGAGTTCCCCATTCTGAGAAGACCCGATTTCAGCAAGGTCTTCATTCTACACATTAACTAGAGTGCTCTTGGTATTAGTGTTATTCTTGGCCAACTTGATGAGAAAGACAAGGAATATGTTATTGCCTATGCATCCCAAAGCAATAACAAGGCTAAGAGCAACTACTCTGCATACGAGGGGGAGTGTCTTGTTATTGTATGGGCCGTCATACATTTCAGACCTTATCTTTATGGCACCAAGTTCACTTTGTATACGAAGCACAGCCTATCAAGTGGTTGATGACCAACAACAAGCTTACTAGTAAATTAGTTCGTTGGGCATTTATACTTCAGAAGTATGAGTTCAAGGTTATTCATTGACCTAGTATTACACATTAGAACACGGATACCATGTCGCAGAGACCCTTCATTACCTTTAAACATTTCTTAGAAGTCAGGCAAGACTTCGACCAGATTCCAACAATACATGCATCTTATGTATCTAGTTATTTTACACTATTGCAATGTAACCTAGTTGAGCATCCCATTGTGGACATATGGGAAGACTTGAACACTTTGAGGTTTCTTTAGCATGGGGAATACCTTCCCCAAGTTACATCAAATCATCGGGATCACATACAACAACGGTCCAAACGCTACTCATGGAGGGACAATCACCTCGTCTGATGCTTACCACAAGGTGACAAAGTGGTTCTTCCACCACATGAACAGCCCAGTCTTATTTAAAAGGTACACTCAAAACTTGGACAGTTTGGAGTTAAGCGTACTTATAACCTTTTCGCTCCTCATTACCATTGGACAAGTATGTATGCTCAAGTTCGAAACGTCATTGCTAAGTGTGAACAATGTGATAGAGTGAAAACTTCCTTCTCCTCTCGATAGTTCATGCTTTCTCCACTCTTTATTTAAGGCATGTTCTATCGTTGGTCATGTGATTTAGCTGGAGAGTTACCACAGACCTCCAGGGGTAATGTCTACATCATGATTATGATTTAACATTTTTCAAAATGGGCCAAGCTTGTTGCATTGTTGGACAAGTCATCACATAACACTAGCCATGTTTTCTTACAACAGGTCCTAAGTAGGTTTAGGGCTTGTGCTGAGTGCCTTATTGATCAAGGATCAAAATTCAAAGGAGATTTCCATGACCTATTTGATCATGCTCTCATTGACCATTGCCAAACTTTAAGGGATCATCCCCAAGCTAATGGCCTTGCATAGAAGATGGTTCAAACATGTAAGAAAGGACTTCAGAAGATTTGCCTCACTGGGAACAAAAAGGATTGGGACCTAGCCCTACCTTACATTACCATGGGTTACAAGATGTCCAAACACACCTCTTTGTTTCATTTCGCTCCTTACTTTCTACTTTTTGGGAGACATCCCATTCCACCCTCTTCCATTGCTGCTGAAATGGACTAGGTTGTGGATTTGGATTCCCCAGCCACTTGGGCTAAGGTCATCATAGAGAGGGCTGCTCTATTCAGGGGGGTTATGCCCATGGCCATGGAAAACTTGTCCATTGCACAACATTGAGACACCTTACGGTATGCACACACACGAGGTGGTAGTTACAAACCTAAGGTGAGACAATTTGATGTTAGTGACTTTGTGTATCTCCAACGATAACCTAATGATACTCTAGACATTTCTTTTAATCGCATTATCTTGAGGATTAAGACGATTAAGCCTTTAGGTGTGTTGGAATTGCAAGGACCCAACGAATGCACAATTCGGGATCACTCCAAAAATTATGTGCCCTATCACTTGTCGAACTTGGATCTTACCATCATCACGTCGACTTGGATTCCTCCACTTGATTATCCATGTGAGGTATGTCAGAAGACAAATGATGTTGATCAAATGGTGTTTTGCGATAATTGTAATGGTGGATACCATTTATTCAAGTTCAAGGTGAAACTCATTTAAGTTCTCACTGGCATTTGGTACTATTCATCATGTTTTTCTGTAACACCTTGATTTATACTTAGACCATGCCATGCTTTTCCCGGCTAGGTCTAAAGGGATACATGAGAATTTCATCTTAGCCTCCTTTTGTGCATTGTATATGTATGTGTGTGCATCTTTTTTTGGTTGATTAGTTTCTACTTTTGACTGGTTTTAGTTTTTTTGTTCAGTAGAGTTTATTATGGATTTACACCTTTATGACATTGAAGATCACAACACTACACGTCACGACAACTTTCATGCCCATATGCATGATTCCATACATGACAGCCAGTTACGGGCTTGCCAATCATGCCTTTAAGGTTAATGTATGCTTTTAGGGTTAATGTACATTCTTAAGTTATTGTACGCTATTAGGTGTTTTAGGGTTATGGCTTGTGTAAGGTTTCAACTTTGCTAACTTCTATATAAAAGGCCAAGCTCTTCCCTTCTCTTGTTAGTTTTCTAGAATTCCTTTGCCAAGGAGAGTTTCCTCCATAGTCAAATTAGATTTCTAGATGCTCACAACGGCTATTACGCGACCACTGTTTACATACACTACATTTTCTTTCCCTCTTTTCAATTTATACATGAGAATTTCATCTCAACCTCCTCTTGTGCATTGTATATATATGTGCATGAATCTCTTTTTGGTTAACTAGTTTCTACCTTTGACTGGTTTTAGTCTTTTTGTTTAGTAGAATTTATTATGGATTTACACCCTTACAACACCAAATGTCACGGCATCACACATCACAATAATGGGGACAACATGGTAGAGCTGTAATCGGATTGCATAGTGGTAATACAAAATGATGATTATTATTCTAGTAAAGTAGCATCCAACAAAGGAGGATGGTAAACACCATTTGGTTGCATGATCCTTGCATGGTAGTAATGTGTTTTCAAGTTTTGCAAATGACTAAGGAACATTGAAATAACTTTTGGTTATAGCCAATACTGAAAGTAGATGATGCCCATGGCATTCATCAAATCTTGAGTCAAGAATTATCTATCCAATTTTGTAATCAAACCTTTGGCAACATAAATGCATTAATCTTTGATATTTTGGCAAACACATACTCAATCATTCCTAGTTACCACTGATATTTCCTTGGTTGTCTTGTGAGTTTTTTGTAACATATATGAGTGTTGGAAGAAACAAACCAACAAATTCCACATGTGATTCTGGATCAATCCACCATTCACCACAAAGGGCATCACTTTTGAATGTCACTAAATCCATGAATGCTTGAAACTAATCTAAGGAATATTGCTTTTCAAGATCCACATACATGGTGTAAATCTCAAATCGACACAACTTCATAACTAAAACAAAATTGCATATGAAAGTGTCCTTATTTTAAACAAGCTTGCTTAAACTTTACACTACTTCCAACATAGGTAGCACACATGTTAGTCCCATAACTATTTCCACATCAAACAAGAGTTCATAATTAGTATTAATAATTGCATTACTAACAACATCATCATTCATCTTGACCACTAATGTTTTATACTCTTTGACCATTTGTTTAGAAAGGGATAGCAAGGATATTCACTTCATTTTGATATTTTTCAAAAAAATTAAACCCTTAGACTCAATCATTTCAACCAACTTAGGGTGTTCAAAGTGCCTTTTAGGGGACTGATTATAGTAAGTATAAGTAGTAGAAAGCAAAGCTTCAATCTTTACAACAAGAGACAAGGATGAAAAAATTTGTACCACCAAGTTCCATCGATGTGCCATACAATGAATGCCAACAATGAAAGGGCTATGTTTATTCATGATAAGCTGGAAAGTAACACATGTCTTCAAGCCTTGAAAAACCGTTACACCATTGGCCCCAAAGCATACAACCATGTTAGTAACATCAACCACTGATAGACCACCCAAATTAATAAGGAAACAAACAATAATAATAGTAAGATTATTAGATGTGTTTTTGTCCACAACTCTTTCAAGATTCAAAAGGATTGGTTGCCTTCTCCAATTCTCAACAACATAGGCATGCACAAAAATCTAGGATTGATTATCCAAAGTGGTTATTTCATCACAATTGGTATAGACAAATATGCTTTGTTGCAAAACCATTTTCATTTGTTTTAATTAAAACCATGTCATGCATGGCTTTTGCCATACCCCACCCACTTGAATCTATCCAATGCTTTTTGGGGCATTAACAAATTTCAAAAACTCAAACAACTCCTTTAGACTTTCAAAATCTGTTATGGGCCTCCCATTTTTCAAAAGGTGGAAAATTTACACAAACTATATATATATATATATATATTTCAATCCATTCTTCATTCAAAATTAATTGATAAATTGATTATGGACTCTAAATAACATATATCCTTTTATTTTTCTGATGTTGGTTTTCAAAACTTTGGTAATATTCACTCATTATAACTCCTAAATGAATAACTAGAACTTTCCTTTCACCTAAATGCTTTTAGAGACCATCAAGTTTAGGGTGTACAAGCTTTTCTTTACCTTCCACAATTGAACAAATCCTCCAATGCACTTGCTACACCTTACCATCAAAATCAACCACATGTTCAGCCTAGGAAACTTGGCTACCCAATTGTCCTTGAACATTTGTCACATTTGGGTTTTCTCTTTTTCTTTGGCGTTTCTAAAGAAGTTGTAATGACAGGCACATTAGGAACCTCAACACCAACTGACCCTAAACTAGAAACATTAAACGTCCCAAAAATGGATGCATTAGATGTGGTGTTGGTTGATTTGCCCAATGAGGTACAAGTAGAAATTGGTTGATCACAACTGCTAATAACAACCACCCCTATAACATGATCAACCATAAGAAGCACAAAACCAAAATTAAGCACAGATCTGGGAAAAAAAAAAAATTGTATTTGAAATTTGTAGGTCTAAGAAGAGACATGGTGTTAATATGGCAATGTAAACAACAATCAAAAGATTGTGGAAAACCCTAAACTTAACACCTCCACTTGAACACATGTTGCTCAAGTCACATTGAAAAAATTCAAATTATGTTTAACACATATATGTTTTTAAAGCTTCTATTAAACATGGTTTGAAATCAATAGTGAACATAAACTATTGAAGCAACTCACTACATAAACAATGCTTGAAGCCTTGACCTAATCATTTAAAAGTTTTAGCTTGTTCATACAATTGAAGTTCTTCACACTACAAGAAACTACAACTTTTTTGATAGGGAATTTTGGTAAAAAAAACCCCCCTTACAGTCTATTTGCCCACATGTCTAACTTGACCAAAATGCCGTTTTGGACAAGTCGATTTGGACTTGATTGTTTTCACCATGACAATAATTTAATTTGGGTAGTGACCAAAATATATATGTTATTTAAATGATTTAAATTGAAAATATGAAAAAAAAATTAATTAATTGCCCTAGCTACCTTACCTACCTAATTAAAAAACCTAATAATTAATGCCAAAACTTACTTATTTATTTACCTACCAACCTTATGTTTTAAGCCTAGGTTAAGCCACCTAGCTTTGCCACTTAGGCTAGACCAAGCCCCTTAAGTTAGGCCTAATAATTTAGACTAGGTGGTTTAGTAAACTTTATAACCTAGGCTACCTAATTAGGTCACCTAATTAGCCAAGGAAGCCTAGGTTGCAAGTGTGGGGACTTGAACTCCTCAACTTCACATTGAAAAGTTAAGTTTTTAACCATTGCATCACCACTCCATAAGGTGATTTTTTGGACAACATAATTATAATGAACGTGATTTTAGACTAACATATTATAATAAGCTTCCATGAAATTTTTTTCCAACATATTGCACTAAATGAACTTGAATAAATACATAAATATTTACATAAATACGTAGGTTATAGGTAGGTTAGCTTAGGTAGGTAGGAGGTACCTATTAATAAATGCATGTACTTAAGTAACATGTAAGTTATAGTTTACTAGCTTTTATAAGTACCTACTAAATTTATGTTTATACCTACTAAGTAAGCTACTTATGCGTTAGATGTTATTTAATGGGTTACATAGGAACTACTAATTTATTAATAAATCTAGCCAAGGCATACTAAGTATGTAGCCTAGCCTATTAGGTAGGTCTAGGCTTAAGCTACCTACCTAATAGGTTAGGCTATTTACCTAGTAGGCCTAGGTTAGGCTATGTATTTACATAGGTAGCCTAGGTTAGGCAATGTATGTAATAGGCCTAGGTAGCCTAAGTTAGGTTGTGTACCTACCTAGTAAGCTTAGGTGGCCTAAATTAGGCTACCTACCTTGTAGGTTTAGGTGGCTTAAACTAGGTTACATACCTAGTAGGCTTAAATGGCCTAGGTTAGGCTATGTACCTTGTAGGCCTAAATGGTTTAAATTAAGCTACCTATTTTGTAGGCCTAGGTGGTCTATCCTACATACGTAATTGCCAAGTAGACCTCAATAGCCTAGGGTAAGCTACCTACATAGTAGGCTTAATTGGTTTAAGTTAGTTACCTAGTTAATAGGATAGGCTACCTACCTATTACACCTAGGTGGCCAATGTTATTTTATATTTAGTAGGCCTAGGTTATGTACCTATAGTAGGCTTAGGCTAAGCTACCTATATGGTTAATAGGTCTACCTAATAAACCTAAGTCACCTAGGAGACCTACTTAGAAGGTTTACACTACCTAATTATAAATTATTTAGTAGTCTTAGGTTATGTCTTAAGTAACCTACTAGGTAGGTTTAGGCTAGGCTACTAGTTAGGTTATTATTGAAGAAGTAACCTACTAACTTATTAATTATGCTAGGCTAGATAGGTAGTCTAAGCCTAACTTAACCTACTACTTATGTTAGGTTAGGTGGTAGCATAGGCTTAACAAGTAACCTAAATCATCAAATGAGTACGGTTCATTTGTTTAAGTGTCAAATTATAATGGTCAATATGACTAAACCCTATCCATTCAATATGGTTAATTTGACTAAACCATGGCCATTTTGATGGATGTTTGTTCATTTTGATTAGATCTTTAGCTTGATAGTTGGTTAAATAAGTCATTTTAATCAAATGTACTAGTCAAATGTAACATGCATTTTTCATGCCCCAAACCTTTGATCAAAATGAACATACCCTTTGATCAATGTGAACATTTTGGTCAAGTTGGCCTTCTAAAAAACCATGATTTCTTGTAGTATTACAGTTGGCTACAGAGTTACTGGAGTTTGGAACCCACCCAAAACATAATGGAGAGAGTTGTTGAACAACGAGAATGCCTGTACTACAACAAATTATAATTGCATTGCAATAATGCTTAAAGAATCAAGACTCAGAAGCACTTGTACCTCATGCTCCATTATCACTTCTAATGGCAATAGAACCATAGCTTGCCGCAACGGAGGTGGCAAAGGACATTGGGGAGCTTGAGCAAGATGGCAACAAGTTTTGTGTTCAACAAGCAAAGTGGCAACTAGAAAATTGTGGCCATCGTTTTTGGGTGGTGAGGGATCCAAGCCATCCATCATCAAAGTGACCTCGTGGTTAGCACAATGGTCAAGATTTGACAAAATAAATAAATAATAGTTCTAAAATTACAAAGGCCTTTTGCTTGCCCTTTTTTTTTCCTGTAATTTTGTGAAATTTCACCACAAAAAAAAACGCTGGTTAGTAGTACATCAACAGTAAATAGTAACACCATCCATTGACTCCAATTCATTTAGAGTGAATTAAACTATTTATTGCATAAAATTTAATGAGTGTTTAAAAAGGCAATGCCATAAAAAACCAACTTTTAAATAGAATTTTGGGTATTATTTTCATTTCTGCCTCACAAAAGGTAATATTCATCTCTGAAAGGAAAAAAAACACAATCTACGTGTAAGAACTGAGGTAGGATGCCAAGATAAATGCAACAGATTTGCTTACAACAGGTTCCCCTAGGCCAAGTATGATAAACTTATACAAGGAAATTATTTTAGTCGCCTTGTTAGTAGTTACACAGATTTTTGCCTGGTACCTTGGGGCACCATAA
>Ga0116229_10007877_pt1 | contig 16720 bp, 12 predicted proteins | sample S1TSphgellanicum_3_FD_87313 | JGI IMG/M metagenome (GOLD analysis project Ga0116229, IMG submission 87313) | Host-associated microbial communities from peat moss isolated from Minnesota, USA - S1T2_Fc - Sphagnum magellanicum MG | ecosystem: Host-associated > Plants > Peat moss > Unclassified...
GATATAATGAGAGGAAAGGAACACGTTGGAAAACCCTTATATGATCATATGGCTGTTTAGTTTTTCTATATATGTTAGAATGCTTTGAAATTTTGGCTCCTAGTAGCTATCTACATGCATAGACTCCTACAATTTAAAATTTTGAGAAAAAAGAAGAAGGAAATTGATACAACTCTGAAAAAAAGGGATAAAATGTCACAAACATATTAAAAAGACCCATAGATGAGCACATGGCCCTATTATTTTTTTATTTTCTATAATGCTCTAAGACTTTGGCCCCTGATAGCTACCTACATGTCTCAATTCCTCTAACTTAAAAACTTGAGCTTTGCATTGTTGCGCATTACCAATGACAATCGACCATTTTATGCGACTATTTGGGGAATGGAAATATATTTTACGGTTTATGTTGTTATGTAAATGCAATTGCATTTGTGGCATATTGTAAAATTCATTGTTTTGGGTTGATTCCAAATGTTATATCAACCACATATGCTATTGTGAAAAGTTTGCAAGATGAATTGTCTAGTTGTTGCATGATATTTGCATTGAATATACTAAATGTTTTACATTTATGATGCTAATTAGTAATTGGATGGTGTTGTTTGGTAATTTTTTTGTTGTTGGTCTATTTGAATCATATATTGTGTAGTGGAGGTCTAGTGTGGATGCGTGTATTTGGACTAAAATTCAATGATTATTATTTATGAAAGCATGTTGAAAATAATTAGTTAAGTATCTATGTATACTAGTTGTTATGATTGCATATGTGTGTTGTTGATATTTTAATGATTGTAATTCTTGAACATACAATATTTGCATTATGGTCAACAAATGTTGGTCACTCAACCATCCATTTGGATCGAGAAAAATGTTTTCATCATTTTTAGTTCATTGGAATTCTTGATGCCAATAATCGATGACATTGTTCTCAATATTGTCATCATCTGAATCATCGATCAAAATTAAATGTTTGTTTTGTTTTTATACAATTTCAATGGATAATTATTTTGGATGTTTTTGGTTATATTATGCTTTGGAATAGGTTCCAACATTTCCAATGATCCTTTTTAAAAGTTAGCATTGCATGTCTTGGATAATAATATTCCATAAGATTATGAATCCATATATGGATTGTAGACATGATAAGGTTACATATATGTTGTGCATATTTAAACGCATGTTGTGAAGTGGTTGTCGAAGGTTTATAATTAAATTGTCAAATGTTTGTCTATGTGCTTCAAAATTTGTGAGACAAAAATTTGGGGCAAGAAACAATTGATATCTATTGATTATGAACGTCGTCGTGATGTATGGTGTCATAAGGGTGAAAATCCATAGTAAACTCTATTAAACAAAATGACTAAAACCAATCAAAGGTAGAAACTAATCAACCAAAAAGAAATGCATGCACATTTATATATAATGCACAAGAAGAGGTTGAGATGAAATTCTCATGTATTCCCTTAGACCTGAGTCAAGAAAAGTGTGGCATGGTTTGAGTAGAAATCAAGGCGTTATAGGAGAACATGATGAATAGTACCAAATGTGGACGAGAACTTGAGTGAGCTCCGCCTTGAGGCAGAATAGATGGTATCCACCATTACAATTATCGCAAAACAACATCTGATTAGCATTGTTTATCTTTTGACATACCTGACATGGATATTCAAGTGGAGGAATCCAAGTCGACGTGATGATGGTAGGATTTAAGTTTGGTAGATGGTAAGGTGCACAATTTTTAAAATGATTTCAAATTGTGCATCCGTCGGCTCCTTGCAACTCCAACACACTTAAAGGCCTGATTGCCTTAATCCTCAAGATAATGTGACTAGAAGAAGTGCTTAGAGTATCATTAAGTTGCCGCTGGAGATACATAAAATCACCAACATCAAATTGTTTCACCTTAAGTTTGTAACTGCCACTTCGTATGTGTGCATATCGTAAGGTGTCTCGATGCTGTGCAATGACAAGTTCTCCATGGCCATGGGCATAACCCTCTTGAATAGAGTAACCCTCTCTGCAACGACCCTAGCCCAAGTGGCTAGGGAGTCCAAATCCACAACCTGGTCCATTTGAGCAACAATGGAAGAAGGTGGAATGGGATGTCTCCCAAAAAATAGAAAGTAAAAAGAGGATTGAAACAAAGAGGTGTGTTTGGACATCCTGTAGCCCATGGCGATGTAAGGTAGGGCCAAGTCCCAATCCTCTTTGTTCCTAGTGAGGCAAATCTTCCGAAGTCCCTTTTTGCATGTTTGAACCATCCTCTCTACAAGGCCATCAGCTTGGGGATGATCCCTTGAAATTTGGCAATGGTCAATGAAAGCATGGTCAAGTAGGTTTTGGAATTCTCCTCTGAATTCTAATCCTTGATCAGTAAGGCACTCAACACAAACCCCAAACCTACTTAGGACCTATTGTAACAAAACCTGGCTGGTGCTATGTGATGACTTGTTCGGTAACGCAACAAGTTCGACCCACTTTGAAAAATGTTCAATCATAATCATGATGTAGACATTACCCTTAGAGGTTTGTGGTAACTTTTTAATTAAATCAAATGACCAACGATAGAACATGCCTTGAATAGGGAGTGGAAAAAACATGAGTTGTTGAGGGGAGAAGGAAATTTTCACTCTATCACATTATTCACACCTAGTAATGACATCTCGGACTTGAGCATACATACCTTTCCAATGGTAATGAAGAGCGAAAAGGCTATAAATATGCTTAACTCCAAAGTGTCCAAGCTCCAAGTGTACCTTCTAAATAAAACCAAGCCGTTCATGTGGTGAAAGAACCATTTTGTCACTTTGTGGTAAGCATCAAACAAGGTGATTATCCCTCCATGAGTAGCATTTAGATTGTTGTTGTATGCGATCCCGATGACTTGAAGTAATTTGGGAAGAATATTCCCCATGCTGAAAAAACCTCAGAATGTCCAAATCCTCCCATATATCCACAATGGGATGTTCAACCAAATTACATTATAGTAATGCAAGATAACTATATGCATAAGATACATGTACTGTTGGAATCTAGTTGAAGTCTTGCGTGGCTTCTAATAAATCTTTAGAGGTAGTCAGGGGTTTTCGCGACATGGTATCCGCATTTTGATGTGTAATACTAGGTCGATGAATAACCTTGAACTCATACTCTTGAAGTATAAGCGCCCAACGAGCTAACTTACCAATAAGCTTGTCATTGGTCATCAACCACTTGATAGGCTGATGGTTGGTATACAAAGTGAATTCGGTGCCATAAAGATAGGGCCTGAAATGTACGATAGCCCATATAATAGCAAGACACTCCCCTTCGTATAAAAAGTAGTTGTTCTCAACCTTGTTGCTTCAGGATGCATAGGCCATAACATATTCCTTGCCTTCCTCATCAAGTTGGCTAAGAATAACACCAATACCAAGAGCACTCTAATAAATGTGTAGAATGAAGACCTTGCTAAAATCAGGTCTTTTCATAATGGGGAATTCTAAAAGCTTTTCCTTAAGTGTGTTGAAAAGCTTCCTAAGCCTCTTCACTCCATGTCCAAGCAACATCCTTTTTTAACAATGCATAGAAAGGATGAGCAATAGTACTAAAGTCTTGGACATAAATCCTATAGTAATTACATAGTCCGATGAAGCTCCTCAAAATGTGAACATCAGTAGGATTGGGCATTTCTAAAATGGTTACTACTTTGGCCCAATGAGCTATAATACCATTTGGCAAAATTCTATGTCCAAGGTAGACTACTGAGGTGATAATAAATTCACACTTTTTAGGATGGATTTTCATATTGACTTCGTGGAGCTTCTTGAATAACTCCTCAAGATGAGCCAAGTGCTATAGGAATCCCTTGCTATGCACTAAGATGTCATCTATGTAGCATTTTAGAAAATTTGCCCCTTCAAAAACCTGGTCCATGTCTCACTAAAAAAATACATGTGCATTCTTCAATCTAAAAAACATCAGAAGCCATTCCCATAACTTTTTACTTCCATGGAATGTCGTTTTCTTGCGATCCTTCGTAGCGAGCACAATCTAGTTAAAGCCTTGCCTCGGATCCATAATTGTGAATACGTTTGAATCTCCAATGTTATCAAACAGATCTTCAGGGATGGGCATGGGGTATTTGTCGTAAGGTGTAACCAAGTTCAAAGGCCTATAATCCCCACACATCCTTTTCTCAGTCCCTAATCCAACTGAATCCTTCTTTATTGACATTACTATAACGGTTGTGAAATCAAAACTTGATGGCTGAATGAAACCAATTTCATGGAGCTCTTTTCATCTTTCATCTACCAGTTCCCACTCATGCTTGCCCAACCTATGCTTCCTCCGATAGATGGATGTCTCATTTGTAAGGTCTATAGAAAACTACATGGTCTTACACCTACCTAAGTCTTTCATTGCGAATGCGAACACATTCTCATACTTAATTAGCAAGTCTGTGACCTGATGTCTCTCTTTCTTGGTGAGCTGGTTCCCTATAACGAAAGGGTAGTTGGAAACACATGGAATGGAGTTGGAAAGTGTGTTTGAAGAACTTGGTGTATTGGGTTTTCCACTATCCAACTACATAGATTTGTAAAAGGTTGTAATTGTTTATCTAAAAGCTAATGTACCTCTAGGTGTATCAGAAACAACTTGAATCAAATTACATGGTACCTTTTCCCCCCTAACACTAAGAATGAAGTGTACAATGTTGAAAATAGGCAAATGTACTTGGTCGATGTGCCATGTGGTCGCATCGCCAAAATTGTAAGCTTATAGAATCAGTGTTGATGTTGTGTACATTTGAAAGAATACACATAGGTTACCAACAACCATGTAAAGGAGTTCAGGTCCATGTCTCTTTTAAGTAGAGTGTTAGTATGCTCCAATTTAGTCACCTTGGTGTGATTAGTAGTGCTAGTTTGGAACCCCATAGCCCTTTTTCTTTCTTCTAGGCTTGGTTCATCCTAAGTGGCTTAAGCATGACCATACACCAAGCCTAGTCCATCTCCTTGAAAGGCATGTGCTCTTGGGAAGGAGACAAAGGTGGGCCAAACACATCTTGGTTTTCCTATTGTGTTTGCAAGAAACCAAGGAGGTTTCTTTTGCCTTGTAATTGGTTGGTAGGAGCTCTGATCATCCAATATGTGAGAAACTTACAGGTTGGGGTCTCTGATGATGTACCTCAGAGCTAACTATAGAATGAGAGTGGTGCAAGGTTAGTCCACTAATTGCGTAATCGGTGCGCATAAGAATCGCATTGTGCTGCATTGAGTAGGAGTGGCTCTCCAAGGTAATGCTTGACTAATGTGTAGTGCTCTTAAACTTTCTTCCTTTAGTCAAGTTGAAAAGGGGCATTTTCAACTACATAACCAAGTGTAGGAAAAATGGATTAAGCCCAAGTGATTAATCATACCATGTCCGTGAAGAAACCAGATTTTGTGTCACTCAAGCCTTCTCCAAATCCAGCCGTTGAAAATCCTTAACACTCCCAACCTGAAATGATGAGGTCCATGGGGCCAAGTAATTCCATATGTTTTTTCTGAATTAGTTGTATGTTAGACGGCAAGAAAATGAAACTAGCTTTCCATGCAGTGGTTGAAAATTATTGTGGAAATTTGACTATAAGTTCCATCATTCTCGATGCCACCATTTGCCTTGCAATAAGATCAATGTCTATGTAAAAATACCTCTAAACCACCATCCTTGACTGTAGTATGGTTTCAAGACCTATACCAATACCACCAAAAAACTCTAATAATGTAATCCCTTCCTTAGGCGGTGTCCAGGTGATTAGTTGACGAAATATGGGTTTAATTGGTTCACCATGGCTTTCCATGTTCTCAAAACTAAAAGCTTGAGGGTGGTTCTTATTAACATTCAACATGGACCAAAAGTTTTACAAAAGTTCAAAGCAACCCACAAGTCTTTGGTCAATTGTGAAACATGGTGGAAAACAGGGCCTCTTGCCCAATGAACACATCATAACTGGTGACATTGGTGATTAAACATTTGACCTATAGGCAAAGCTCCTTATTTGTACCTTCATTGAAGTTAAGTGCAATAAAATCTGAGCTTTCCCTAAATACCTCTTCTATGCTCCCACTAGCGGTGCGAATTTGCCACATAGATTTTCGTAATTTGGAATCGAACATGCCCATCTTCTTAACAACTCCAAGATTCACTGGTTGGGCATTTGTATCAAGAAATACCATTCTAGGTGTGTGTCCTCCCACCTAGATTACTAATTCAATATTGTCAAAATTAGCAAGTATGGTGGCGATGGAAGTTCTTTCATTAGGCACCACCTTTGGAAATGAATGAAAAACTTTGTGGAAAGAATGGCTATCCATAACACCTTTGTTGAATAACAAATCCATAAGTGAGATGTTCATAGCTCCCTTCTGATATGTGAATGTAGAATCAGAGGTAGGAAAACCCACTAATTTAACCATGTTAAAACTAGTGACCAGATCATGAATGCAATTTGTAACACGTGAGCCAACCGAGTGTCTCTCCAAGGTGTTAGATGCGACCCCTATAACATGTGGATCAGGGATTGGTAGAGGACCTAATGTAGTGTTCAGGGTATCCTTTAGTACTGCAATTATGTCCCTAGTGCTTAGCTTCAAATCTTGAAAACTAAACAATGGTGTACTCACAAGCTTTTATGTCATTCCACACATTTGAAGTTGGCATTCCATTAGCTGATTAGTGGAAAATTGTGTGTTGTCCTAATGTACATGTACTCCTGGGACACAAGAATTTGATGCCCTAATAGCTTGTGATGTAGTAGTTTCCTCCCCCCTTGCTAGTAAGGTGCGTTTTTCTTTCATGTTAAGAAAACAAAAATATTGTGGCATGACTATTCAAACTCCTCTTGCCTTGGTAATAGGAATTGAACCCAATGTGAGTCCATTAGTTTGAATTACCTACCTAGGTGGCAGAAACTCAGGGTGCCACACTAGCTTCCTATGCCGTGAAGTAAGAAGGGCAAAACGAAGTAGCAAATTCTGGTGTGAGACTAGAATTGTGTGCACTGGAAAAAATATACTCCCCAACCATAGCGTCATGTGAAAGGCCATAGAATGACCTAGGAGGTCCCTCCCGTGATCTTGAACCCTATACAGATTGGGCATGACTAGCTGGTTGGGAAGACTTGCCTTTTAGATTAGCAAGTTGTGTCGCAACCCTAGCCTTGGGTTCGCAGCTAAAGTAAGGGCTTGCAAGGTTGTGGGCCAAGAAGGAAGCCTAATAGTGAAAGAAAATGTGAGAGAATGAACCCTCACACTCCCAAAGGAGCTTCCATTTTGGGAGGTAAAGTCCCGGTGGACTCCGAAATGTTTAAAAAGTGATCGCAAGGGTCAAAACCCAATGGATCGAGGATTTTTTTATACCATTGAAAATCTATTGAAACTTAGATGTTTAAAATGGGCTTGCATGACCCATTTGGATATCTGAAACACAAGTTATGGCCAAAAGAAGGGCCGGGAGTCAAATTAGTAGTTTGACTCTCGACCACTAAAAGTCGGGAATCGATCCGATTCCTTGTGTGCAGGTGGCATGCAACATACCATTGGAAATATTTTGACAAGGGCTACAACTTTGTTTTAGACCTTATTTCAATTAAAGGTGCGCACACAAAGTTATGGGGCCCCGAAGTTACAAGAATCCCAATTTTGGCAATTTCGGGACTCCCACTTTGGAGTCCTGAAACAAAAAGCCATTTGGATGTGGGCCCCGTGAAGAGGCATATAGTATACTATAAGGGGGAAGGTGGTGGCTTCCCCCAAGTCCAGGCCGTGGTGAGTCTTGTGAGTCCAAGTTGCCCATGGCTCGTCTTAGCACCAAAAGTGCTCCAACTATGCACTAATCACCTTGTGTTAGTTTTGTGTGAATAGTTGATGCTTGTCACTCTTCCTAGTCCCATCATGGAGCTCTAGCATGCCCCGATTCCTTGTTCTTCCGTTATTTTTAATTTAGACTCACATTTGAATCCATTAAGGGGCTTGGGAGTGCGTCAAGTTGGGCCTTCAATGATTCGAGTTCATTTTGCAAAGTTTGAACTTGAGTAGTATGGGCTTGAAACACCTCCCTCTTATCAACATTGTGCTCTTTCTTTTTAGCACTTTTACTAAAATTACCCTTGGTGGGGAAAGCTTGAGTGGAAGGCTAAGGTGCTTTGGTTTTTGGCTGAGGGGCAATGGAAGATGCTAGTAGATTTTGCCATGGTAATCGAAGTTGCTTTTGTTCCGAAAACTTGGCAAAATAAACAACTTTTTAATGTCCCTCTTTCCCATAATAATCACAAAAGAAATCCTCGGAAGGAATGTTGCACTCACTAGCTTTGTGGGCAGGATTGCCACAGTAGTTGCAAGAAGGTAGGATGGGTGTAACCGAGTGCACTGCTTTAGCCCTTGAAAAAAAATGTGATGATCTGGTTGGCATAACTGGTGGAGGCTGAGGCTTTGAACGTGATGGAGGCCTCATAGTACTGGCCTCATAGTGTGCATGAGCTAGTTCCAGTTTTTTGAAAATGTTGTACACATCTAACAAACACATCTAGTAAAGTGTTCGAGTCTCCAAATTTTGCAAAACCTGCGCATGGAGTGTCGAAGTACCTTCCAACGAACGAAGATACCAATGGGCAGCTTCCAGGTCTGTGATGTTATGAGTATCTTTTTTAAGCTTGAGAAGCCTCCTATACAACATCTTGAAGGTTTCATCATTTCGTCAAAAAAAGGTGGTGAACTACAAAAAATTTTCAAAACTTTTCATCAAAAATTCCAGCTCAAGAACTTGAAAAAATTCCCCCCACTGGATTAGTAAAAGTTGGTGCATCGATGGTGGGAGGAATGTTTGCGGTAATACCAATGGGTTGTTAAGGAGAAAGGTTTACTGAAATAGGTACTGGATCCGAATTATTGGGCACAGTCTCATGATGTGCAATGGCCGTTTGTAGTGTAGTTTAAGAGGTGGTGGCAATGGTTGTGGCATAAATTGGATTGGGGATCTGGGTGATGCCTAAAATCTTCGAAAAATGTTGGTCGTTGACATCTAATGCCTCATAGTGCACATATAATTGAGCTAGTTATTTGAATGCGAACGCCTTGGTGTAATTAGCACCATACTTGAGTTCCAATTCACAAACCATAGTTGGAAAAGTTGCCTTGAACTCCCTCAATGAAATGGTACTTGGCCTTTCGTTAAATTTTTCAATTTTCTTAGAGAAATTGTTAACCTCCATGGTGTATATGGGTGTAGAGGTAATGGCTTGCATCAGAATATATGGTGATGGTGTGAAAGCAAGTGTGGTAACAAGCGTACCCCATTTATTAACCCCTCCAAATGGACTTTGATGTATAGTTGATGTAGTGTAACTTGAACCTGAATTCCTGGTAGGAGTTGTACTAGATGATGGTGGTGTTGTAGACGCTTGATGGTACCATCGTGAAGATTATGAGTTCAAAGAAATCATTTCAAATGATTGTGTGTTACTTCGTAATTGATACTTTGGCTTTGGTTGAGTAATAATGCTCTCATCATCTGTGGACATGGTGTTGTCCCATGCCCCAAAATTTTGTAGAAATATAGAGCACTAGATATGATTTGAAGAATACGATATTTGATACGTATGTACATAGTACATATAATTTGAAGAATATGACGCATCGATAAGGATGAACAGCGACGGACGGACATCGATGGACAAACGTTGATGGATGGAAGTCTGTGGATGAACGTCGATGGACGTGGATAGATAGATGTTAGACGCCATGACATTGCAGAACGCCCGTGAGATCCATAACAATGGCGGACACAGTGCTACACTTGGCTCTCGTAGTTTCGAAAGTTTGCAAGGCTTCATCCGCCTCCTCCTGTGTCTCTGTGTGTGTGAGAGAGAGAGAAAAAGAGAGAGTCGCTAAATGGTTTTTTTTTTGTACAAAACAATCCTCAGGCTTCTTCTTCTAGTTCTTCTTTTACTTCCGAGCAATGGCTCTGTTGTTGCGGTGCCAACAACATCATCATACCATCATCCCAATATGATGTGTCTATTATTGTTATAGCCATAGCCCGAAAAGCTTTTGAACCAAAATCTCTCTAGTCCACTGTAATGAGGAGGATAAGTAACAACAAAGCTAAGAAGGAAAGGATGTTTATGCATCCCTAATCAATGCACGGGCTCCCGAAAACACTAGGCCTTTGCATCCAACAACACGTGTGTTGAATGGACTTGCTGTGGTACTCCAGCGAAGAGAGTTTTCTGGTCTCTGAAACTTCGCAAATCGATAGAGCTCTTACACAAGCGTAACAATTCCTGCAACCTTTGTGCACAAAAGGAACCCCATGGAACACGGAACTTGCTCAAGCTATGTCATTCCATGTCTGATTTGCTTTCCAACAAATCCAAATCAGGGAGTGAATCAAGAACAAACAAAGATAAAACTTGTCTCCACAAAAAACACAAACCTTTGAAAAGTGCTACATGCTTCTGACAAAATGACGAAGAACCTTAGAAACTTGGAAGCTCAATTGCCGAAACAACAAAAATAGAACCAACAAGAAGACGAAGTTGTGAAGCTACTTTAAGGGACTAATTTGAGGACAAATTTGCACCAGATTTATTGCCAAGACATCCGTTAGAAAGTTTTTTTTACAAGGAAGTCATAGAAAATAGTAGTAGAGGCTTCCAAGACTGTGACCATAGGAGACTCTGGCTAAAGATAGTGACACATCCATGAGCTGAAAAATTGTCAAAAACGCTAAAACAACATAACCACCGAGAAGGAGTAGCTACTAATTTGATAGCAAAAATCTGAAAGTTCAAAAAACGTCCCGATTGACCAAAGACAATGGAAGAGGAACTGGCTTCAGCATTGCATCCATCAAGACATCCTTTTCATCGTCTTAGCTGCGATAGCAACATCAGATCAAGCTCTTTCATGAGTAACAATGTGAGAATCTAGCTTCTACAAATTCTCGCACCTACTCACCTAACAGCAAGTAGCTACAACACCAACAACAAAGGAAACCCAAGAACTCAAAGCCAAGAAAAATCTGTTGTTTTCAACATTCAGTGATAGAAAATAGTTTTTTTATAATTAAATTGCAAAGAAAAAAAAAACGTAATGTATGTAAACGATGGTTGTGTAATAGCCGCCATGAGCATCTAAAAATCCAATCTAACTATGGAGGAAATTCTCCCTAACAAAGGAATTCTACAAAAATTAACAAGAAAAAGGTAAAGATTGGCTTTTTATATAGTTGCCAACAAGTTGAAATCCTAAACAAGCCATAACCCTAAAACACCTAATAACATACAATAACCTAAGAATGTACATTAACCTTAAAAGGCTTGAGTGGCATGCCCATAACCGGCCGTCATGTATGAAGCCATGCATATGGGTATGACAACGTTTTGGAGGTGTTTGATTCTAATATGTGATGGTGAGGTTGAAAATTCCTTGATATGGGTATTATTGGTATGACATTTTCAGGAAGGCCTTTTAATTTTATGTTTTGCAAAAAAACATTATTTATGAAATCATTAAAATAGACTAAAACATTTACAAGGGGATGCATTGTAACGTCATACTATATTCATTTAAAATTTATGAGGGATATATTTCAACATATCCAATGCTTTTGTTTACAATTCTTAGTTAGGATATAATTTTTTTCGTTATAATGACTTTCATTCCTTTATAGGTTTTAAGGAAAGGTGCTAAGCATTGAGTTTTACTTGTGGACATTGTTTGTCTTATAATGTATTTGATATCATTACGTATTGGACCTTTCTTGTATGTGTTAGTTATGACAATAATGTAACATTTTTGTTTTGATGTTTTTGAATGGATATCTATCATGTAATGGTTTATCATATTTCATAATTTGTTGTGAGGAACTATGAAGGTTGTTGTCCTCCATGGATCATTAAAATAGTTAACATTTAAATTAAATAGAAAATGAGTCTTTAATAAGTCAAGTTTGATTTTTGAATATGTCTAGTTTGAAGGTTTTATTAAAGGGTAGCATATTGAATGTCTTAATTATATCTCATTTGCTCTATTAGGATAATATTATTTGGTTGAATGTAATTTTCCCAAAAGCTTTTGCCTATAATTTTTTTGTGTTAATTTTGTGAATATAAAAATCAATTGTATGTTTATTGAATATAATAGTGTGTCATTGATTGGTGGGAATTGTGAAAAATCTCCCATGAACATTATGTTGATTCCTCCAAATGGTAAAATTTTAGATTTTAATTTTTATAGTTTTAAATGTATTGTGTCAAATAATGTGCAACCTACCATGGATATTTCATTAGATAATAAATAACTAGATATTTGGCCATATGTCTATGATTGAATTATGTTTGCTTATAGTTTTGTCATTACCAATCAAAAATCCCAATAAAAAATATATTGTTGTTCCATTTATTAATAGGGTCGCATTTGTAATGTATGCTTCAACTTTAAGTTTTTGTTGTTTTCTTGTGTAAAAACAAATCCTCGATACTTTAATTATCTTTGTTTTACTAGCACTATAGTTCTTCCTACATATTGTAATAATTGATTATTTCTTGTACTTGTAATAAAATTTTCAAATGAAATGGCTTGTAAATCATTTAATTTGTATTTTTCTTTTATGATGTTTTTAATGCCTAATGGTGAATAAATATTTGTTTCATCAGTGAAGGTTACATTTTTATTTTCAATTTCAATATCACATGATTGCATGTCATTAAATGGTAAGTGGTGTAACTCAAGTTTTGTATTTTCATTTGTATAAGTTATGTTTGAATATGGATGTGAAATTTTTGGTATTGATTCATTAAGGTTTAATATTAGTGGAAGTTTCAAATCTTGATTCCATTGTTAGATCAAAACATGAGGCTTGATAACAAAATTCATGTTGTGATTATTTATATATTTCATTTTATTTATTTATTCCATTTTTTACAAATGTTTTATTATTTCAGTTACACAAGTTTTAATACTTATGTTACATAATATATATTAAATTTTATTTGTTCAAGATTAACGCACCCCTAAACTTCTTGTTAGAGTCAACTCCGAGTCTAAATGTGAAAACAACAGAAGGATAAAAAGTTGGGACATGTTCTTTAGCTCGTAACACTTTGGGGGTAAAGGGGCATGCTAGAGTTCTAGGATGGGGACTAAAAAAAAATGACAAGTAATTCAATTATTCACATGGACTTGCATAAACCAAACAATAAGTTGGTTAGTGCATAGTTGGAGCACTTTTGATGCACGGATGAATCACATGCAAACACGAACTCACCATGGCTCGAACTTTAAAAAAACCACCACCTTCCCCCTTATATTATTCTCTGTGCATGGCCATGGGGCTAACACCCAACAAGGCTAGTAATATCGGGTTTTACTCAATCGGGTTTTATTCAGTTTTTAAACAAAACCTGAGTCCCAAGATATTGTCATAATCGGGTTTTAATCGATTTATTTATTGCACTTATATTAACAACTAGGGTTTGGCATTCAATTTTGCCTTTATCGCAGTGGCAGCGGGGCTTGACCAACTCCAAAATAAAACCAGGTTTTATAGAGCGAAAATTGGGTTTTATTCATTAGAACCAAAAACCCGATTTTCTAATGGAAAAAAATCGGGTTTTTTCCAGCCTTGGCACCCAAATGTCATTTTGTCTCGGGACTCCCAAGTGGGAGTCTCGAAATTCCCAAAGTTGGGATTCCCATGAATTTGGAGGCCTGTAATTTTGTGTGAAGACCTCTAATTGAATTGAGGTTTGAAACAAAGTTATAATCTTCATCGAGATCTTTTCAACGGTATGTGGCATGTTACTTGTACATAAGGAAATCGGGGCGATTCTTGATTTTTAATGGTTGGAAATCAAATTGGCAATTTGACTCCCGACTTTTCTTTTGATCATAACTTATGTTTTAAGTACTTAAATGAGTCATACGAGCCCATTTTAAACATCTAAATTCCAAGAGCTTTTCAATGATATAAGGAACGTTTCAATCCAATGAGTTTTGATCCTTGTAATTGCCATTTGAAGACTCGAGGGTCCATTGGGACTGCAACTCTCAAAGTGGGAGCTCATTTGGGGGTGTAGGGGTTCATTCCCTCACACTCTCTTACATTCCCAGAAACATAAAATGTGATTCCCAAGCTCACTCTTGGCCTGCACCTTTGCAAGCCCTTGCTATGGTTGTGAGCTCAAGGCCAAGGTTGCAACAAAGATTGAGTTTTATTTGTATATTGATGTTTTTTTTTTTATGTCATGGATGTTTCGTTGGAGTTCATTTTCAATATCATCTTCATAAATTGGATTCATTATTAATTTTCCTTCTATGGTTTTTTTTATCAAGTTCTAGTTATGTTGATTTTATTCTCAATAATCTATTTCCATCTCTAGATTTTTTACATTTGTGTAAGATAATAATTTTTAAATTTATTTTTTGTAAATTAATAAATGTTGGGTACACATTATTTAATGTCATTTCCCAAAACACAGTGAGATCTAATTTGATGTTAGAAATTGTACGCCATGATGTAAATAAAATGCAAATTGTTCGGGCATAATATTTTGGGTCATTTTCTTATGAAAGTATTGTGTAACTTTGTAAAACTAAAATTTTTGGTATTTTGAATTCATAAAAGATGTGTGTGTTACATTGAAAGTGTTAATTATTGAATGAATGACAACAAATGTCATTGATTTTATTTATCTTACTAGAAAATTCATATAGGCATAAAATATTATAGTGAATAGGTCTTTGTTGGTAAACGACCCTAAAATTGTGTATTATATATTGTTGATTTGATGGATTTCTATCAATTGTGAAAGTTTCATTGGCGTTAGTGTCATTATCATTTTCATTTGGACATTTTGATTTTTTTCTTGTTCATTCACCCATGTTGACAAACTATACCAAGGTTTTGAGAATGGGGAGTGGAAATTGTTGTTGTTGCATTATGCAGCAGCATCAATAAAAAGAATTTTTCTTGGCTATAGCAACATTTCAACGTGGACATTTTGGTCATAGTTGTGGCGTGGTGTGCATGGAGAAGAAGAAGATGAAAAAGAAAAATATTTAGGATTTGGATGAGGCGGAGTTGAAAGGTAAGCATGTGTTGGTGCGAGTTGATTTCAATGTGCCATTGGACAACAAATGTGTAATCACTGATGATATTCAAATTTGAGCTACTGTGCCCACCATCATGTATCTCATGGAAAAGGGAGCCAAGGTCATATTCTCTAGTCATTTGGTACCTATAAAGTCCTTTCAAACTTTGGTCAATTTTCATGGTCTCTTGCTGAAGGCAATAATTAGGTGTTGTGTGACTTTGATCTTCTTCGTCTGAGATTTTTTGTTGTTTCATTGTTGGAGTTTGGATTTTGCTTTTTCACCAATTTGAGTCTTCCTCCTCCTCCTTCATGTGTAGGGTCAACCCAAAGGTGTGATTTATAAATTTCGGTTGACTCCTTTGGTGCCACGACTTTCAGAGCTTCTTGGTATGGAGTTATAGTATTTACCAAAGGCCAATGATAACCAAATTGTATATGAAAAACAAATAAAGTGTAAGAATCAATTTTTTTATTTTAATGATACATTCATCACATGTATCACTAATTTTTAATTTAAAATAGAGGAAGAAGGAAACCTTTGTGCATGATACATTGGAAGTAGAGACATGTTTAATCATGAAAGGTTTTGCTTCAATTTCTTTGTGGTATCGTCTTTCAAATTGTTTAAATTATATTTTTTTGCCTTTTCATGGCCCAAGTTAAAACATGCATGTGGTGCATTTTTAAATGTAATTTAATGTTACAACTTGCTCCTTATAACTAACCAACAATCCCTCATTCTTCAACCATTGATTACTTGCACCATATGGGTTTTTTTGTACATTAAACATCAATGCATTGCAACTAAAAATCAATCCATCAAGTAAGACTTAGTCTTATAATTTTAAACAAAGAAACAAATTTTCTTCTATTGCATCAACTAATAAGGACCATAAACTGAGGTCCAAAACTACAACATATTTCCATTTGAAAATAAAGAACATATAAGGACAATAAGTTCAACACAACCTACTTTCATGCAATGTTACATCACATCCATGACTAGAACAAAAGGTGTCCTTGTATGCCAAATTATTTCATTAGATTTTGAATGAATTCATTCGTCTATTGAATAGGGACTAATGAACTACAACCACATTTTGTAATAATGCTCATAAAAATTATTCCTCTTTCATTAGACACAAAAAAATATTGAAATATACTTACCTTATAATTTTTGAGATATCATACTCTTATGAAACTACTTCTATTGGTCCCTTAACAAAAGCTACATCTTTTTATTTTGCCATCACACCATTTGGTCAACCCCACAACAACCACAATTGATTGTAATAAGTTATAAATTCCTTTTCCATGACCATTCAAAGATTTCATCATTGCATGCCACAGAACCTTCTAATCAAAATTACATGTGGATTAATGTTGGTCATGACCTTGCTTTTAAACATATTGAATCATGTGTCTCCAACATAAATTAGGTCTTCAATCCATTATTTGAAATGGGCCTTAGTTCAAAGCCCTTTAAAAATGATAAAATTGAACATTTTTCATTTGAGAATTTGAAGTCCCTTGCACCCATCCTATTAGAGACCACATGGTAGTCCCAAAGAGGAAAGTGATAATTAATTTTGATTGATA
>Ga0116229_10007880_pt1 | contig 16715 bp, 8 predicted proteins | sample S1TSphgellanicum_3_FD_87313 | JGI IMG/M metagenome (GOLD analysis project Ga0116229, IMG submission 87313) | Host-associated microbial communities from peat moss isolated from Minnesota, USA - S1T2_Fc - Sphagnum magellanicum MG | ecosystem: Host-associated > Plants > Peat moss > Unclassified...
ACCACCATAAAATTTTAGAAAAACAAAAAAAAAAAAAAAGACCCTGCCCCTACAAACCAGTTTCAAGGAGGGGGGGGGGGGGGGGGGGGGGGATGAGGCCAAAGGAAAATGGGGGTGAGTACCCAATGCTGCAGACTAGGGAAAATATATCACATAGATTGTAATCATCATTTAGGAGAGATGAATTCTGCCTTTCTTTCACCCTAACCTTCTTAAGGTCACATGCTCTTTTTTCAAATGCATATGAACTGGCACATTATAACATTGTGAAGTCTGTTATAATTTTTTCTTTTTGGTCTTACACAGAGATGAGGCCGATAAGCATAATAGGCTTCTGCCCATTGTCTGCTGCAATTCCCCATGACACTGCTGATGCCACTTGCACCACCATGAAAGCTGATCCTGCAAACCAACCAAGAAAAACACAAATATTTGTCAAGAACTGAACCAAACAAAAACCCATTAAACTATTCAATATATAGCCAAATTGGTCAACAAAAAATTTACTTCATGTCATGCAAAATGCAAGTTATGGTAAAAAATAAAATGAGAGAGGCTTGTGAGTTCAGCAGCTCTGGGTGGTGAGACCCTTTAAGAGACCCTTACCTATAGCTCCCACATAAAAGCCAAGATCCTTGTCTGATTTGGCAATATGAAAATCGTGTACACCCAAGCAATTAACATTTTGAAAAAATTATCCGGGATGGCCCTAAGGGGGGATGTACACTTTTACTAATGCATTTGTTGGAGAAAGTATTTTTAATAAAATAAAGAGGAGACAAACAAAATGTGCTGCAATAAAAAGAAGAGGACCAACATTTGCAATTTTCCTAGTAAGCACGATTTTCATAATAAGCTCATCTATAGGTAGTCAAAAAATGAACAAGATTGATAATAGCAGGACATAGAGTAATGGGTTAAAAGAAAACAAAGTAGGGATATTACATACCATGAAATAAAGAAATGGGTAAAGTGATGAAATTGGAAGTGCTGTGAGAGACATGCATCACCATAAACACAAACCACCATCATACCCCTCACACACATAAACATAAATGTGAAATTGCTTATTAACATGGTTTGTCAAAACTTCCTGCCCTTTGGCCCTAAGTTTCTAGATGGCTCCAAACAAATTTGCAAAAGAAATAAAAATAATATTTAAATAAATAAATAAATAAATAAATACACATATGATAGCATGCCATCTTGTTAAAATTCCCACCTATTGGGACTTCTAAGATTTCTACATGGCTATTATAAACTTGCAAATACCACAACAAACCATCTTCTCAAAATACCAACTTTTGAGTCTAAGTTTCTAGAGGCCTAGCAACAAAGAAAAAATAATCACAGCAGTTAAACGATTTGTGTCAAATTAATTCAAACAAGTTTCAAGACCGGCTACAAAGAAAAGAAAAGAAATCCCAAAACACCCATCTTATTATGTTGGGCACTACCTACTTATAAGCAATTTATATATGCTGACCACTATGATTACTACTCCTGCAACAATTTTTGATACCCAAAAACCTAATAATCCTAATATCATCTAACACTAGCCTTGCTAGAATTATGCAAACATATTATCTCTGGGTTTTGATTCCCTAGTGGGTGTGTAGCTTGATTGTTACAACAATTGCACTGTAGAAGTCTTGTCGAGTGAAGAGGGAAAGGGGAGAGAGAAGGGGAGAAGGAGAGAGATGGGGAGAAGGGAAGAAAGAAGAAAAACAAGGCATGATACTTACAACTGCAAAGAACCGGCAAAAAACACTGTGATGAACTGTTTGTAAGGAATTCCTTCATCTCGGCTTTGCAGATATGCATTCTTGCATCCTGGACAATTGGGAAACACTGGAAGCTGCTTGTGCTCCAATAATGGCTTCTCAATGTTTGCTCCCACCATCGATCCAGACCCAAGCTTCTTCTTGTTTTCTGCATTTTTTTTTTTTGCTATTCACAACTATCTCCTACTAATCCTCCACCTTTAAATCCTCGCTGCTCCACCACCATCACCATCATCATGATCATCAGCAACTAGCTCTGGACCTCTTGTTGCTGCAAACCTTAAATCAAATTAAAAAACTTTGCTTTGAAAATGAAGCTTGACCAAATTTACAACTGGCTGCAAACGTTCATTATGGCAAAACATGATTTTTATAATTAGTCTTTTTTTAATAAGGTTGAATCAAACTCATCAGTTATACCATTTTGAGCTATTTTTTAATGCCATTGACTATGGTTGAATCAAACTTGTCACTTATGCCATTTTTAGTTTTTTTTAATGCCATTGTAGTTGCATAGGACTATCCCCTTCCCCACCTGCAAGAACTTGGACTGATTGACTCAAATCTTCTGTTTTCATTTTTTTTTGTCTCTCCAAAATATTGATCCCCCCTAAATTCTAGACTTTGTTAATAGTCTAAAATATCTAGACTACCTCCTCTTGAATTTTCCTAATTAGACTCAAAGAAACAAAGAATTCTTGATTCACCTCTGAAGAAGAAGAAATTGTCCCACCCTTCACCAGCTACAACTCGTCACATTGAGCAAAATCCACAATCACAATATTCTAAGGATCACTGCCTCAACCTAGAGTTCAAGCATGCAATTGTCAAGGATGGAGAAGAATTACTCTAGACTTTCAAGGACAATTCTGACAAAAAGAAATCTTAAACTCTTTTTGTTGTTGTACTAGTGCCTTGGATCAACAATGCGTCTGCAGCACGAGAGCCCAAAACAAAAAAAAGAAAAAGAAAAAGAAAAAAAAAAAGAAGACCCACCAGAGATCTTCAACTTGTGCCGTGAATTGGGTGTGGTGCACAGCTGCTGCACAAGAAGCTCGTCCTCCGTCTTCTTCACCGGCGTAGACTTCCTTGCAATTCTTCTATTCGATTGATCATCTGCGGCATAATATTCCACAATATGTAGGCTATCCTTCTTGCAAACACATGAAAAAGTTAGTATCAGTTGTTAGGGACTTCATCATGTGATCTCTGGATTTATTTTTCCCCTTCCAGAATTTCGGACATGCGGCGCAACAACAACAAAACACTCGGTGGGTGCGAGCGAAATGGACGTTTTTGAGCTCCTCTGCGGCCCCGCGAAGAAGAAGAGGCAACTAGCAAACCAACCCACCATTCCGGCACATTCCTGCACATTCCGCACATGGGACAAGACGTAACGACGAGAGAGGAACTGGATTACCAAAGCAGTCTTGACGCATTCACGCCTCGACTATATTCGATAATCTGGTCAGTTAGGTTTCATAGTCATAGGATAACTGACCAGATTATATAGTCATCCAGATAGGTCTCCTATTTGTACATATTCATCCAGGCAGCAGGGTGACTGTCGTTGGCCAGAGTGAATTAGCAACCCACCATTGCACACTGCAGGATGGATGGAATGTGGATAGGAAACACTTTTTCATAGTCCCATAGCTAACCAACCACCATGGTTAGCCTATGTGCTAACTACTAACCATCCACATTGCATCTACCCCTGTAGTACTACCCAACGTGTTACTTACCTTACATGTTAAGATCGTTTAGAGCATTTGCAGCAGTCCTCAGTAGGGGATGCTGCAAAAAAATTTCTCATATCCGAGCTTTACTTACTAACTTTTATAAAAACCCTCACCCAAAACACTAAAACTGAGATTTTAAATGGGTGTGAGAGTACTAATAGAGCAACTGACCTGGACCAACCCAATTAAACTATCTAGCCAATCAGAAATAGGAAGCAATTAATAAATACGATTTTGATGATATTTATTAGACTCTTCCAGGGCTCTGAAAGTTATATAAATTTCCAGCAATCTTCATGGATCCACTGGATTTGGCTGATGTACCTTATTCAGCCATCAGCCAGATCCAGTTTCCTTCAAGAACAGCTTCCTTCTGCTGATTCTCTACCCATGCTTATTGTAAATCAGGGTCTCTGAGTCCAAATCTAAAATTTTTTGGGCTTCATATGAGATCTTGCTCAAAAGCCTGAAGGTAACCCACCAGTATGGGTGCTGGTTCACTGCGGCCACAACACCTTGTCATTTTGCAACATCCTTTTTTACATCATTTCACTCCACATTATGCTTCATTGTCTCTGATGTGTGCTTTGACCTCTCTCCTTGTAGTTTGTGCGTCCATCCATAGCTTTGCAGTTCTGGAAGGAGCACATATGTTGAATCTGCTTGCATTTTAGATTACAATCTCTTTCTTTTGGAATGAGAAGTTGCCCATGGTTTTTTCCTTTAGTAGATTGGGTCACCTATTGATTGAGAAATTCTCAAGTTTTGCAAGCGTTGTAATTGCTTTTCAAATGTGTCCCATGCTATAAGTGGGTTGGTGTAGGGTAAGGTGTGAATTTGCATTTTCTTTATTATTCAAGTCTGGGAATCTTATTTTGTTGTCTAGCAACACCAGTGACAAGCTCTCCCAGTCATCGAGCTGCATTCTTTCTCCCATACAATCATGAATTTTGCTTTGAATTGATACCATAGCTACCACTGATAATTGGCACTTTGCTGAATATTTATTCATTTAAGAAAAAAAAAAGATTCAGCAGTTTCAAATTTAATTTTTCAGAATTTCAACAATTGCGGAATAGGTATGCAAAGTGCAGCTTGTTTTGTGTATTTGTACTAGTAACATGATGGAGTTCAACTTTCAACAATTTTGACAAATATCAATAAGTTTTCTGTTTTTTTTTCAGCTAAGCCTTTGCAAATTATTTTGTGCCAAACATTGGTCATACATAGGTACAATAATTCAACAACACCAATTTCAGCAACCACATATACCAGAATACAAAGACAAGTCATGTGCTTAGCAGTTACTGATGTTAATACATGAAAGGGTTTTGCAGACCATGAGACCTGTCACAATATTTCAAGCCAAAGTTGGCTAGTGCAAAGAAGGAAGGAAGTGGGGGTTTGGAGTAATGACACACTTGGGAAATAAGCAATCTTGTTCAAGTAGGTTAGAAAGTGGTATAGGAGAGGAGGAAAGAGAATATCAGAGATGGGAACAAAAAGGGGGAACAATGGGTTATGCTGCACATCAAGCACCCATTTTCAATGTGATACAAAACACTAGATTTTTTTTGCGAATTTTTTAATGTTGGTCAGAGATTCAATGTTTGGTTCTCACTAACTTACCATTTAGTATTTACACATCAGATTTTATGTTAACAGTATTAGTTTGAATCCATCAATAAAGTTTTCTTCTTTGACATTGAGTTAAAAGTAAATAATCACAATGTGTCATTGGAACATAAGTAGGACAAGATTGGCCACAGTGATCAGCCCCCAACATTATTTCAGCAACACGTTGTAAATTCATCACTGGTTTCAAGGTGGCCTGGCATGTGTTTTGATGGCCTTTTGATTTATGATGTGGCCTTTCAATGTAAATTTAATATCTAGAGTCTTGTTGTGGGATATTCTAAACATTGATACATGTTGTGAGTGATTGGGGTTCAAAGAATAAGCACATGAGGCAGAGGAAGATGAAAAGGATGTGCAAGGGCCAATAACAAAGGTACCATCTAATCTGAAATGTTCATATGCATGTTTTGACATGGTTTTTAGGAAATTTCAAAATGTATGACTAATGCAAATGACAAGTAGAGTCTATGACATTAAGACTAGGTGTAAGTGATTAAACCCTAACGATACAAGCCCAACTGATGCACAAACTTTAAGCCTAGGAATAAAATAAACTTGGTCTAAATGACATAAACCTCAAATATCCTTAGTGAAACATGCTCAATTGACACAAGCTTTAATGACATGGACATGAGCGACATAGGTTAAGTGACACAAATGAGATTTTATTGGCATTGGCCCTAGTGACATATAACACCAAACCCAAGTGACAAAAACTTTAGAAACAATATAAACTTGAGTCACATAGATGGAGTGAAATGGGCCTTAGTGGCATAGGCCATAATAACATATTACACTAGGCCCCAAAGCGAAGTAGGAAACTCATGTGGCATAGGCCTTAGTGGCATAGGCACCAATGATGTATTACATTTTAGTGACATAGGTTGAGTGATACATGTCGTAATGTTATAAACGTCTGTCCTAATGACATAAGATGAGTGAAAAAAGACCTAATGATTTATAGACCTAGGTCCTAATGATAGAGGTTGAGTGACACATGCCTTAGTGTTATGGAGTGCATTTGATGCCCTCACAATAACTTATTGAAAATAATGGTTTGTGACATTTAAGTGACATGTATAAGTGATTAACTTGCTAGTTGTCATTTAAAAATGCATATAAATTTTTGATGTGCAAACAAGGCAAGTTTGACAATGGCCATGAACGGGTGGTGACACAATTTGAATGATTTTACAATAGTTGTTTAATTGTCCATATTCAACATTTGATGTGTTGGTGCAATATAAACTTAAATAACATAGGTTGAATGACATGGGATTTAGTGGCATAGCCTTAATGACATATTACATTAGAGGCCCAAGTGATACCACAAACCAAAGTGATATAAACCGAAGTGACATAGACCCTAAAATGATATAGACCTAGGTCCCAATGATAGAAGATGAGTGATACAAGGCCTAATGATATAAACTTAAATATTAGTGAAAGAGGTTGAATGATGTAAGCCTTAGTGTTATTGAGTGGCATAGGTTAAATGACATATGCTTTAGTGGCATAGATTTTAGTGATTGCATAGGTTATAATGCCTTTCCAAGTCTTCTATTAAAAAAATACTCTAACTTTGTTAAAAATTTCAAGGGTCATAAAAAACAATCCATGATCAAGAGGAATGGCGTGGGGAGGAGGAGGGTTTCAACAAAGGAACCAACAAGAATTAATACCACCCAAGGAAGACACTTAAAAATCCTTGAAGGGACCCAAGAAAGTTTGTTAGTATAATCCTCCATAAATTAATTGTTCAACATAACTTCCTATGTCAAGTAAAGTTCATACCCTAAACCATACCTTTTTGATAGGGTTTAGTTTGACAAACTATTATTGGGTTTGATATTGATTTTTAAAATCTAGATGGAAATAGTTTGGTGATAAATGTCATGGGGGTGCATTCGAACTTAAAGGAGCCAAATGTGCCCAACCTTGCTAGTCATTACCAAGGATTCATGGGTTAAAATTTGTTGACATGGCTAGTAGTTATGGTAGGTAATTGGATAGGTTGGGAATTTTTTTTAATCCAAAAAAAAAAACCGAAAAAAATACACACATGTCTCATGCACATGCACATGTACATGTGTAACACAATTGTTCATCGTCTCCAAGTTTGAAATTGATCTATCTTGTTCAACAAGTTGTCCATAATTAAGTTTGGTCTACTATTAGGCTTTTACCTTGTTTGATTGCTCCCAAGTTCGACTTTAGTTGTCTATGTTTAGTTTTGAAATTGCATCATTGCAAGTAGTTGTGTAGCTTTTGTTTTGGTCTTAAGATCGAGGTTATTTGACTTTGGCCTACATTGCAAGGTGAAAAAAGAAAAAGATGGAGAAGGGAAGCTCAGAGTTCCTTGTTTAGGAATATGTAAATATTAGTTTGTAAACTAAATTTTTTTGTTGTTGTGGTGAGGTGTTTGAACAACACAGGGCCAACCTTCAAACATAATTACTTTTAAGTATGTTAGTCAGACTAACCTAGATGAGGTCTTTGGTCTTTTGAAATAACCAAATACAAGTACACAAACTCAACCTTGCATCCTAAAATTAAAAGAAAGCTTGTGAGATTGTGTTGACATATTTATGGCACATCTATCATCACAAACAACAATTTTGCATCTTGGGTGGTTAGGGGGTTCATAGCACAAGAGAAAGGTGTTTATGTGAATTGGGTTATTATTGCTACTTGGACTACAAAGGAGAAAGCTTGCAAACTAGAAGTTAGGGCCTTAAAATCTGAGGGCACAAAATTAAGTGGAACAATTGTGTTTCGAAGACTTGACATTGGAGGAGATTCAACCAAGAACCATGTAGTCTTGGTGAAGAACCTTGAGGTAGAAAAGGGTTGTGTCCTTTTGGTGTTTCATTGAAGGACTTGAAAAAGGTTATTGAACTTGCTATTTTTTTTATATGAGCTTTTAAAGTGATCACTAGTGAAGATGGAACACTTGTTGCACGAGAAGACTGTTTGGTCAAATGATTGCTCTAGCCAATTCAAATCATCAAGAACATGGTTTTTTGTGGGTTAGCACCCATCCTTGACTTCTTGTGTAGCCTTACCTTTGGGTTGTTGGATGACTTGGAATTACTTTGCCTCTAGCCATGGGAAGGGGGAAATGGATGGTGTAGGAATGTTATGGAAATGAGAGATTTGCAAATAGTAAGTGAAGCCAAATGGATTAAAGCTTCAAAATGCACATGAAAGGGTTTTGTACTTGAAAGCACAAGTTGTTAAACATCATGCATATGCTTCACATAGTAATGCTAGAAGAAGTGTGAACATGTTTTTTTGGGAACCTAAAGTTGGTGACATAAATCGGGCTCATTGCTATAACTGCAACATAGCCATTAGCCACATGTAATCAACGGGTATAATTTGACCTCCAATCTTGCTACCATGCAGCCCATAAATCACTATAATGGCATTTTTTTTCTTTGAAATGGGGTCCCAAAGGTAAACCTCAATGCCAACCTACATTTGTAATAAACAACATAAGCAACATATGTGTGTGGTTTTATCCAAATCTTATAGGAAATTTAATGAAAACCTTGAAAAAATTATTCAAACACATATGTTAGTCATGCTACAAAGGATGTGGGGTGGCTATTAATCACTTACCTACCATGGATTGAACTTGTATATTGTAGCTGGTGCCTTGGTTGTTTTGGAAGGGCTAGGTGTTGGGTCTTACATACATGCATCCCATTTATTATATTCAAATAATCTATCATTGACATGCACAATAAATTTTGGTTTTGGTGTGAAACAAGTCTACTTTAATGGGCTATTGTAATATGTTATTATAACCAATTCATAAGCTTCTAAATTAGGGTTACAAAGTCTTATAGTCGGAGAAATTGTCCCATGTGTCTGAAATGATGTGGTTTCCCCCACATAGTTCCCCCACTATGTTACAGCCCATTTGTTCATGGGCTACATTTCTGGCAACATTATTGGTAATGTCTTTAACATCAACTTTGCCAATATCAATTGTTGCATTCATAATAACAACTTGGTTTTTTTGCATACCATCCATAACATCCCCAAACCTTTCTACTATTACACTTGCAACCAAAGGTCTTGTGTTGTTATGTTCATTGAGTTGTTACATTGAAGTGGTTGCAACAATATTTCCCTCTACTCACATTTCAACACCAAGTTTCTCCACAAACACCTTTTGCATCACAAGGAAGTTGTTGATGCATGACTATAATTGGGACATTGACGTTATAGATTCATCCTTACATACATCCATTGTAACTCCCCATGTCATTAATCCTTCCACCTTGCCTGCAAGATCCAACATAGCTCCCTTGTTAGGGTTTTAATCACGTGCGTCTTGTCAATTTTTAATCAACATTGGCAACAACAACATGAAAAATCTATTGTCCATGCACAAGCAATCTAAACAAAACTAGCATTAACATCAATATTAGACATGTCAACATTTATTATAACAAATTGCAAAAAAAGGTTCCAAAATTCATTCGTATGATTTTTTTTTTGTGAGAAAAAAGGACATGCAATCCTTTTCTAAAGTAGTCATGTTGGCTCATTGTATCTCGTTTGCACCAATGAAGCTAGTTAGCACATGGTGACATGTCCTTGTTGGTTGTTATAAATAGATGAGGTTAAATTCATGTAAATGACCACACAACTACCTACATGGGGATCCATATTTTGAACATGTATGTAAATGGATAAATGTAAATGAACATGTGCATGTTCCATCACAATGCATGTAAATGGATTAGTCATCGTATGAGTGGAATATTCCAATCATATGGGAATACATGAAGCAAGTGGTCTTTTCATAGGCACCCAAGGAAAAAGGTAGTGTAGACCAATAATCCCAATAAATTGGAGCATTCTAAAATATATATGCATGCAAGTAAATGATGAAGTTGAACATAGTGGCAAGGTCCACTTGGATCCCATTAAAATCCAACAATATTGGGATTAAAATGGAAGGTGGTCATGTTTGTACGATGTGCAATGAAAAAATGGAAAGTAGTGGCAAGGTCCATTAGGATCCCACTAAAATTCAATAGTAAGTGGATTTAGAGTGGAAGGTCCTCACTTTTGTTGAAGTGTAGTGATTTGCGACATGTCAAATTCCAATGAAATTCAATTTGGGTGGAATCCTTTAGTGGTTTTGACCATGACTTGTTGTAGTGCAAGTGTTCCCTGTGTTCTTAGTACTTGTCATGTTATTACATGTGCTCATCATGTTGTTAATGTTCTTTGTGTTCTTAATGTTTATTGTGTATTTGTGTTCATTGTGTGTTCATCATGTTGTTATTAGTGTTCATCATGTTGTTATTAATGTTCATTGTGTTGTTTTCCTTCTTCACGTGATTGGTATTATGATCCTTACCCTTGTAATGTTTTGTAAGTTGAAATTTTGTTGGAGGTGAAAGGTTGTTGGTTGCTTGCAATTTTGGCAAAAAAAAAATGTTTAAAGTATGTATGTCTTTTTTCCAAAATTATGTGATTTTCGTTCATTTTGATTATTATTATTAATTCTTATATTGAAAATAATGTGTTGATAATATGTTTGGATTTGTTTGTGTAGGAATAACTTGCCAATTGGAGACATTGCTTGTAACCTTGAAGGGAACCTTATTGATATTCCAAAGATATCAATGGATGCAAAAGATATCAAGTGTCTTTTTGGAGCGGTGGAGGAAATATGAACCATGTTCCCAATTGTTGGCTTTTTAGTTAGATAAATATCAAGGATTGTAAATTTCAAATTGAAACTAAAAGATTTTTTTCCCTTGTTAAAATTTTCACCAATTTGAAAAGATGCCATTTACAATCAAATAACCTTAAGAATTAATGTCTATGAATAAGAATTGGTCAAATGATGCAAGGGTGGGTTACAAGGCTTTAGTAATTTGGTAAAATTGATAGATAGAGTAGGAATTAAATGAGTTTGAAGGTTTATTTGAGTCCAATGAATTGAAAAAGACTTAATATAATGTTTTTGTCTTTATATCTTTGAAATGTGATCACTTTTTTCATAAAGATATTAAAGCTTTGTAATGAACCTTGTTGATTTGTTTTTCGCCTATGATGTTTTAAAAAAATTTGAGGTGTATTAAATTCTAAAATCTCAAAATGAAGTTAAAAATTTGATTTGATATAGGTAATTAAGTTAAATGAATTAGAAATTGGGTTTGAAAGACTAGTTGGGCATGAGGGAAAATTTTAATTTTTTTTTGGATAATGCATGTATTTTTTTAAAAAGTGATTTTTTTCAATATTTAAATTATAAAATTGAGAATTAGAATAAAAATTATGAAAAAAAATTAATAACCACCCAACACTGGTGTAGAGAGGTAATGCCGCCTTGATGAAATCAAAATATTTTTGCAATTGTAAAATCAATTTTGAGGTAAAATGATTGACATATGTTGGTTTGTTGTGTATTTTCAAATTTAGGGGTGGAAGGTTAGGTGCACCTACAATAATGTGAAATCCATTAGAATAGTGGGCTGGTGTCTCACCATTCTACATAAAACCTGAACTATTTGAATGGAAGGTAGTTCAAATGATGGGTGAATGCACTAGAAAAAAAAATGGATTTTTACCACTAGCTTATGCAACTATTTTTTAGTTGCTTGCATCATATGCAACTAAAAATCCCTTAGTTGCCTTGGAAATGATGTTGTATGTGTCCTTAGTTGTAGATGACAAATGAAATCAAAGTCAACATATATGGTTTCATCTATATGTGAAACGTATGGTTTATGTGACTGCCATGCAAGTAACATGTGACTAAATTGTTGGACCTTACATTGTGCCATGTGTGCAATTAACAACAAATCTCAATATGACACGTGACATGTTTATTAGCTTAGGGAGGCCTAGCCTATACTAGTGAAGTGTAATATCTAGCAAAGTAAAGGGTGACATGTGACAATTTGTAGGTTTATTTTTTGATTGAATTACAAAGTGACATGTGGCAATTTGTAGTTTAATATTTTATCAAATTACAAGGTGGCACATGTGGCAATTTATTGGTGGTCTAGGGAGGCCTAAGGTACTTAAGCCTAATTCACCTAAGTAGGTTAGTATGTTGGTTTATTTATTTACCTACCTAGCTTAGATCTACTTACTTATACTAGGTAGATAGGTCTAAGCTAAATAAGTGGTTAAGTAAGCTTAGGCTAAGAAGTAGGTTAAGTTTTTAAATCCTATTTCATTTCAAGTTTAACTTTAAAGGTCAAGCTTATTTGATTGGTTCATCCCAATTGACATCTAATCTTTAATGTTCCTTGTGTATTTTCAATCTTCTAGTGCACTTACTTATATAGTTTACAAACTTGAAAGCAAAGATAAAAGATGTGGGATAAGTTTTTAGTTGCAACCTAGTCACATGTATTAACAACTACATACTAACAAACAACTATTAATTAACTAGCTAGGTTAGGTTAGGCTAGGTTAAGCTAGGTATCAAGGTCAAGTTAAGGTAAGTTAGGTTAAGTTAAACTAGGTACCTAGGTTACATTAAGGTAAGTTAGGTTAGGCTAGGTACCTATGTTAGGTTAATGTAAGTTATGTTAAGTTAGATACAAGTAGGTTAGGTTAACATAAGTTAGGTTATGTTAGGTTAAAGTAAATTAGGTTAGTTTAAGCTAAATTAAGCTACCTTAGGTACTTAAGTTACATTATGGTAGGTTAAATTAAATTAGGTTAGGTAATTATATTAAGTTCAAGGTTTAAATAAATTAGGCTAAGCTAGGGTAGATTAGGTTCAACTAACTACCTATGATAGGATAGGTTAGGTTATGTTAAACTATGTACATAACTAATTTAAGTTAGGCTAGGTACTTAGGTTGGGTTAGGTTAGGTCAGACTAGGTACTTAGGTTGGGCTCAAGGTTGTTAAAACCAATGTGACGTGCCATTTTTGTGTCGGTTGACACGTCAACATTAATTGTGACACTACGTCAAAATGTGAAAAATATGACTAGATGTATGATTACATTTGTAGATATAAAAGACATTTATGACTACCATGACTATAATGCATTTGGACTCATTGCAAAGGCCATAGTTATCGAATCTTCAACTATTATAGCCATAACGACTTGTGTTTTTTTTGCCTATATAATAATAATAATAATAATAATATATAATTATAAAATAACGATAATTAGGTTTATTTCATTATGTGTCATCCAATTAATGGTTGACATGTGTCATTATTTAGCCTATGTAACTTAGGTAGGCACTTAACATAGGTGACTTAGGTGGGTATAGGTAACTTAATTAATGAAACATTGGTTGCAAGTATGAGGATTTGAACCCCTCACTTCCTTGAAGAAGGTTCAAGTTTTTAACCATTGCACCATCATTCAACATAAGTGAGAAACATTGTCATCCTTTGGTTATGAATATTTTTTTTGGTTAACCTATGAAAATTGTCTAACATAGATATATGTAACCTATTTAACAACTTGCTTAACCTAGTTATGCTACCTATTTAATTTAGCCTAACCTTCCTACTTAAATACATTTTCACATGTAAAGTTATTTCATTAGGAAAAATAAATACTATTGAATTATTTTTTTAATTTAGAAAATTCAATTAAATGATTATTATTTTGTCAAAAGCCTAAAGAATTCAACTAATTATATTCCTTTTATAATTAAAATGAAATTCTAAAATAAATATTAAAATTAAAAAATTGGTTTATGACATATTAAAATATTAAAAATTTAAAATAATGTAATTATTATTTTAGATATGTACAATTTAATCTGAAATAATTTATGATTATAAATATAAATATATAAATATATAGTATATTATACATTATATATTATCTGATGTTATGAAGAATTTTTAAATATTTAATCAATAAAATTTTTAATTAATAATATTTAAAAATAATTAAATGATTATTTTCAAAATGTAAAATTTTATTTGATGTAATTTATGATTAGAGATAATCATGATTTACAAATAATTTAAAAATTAATCACTACATGTTTTAAATAATATTTTAAAAAATGATTTCATTGTGATGTTTAAATATGATGATTCTAGAACATGGAATGTGAACACTGAAAACATATTTTGAATAAGAATGGAATATTATTATATTTTGATCATATAGGACATTAAAGTTTTAAATGAAATATCAAAAAAAAAATCAAATCATGAAATTAAGTTATAAATTATCATAGGTAATTCATAAATAGACATGTAATAATGCTAGTATTTAAATGAATATAATTAAGGTAACAAATAATTAGTTAAATAATTACTTAAATGTAGGTAGGTAATATTTATACCTATTTACCTACATAATTTTGCTATCTTTTTATAACCTAATTATTACCTTACTTTACATATTTAGTTTGCAAATTAGTTACCTAAGCTAAGTTACATACTTATAACTTGTTTTTTAAAGTAATAAATGCTAACCAAATATTTTAATTGTAAACCTAATTTGCCTATAATGGAAAAAGGTATACAAAAATTTTAAGCACTAAAACTTTAATATTTAATAATGTACATATTCATTACATACATAAATAATATTTTAACTTCATAATCAAGATTACTATAGTGGTTAGTTGTAGTCACACACATACTAAAATTCATGATTATAGTGATTGACTATAAACATGTAATAACATAAATCACTATTGTCGATAACTTAATAATGTAGTCATATTTTTGGTTAGAAAAGTTTGATAATCATAAAAAACATGTTTTATATGATTCAATGATTAGGGTGTGGACATAGTCACAAAATGTCCTAGTCATGGATTCCACATTTTGGCATAGTGTGATGTGTTAGTTTGTCAGGTCAACATTAAAATTGAATATATGTCCCCACAATATAAACAAGATTACAATTTTTTTATTGTCTAGAAAAGTTTAATTACTAATTATTACTAATTTAATAATTAGTTATAAGAATTTAATTATTAGTTATAAATATTTAATTTTCATCAATAAATCATTTTGCGACTAGATTTCGATCATTGGACATCGACTAAGGTGTGGACTAGTTGTGACCAAAATCCTAGCCATTGAAATTGTGATTGAAAATTAAATCACCATTTTTTAACAATCAAGATTTTTTTTTAGTATTTCTTTTAGTTTTTTATTCACACTAATGACTTGATTTAAATTGCCAAACTATGAATGGGGTGTGGATAGGTCGACCAAAAAATCTTGGTCATTGAGATGGCAATTGAAATTAGGTTGCCATTTTTTAACATTCCAAATTTTTTTTCAATTTCTTTTTTCAGACAAGTTACTAGATTTAAGTCTCTTGATTATGGCCAAGGTGTGGATTAACTAACCAAAAAATCCTAGCCATTAAGAAGGCAACCAAATTAGGTTGCCATTTTTTATTGATTAAATTTTTCTTTCATTTATTTTGTTTTTTTTTCTTTCCCCACATTAAGGATTGGGTTTAGGTTGTTAGACTATGACTAGGATGTGGACAAGTTGACCAAAAAATCCTAGTCATTGAGATGGTGACCAAAATTTGGTTGCCAATTTTGAAAGGTCCAAAATTTTTTAGTTTTTTTTAATTTATTTTTTTCACATTAGCAACTAGACTAAAATTGTTGGACTACAACTTAGGGTGCAGATTGATCGACAAAAAAATCATAGTTGTTTAGATGGTGATCGAAATTAAGATGCCAATTTTTAATGCTTGAGATATTTTTTAGTATTTTTTTGGTTTTCTTTTTTAATTGGCAATCGGATTTAAATCATTAGACTTCAACTAGGGTGTGGACAAGTTGAGTGGAAAATCTTAGCTATTCAGTTGGTGATCAAAATATAGTCGCCAATTTTTAAAGGTTCAAAAGTTTTTTGGTTTTTTGCAATGACAATTAAATTAAGGTTGTTGGACTATAATTGGGGTGTGGATTAGTGGACCAAAAAATGTTGGTTGTTGAGATGGCAATTGAAACTAGGTTGCCATTTTTTAATGGTCTAGAGTTTTAAGAAAATAAAAAAAACATTTTTTGCATTATTGACGATTGTTGAACTTTGACTGGGGTGTGGACAAGTCAATCAAAAAATCCTAGCCATTGGAATGGGGATCGAAATTAGGTTGTCATTTTTTAATGGTTTAGATTTCTTTTTAGTTTGTTTCTTTTTTTCTGTAGTGGTGCTTAGATTTAGGTTCCAAGATTGGGATTACAATGTAAACAGGTCAACCGAAAAATCATGGCCATTGACATGGTGATGAAAATCAAGTTGTAACTTTTTAATGGTTTAGATTTTTTTATCTGTTAATTTTTTTTTCCTCACTTGTGATTGGATTTAGGTTGTTGAACTATAATTGGGATGTGGACATGTCAATCAAAAAATCTTGGCTATTGAAATGGCAATTGAAATGAAGTTCCCATTTTTTAATCTTTAGTTTTTTTTTTTTTTTTTTTAACTTGTTTACTTGGTTTAGGTTTTTAAATTTTAATTTAATTTTGTATTATTTAACAAAAAATTTTATTAATTGAAATGGAAGGCCACAATTTAATATTTTGGAATATAAAATTTTTCT
>Ga0116229_10007881_pt1 | contig 16714 bp, 12 predicted proteins | sample S1TSphgellanicum_3_FD_87313 | JGI IMG/M metagenome (GOLD analysis project Ga0116229, IMG submission 87313) | Host-associated microbial communities from peat moss isolated from Minnesota, USA - S1T2_Fc - Sphagnum magellanicum MG | ecosystem: Host-associated > Plants > Peat moss > Unclassified...
ATATTGGTACTATGCGGCGGCATTTTGGGCTGCAATGGGGCTGCAATATCCTCTCATTCTAATAACCTCCAAGCGTAGCATCACGGTTCTCGATTCAGGAGGCTGGGCATGGCGTAGCAACGATATTTTACAGGCAGCGACCATTCTTAGTATCTACACTATGCTGGCCGTCGCTATAACCACAGCATGCATAGTGTCATTGCAAAGTAGCGACTCATGATGAGCATCGGGTCCGCTATGTAAGGTTCAAGTCACATATTGATTTAGAGTATAAACAGATCTCCGGCGGCGCGTATCGTGATATCACCCAACGTGACGCCCCATGGCTGGTTTATCGCGTGGATCACCTGTTCGGCGATATAGTCGGGCGAGAGCGGGCTGTAGGCGATTTTCTCCGGATCCGTCTCGCGCTGGCTTGGCTCGCCGGCAGCAATGGCTTTGGCGGTGGCCATAAAACGCCCCATGTTCTGACCCAGTACGCCGACGACCGCAGCCGGATTTACCACGCCTCCGCCTATCCCGGTTCCAGGCACACCTGTCGGCTTTACAATCGTTACCTTGATCTTGCCCTGCGATTCGACCCGCAAGGATTCTGAGAGGAAGTTCACCGCCGCCTTGGTTGCGCCATAGACACCCGCGCCGGCGACCGGGAAATTCGCGTAGATCGAAGAGATGTTGACAATATGACCCCTGCCCTGCGCGATCATCTGGTCGTGCACGGCGACCATGCCATTCAGCACGCCCTTGATATTGATATCGATGCATCGATGCCACAGCCGGGATGCCGCAACATGATCCGAATAAAAAGCCAGAGGCATCACGCCGGCGTTATTGATCATCACATCGATACGGCCGAACTGATCCACCGCGGCCTGCGCCAACGCGGCCATCTCCTCCGCGCTGGTCACGTCTGTTGGTCGGCCAATCGCTTGTCCATCCGAGGTTCGGATCGCGCTGACCGTGGCCTCCACCGTTTCGGCATTGACATCGGCACAAACCAAACGCGCGCCCAAACCGGCCGCCTTCAGGCTGATCAGCCGGCCAAAACCACTGCCCGCACCCGTCACCACGATGACCTTGTCTTGGATGTATTTGCTCATTTTCGGGCGATCCTTGATTTAAAGTGGATGACCTATCGCGGACCAGGTGCAGCCTGACCGAAGCGTTGCGCCCCCGGTACGGGTGATACCCAAGCGGCGGCGTGGTCGGCATAAACTTCCAGCACCGGCGTCAGTCCCGACAGGTCATCCAGCGTGCCAGCTTTGACCAGGGTGAGGCCCGGCATGATCGCCATCTTCGACAGGATTGGCGAACCACAGGCGGGACAGAACTGCCGGACAACCAACTGGCCGCTATCGCCGCGATCCTGGTAGATACGTGTCTCTCCTTGCTGCTGATAGGCCGTATCAGGCACCGCGATATTGGCCGAGAATACGCTACCGCTTTGTTTTTGGCAGTGGGTACAATGGCAAACGGCCATTATCACCGGATCGCTGTCCAGCGTATAACGCACTGAGCCACACAGGCACCCACCCGTACGCTTGGTCATGGCAAAATATCCATCTTCATTCGTTCGTCCGTATACGGGGAAGATTTTCGTTTCGATCAAGCAATAATAACTTTGGCTTCTTGAAACATCCTCAATTCGCCAATGTTTTTAAGTTGATTGATGCGTCATCTTCTACCCTCCGTCAAGGATCTTCGAATTCAGTACGATGAGCTGTCTCCTATTTCCTACGAGGCCTGTCGCGTTTTGCCTCACCTCATACCAGGCGATATGGGCTTCGACCCGCCAAACCCGTCATCGCCCCGCGAAGCCGCTGCCCGCGGAGGGCGCGCCGGAGCCGAGCGTTTCTAACGCCCATGGCCCAGATTGAAAGAAGTCTTTTTGGTTCTTTTTCTTCAGAAAAAGAACCGCTTCCTACAGCGCCAATTTGGTCTTATTGTTTTGCAGGCGAATTTTATTTGCCGGAATATGCGCGAAGGGCGAGACAAAGCGTTTCGGAGATTTTGCGATCAGCGCTTCCAGCTGATCGCGGATTGACAATAGTTTCGGAATTTTATCCGAGGGGAAGACCGGACCGTTGATCGTGATGGACGCGATTGCCGTGCCGGTATGATCGCGCACCGGCATGGCTACCGCTGAGAATCCCGGGGACATCGGCAATTCCTCCGTCAGGATACTGGTTTTTCTGGCCTCGGCGATTTTATCCTTGGACTGCGTCCAGGCTGCGGGCGACGGTTTTTTGACACCGGTCTCATCCAGAAATTCAAGCATTTTCAGGTGATCGGCCTCGGGCAGAAACGCCAATATGGCCAATCCCGCCAGCGATTCGTGGAGCGGCGCCAATTCGCCGAGCCGGTCGCGATGATAAATATCCCGGCTGCCGTAAATTCCGCAAATGCGGACGCTGTACCAGCCGAGCCGCGCGTTCAATGATACAGTCTCGCCGGTTTCCTGCGCCATATCGCCCAGATAAGGCCGGCTGGCCGCGTTGAGCTCGAACCGGTTGAGCAGCGCGCGGTTGAGCAGATACGGCATCGTACCAAGTTCGAACTGCGGCAAATTCCTGTACCGGCTCACATAGCCGGTCGCTTCCAATGTGGTCAGCGCCCTGAAGACGGAAGAGCCGGTCAGCGATAGACGGCGGCTGATATCCGAAACGCCGGCCGGTTTTGCATCATTGCTGACCGTCCGCAAAACATCGAAGACGTGCACCGCCGAGGAATTGATGGCCGCGCGTTTGGCTGGTTTCATAGGGTGATCTCCGAGCCCGCATTCGCCGCGTAAAGCCGCGTGCGATGACAGAGTGAGTCCATGATGGCAAGAAGCTTATCCAGCAAAGCCGGGAATTGCGGTCCAAACCGTTCATTCGGGCCCCCGACGGACATCACGCCATGCAGGTTGTTTTCGGCGTCCCAGATCGGAAACGCCGCCGAGAGCATCGGTAGCGATGATTGCCGCAACGCCGTTGCGTATTTTCGGGTACGGATCAAGCGAATGTCTTCCCATAGCGCGTCCCGATCAAGGGGAATTTCGCTCGAGCGCGGATTTACAGCCGCCAGGGCGGCTTGCCGAGCGATATAGCCCTCGATGGCTTCATCTTCGAGGAATGCCAAAAGCAGGTGACCGGATGCGTTGGCGTGCAATGCGCGCAGCGCGCCGATCTGTAGCCGCCAGACGCCGGGCTTGCGCGTCTCGATACCATCGATGAACACCATATAATCCAGCGCCCGTATGTTCAAACTGACGGTCTCCCCGGTCAGTTCGTGAATCTGCTGGATATAGGGGGCACAGAGCGTGCGAAATGTCGGCTCCGGCGAAAACGTGTTCTGGAGTTCCAGGACACGGAAGCCCAGTTGATAGCGCTGACCCGATGGGTCGCGAACAACATAATCCTGTTCGACAAGGGTTTTGATGGCACGGAACACCATATTCTTGGTCATCCCGAGATGCTGGCTCAATTCCGAAATACCGAATTCGCCAATATTGGAGGCGAAACTGGATAATACCGTGAGGATGCGTGCCGTCGCCTTGTTCTGCTCGCGGTTTTCAATTGATGTAACCGTCTTCTCCAAAATGATCTCCGGCGCTCGACGCCTTGCATGGCCCTTCGGGAACTCAGATGCCGCCGAATCCTCAGACATGAAGTGTTTCAATAAGCTTATGAGGTAATTTCACCGCTCACCGCCATATAGCACACATGGCGTCTTGTCACCCGATCGCGCGCCATTGCCCGTTGGAACGGATGCCAGATTGGGAGATCCGCCGAAGCCCCGAAATACGGTGAACCGATGCAAGACTTGAACCTTTGGCCCCAATTTGGTATGATATACAGAATTCTTATCATATAATAGAACGGAAACAAGGCTTGCCGGGGGAACGCCGTCCGGGCTTAGCCGGCTTAGGATTTAAAAGGCCAGTTCCTGCTTTCCCCAAGAAGACAGGCATAGGGAGTTGCGACATGGATACGATAAAAAAAGCCGGGCTACAGGACTACATTTCATCAGCGGCGGAAATCATCGATGAAGCGCGCGCCGGGCGCATTTTCATTCTGGTGGACGACGAGGACCGGGAAAACGAGGGCGATCTGGTGATTCCGGCGCAGTTCGCCACACCGGATGCCATCAACTTCATGGCAAGATACGCGCGCGGGCTGATCTGTCTGGCGATGACAAAGAAACAATGCGAAAAACTTGGCCTGAATTTGATGAGCCAGGCCAACGGCTCGCGGCATGAAACCGCGTTCACCGTTTCCATTGAAGCGCGTGAAGGTGTAACGACCGGCATTTCGGCGGCGGACCGGGCGCGCACGGTTGCCGTGGCCATCAATCCGGAATTGGGGCGCGATGACATCGTCACGCCGGGCCATGTGTTCCCGCTGATCGCGCGCGACGGCGGTACGCTGATCCGGACCGGCCATACCGAAGCCGCGGTTGATATCGCCCGCCTGGCCGGCCTGATCCCCGCAGGCGTGATCTGCGAGATCATGAACGATGACGGGACCATGGCACGGCTGCCGGATCTTGTGGGCTTCGCCCAGCGGCATAATCTTAAGCTGGGAACTATTGCCGACCTGATCGCCTACCGCCGGCGCACGGAAAAACTGGTGAAACGGATTGAAGACGGTTATACGCCGAGCAAGGTCGGCGAGCCTTGGCGGATGATCGCTTACAAAAGCCTGGTCGACAATGTCGAACATATCGCCATGGTGAAAGGCGACGTCACGACGCCCGAACCGGTGATGGTTCGGATGCACGCCGTCGATACGCTGATGGACGTGGTGGCCGGCGAACAGCTCTCCAGTCTGCAAGGCGCACGAAATCTCATCCGCAGCGTCGGACGGGGGGTGATCGTGCTGATCCGGGAGGCGAGCCCGACTGCGGCCTCCGAGCGAATCCGGGCGCTGATCCGCGGCAGCCATGAAACCAGCGCCTTGCGCGATTACGGAATCGGCGCACAGATTCTGAATGATCTTGGGGTGAAGGATATGATCCTGCTGTCGAACCACAAGCGAACCATTGTCGGGCTTGAGGCCTACGGCCTCAACATCGTCGAGCAGCGGGACATTGCGATTCCGGAGGACAGCGCGGGGTGAGGTGAAGTAAAAAAGCGCTTCTTTTTCTGGAAGAAAAAGAAGCAAAAAGACTTCTTCGATCCGGGCCTCGGGCGTTGGCATCAGCGCGCCCATCGCCCGCTGGGCGCGTCGCCCTTTTTTCAAAAAACCGGGCGCTTCTGACCTTAGGCGAGTTGCGAACTACGCCCTGCCCAATAGGGCGCGCGGATCAGCTTTTTTTGCAATTTACCGGTCGGCAGCCTTGGCAGTTCTTCCACGAAATCGACCGAACGCGGGCATTTCACGTCCGCCAGCCGATCACGGCAATATTTGATCAATTCTTCCGCCAGCGCCGGGCCAGCGCTCTGCCAATCGGCAGGCTGGACGATCGCCTTTACCTCCTCACCAAAATCCTCATTGGGAACACCGATGATCGCGACATCGGTCACCGCCGGATGGTTGATCAGCACGCTCTCGGTCTCTGCCGGATAGATGTTCACGCCGCCGGAAATGATCATGAAATCCTTCCGGTCCGTCAGATACAAATATCCTTCCTCGTCCTGATAGCCGACATCGCCAAACGTACCCCAGCCATTCTTATGTTTGGAGCCCTTGGTTTTTTCGGGATCGCCGTGATAGTCGAATGGCATGCCACCGCTGAAATAAATCAGGCCCGTATGACCCGGCGGCAGCTCGTTGCCGTCATCATCGCAGATGTGAATCTTGCCACTTACGGCTTTGCCAACCGTGCCAGGACGGGCCAGCCATTCCTGGGCCCCGACGATGCATGTCCCGACACCTTCCGTGCCCGAATAGAATTCGATGATGGCGTCCCCCCACCATCCGATCATCTGCCGCTTGATGTCGGGCGGACAAGGTGCCGCGGCATGAATTGCAAGTTTCAACGACGAAACATCATAGGCTTCGCGGATCTCGGGCGGCAGCTTGACCATGCGGGCAAACATCGTCGGCACCCACTGGCTATGGGTCACGCGATGGCGCTCGATCAGGGCCAGCGCCTGCTCCGCATCGAATTTTTCCATCACCACGAGCGTGCCGCCGAACCCGATGGCGGCCATTGAAAACGAAAGCGGCGCGGCATGGTATAGCGGCGCCGGCGAGAGATAGACCATGGTCTGCTCAAAACCATAGAAGTTCTTCATTCGATGATCGAAGGTCGAAAAACTGTCAAACGGTTCTTGGGGCAGTGGCCGCTTGACACCTTTCGGCCTGCCGGTGGTACCGGAGGAATAAAAAAATGCAGCACCTTCGGATTGATCGCCGATCGGCAGCTCGGATTGCGGCGCAACCGCATTATCAAGCGTCTGGTAACCGGCAATTTCCGCGCCGGCGATAAAGCATGCCACATCCGGCGGCAGTAACGCCTTAACGGATGCCGCGAGCGATGCGAAACCGGCGGTCGTGAAAAAAGCCTTGGCACCGCTGTTTTCGATAACGTAAGCGAGCTCGTCCGATTTCAGGCGGGTACTTATGGGAACGTAAAAAAGCCCGGAACGGGAGGCTGCGAAGGCCAGCTCAATGACCAGGGGGTGGTTCTCGACCAAATAGGCAATGCAGTCCCCGGTTGCCAATCCCAAGCCGCGGAACAGATTGGCCAGGCGATTGGCACGCGCATCGAGTTGCGCGAAGGTCACAACCTCGCCGCTCTGGCCCATGATGATGGCCGGCTTATCTGGCGTCGACGCGACGTAGCGGATAGGATGCATTGGGTTTCCTTGTCGTCTTTCGAGAAGCGCTCAGACCGGAACGAACCGGATGGGAAGGCGCTTGAGGCCGCTGACGAAGCTGCTCTCGGCAAATTCCGGCGCCCCCGCGAGTTCCATGGATTCCACACGTTCAATCAAGGCCCGGTAAAACAATTCGATTTCCAAACGTGCCAGATGCGCGCCAAGGCAGGTATGCGGACCATAGCCAAAGGCCAAATGGGCATTGGGTTTACGGTCGATGATAAAACGATCCGGCTCAGGAAAAATATCCGGATCGCGGCAGGCGGCGGAAAAAGCCAGCAGCATGGATTGACCGGCCTTGATCTTCTGGCCGCGAATTTCATAATCGCGCGTTGCGGTTCGCATGAAATGCTTGACCGGCGCAGTGTAGCGGATCGCCTCATCGGCGAGCGGTTTGCAGAGATCGGGGTTTGCTTTCAGGCGTTTCCATTCGGCCGGATCGCGGATCAATGCCAAAGCGGCGCCACCGATGGAGGCGGCCGTGGTGTCATGCCCCGCCGATGCAATGATGGTGTAATAGGACAGCCGGTCCATGGGGTCCATGTATTCACCGTCAACCTTGGCATTGGCGATAACGGTTGCGACATCCTCGCGCGGGTTTTGCCGGCGGTCAGCGGTTACCACATCGAAATAGGCCAGATAATCCATCATGATCTTGGTGAGGAGCTCCTCCATCGGGACTCCTTCGCGCTGGAATTCCGGATCCTGGAAAGCAAACATCTCATGCGCCAGGCGGAGCAGATAGGGTTCGTCCTCGGCAGGCACCCCGATGATCGACATCACGACCCGCAGCGGAAACCAGAAGGCGACATCGGCGGCAAAATCGCACGCGCCATTGGTCGCTATCATCCGGTCGATAAACTCGCCGGCCTGGACCTTGAGCTTGGCTTCCAGCTTGCGAACATTTTTCGGGGCAAACCATTCCTGTGTGATATTGCGCAGCTTTCTGTGCTTTTCGCCGTCGAGCTGAACCAGTGAGGTGCCGCCATTGCCTTCGCCACGCACGCGATAACTCGCCTGCTCAACCGCAATCGGGTGCAGGATCGTTCTGGGTGCCGCCAGGAAAATATCCGGCTGGCGTTCGATCTCCCGAATATCGTCATATTTGGTAATGATCCAAAACGGCCGGTATCCCTCGGGCTCCGCCCAGGCGACGGGATGCTCTCTGAGCAGCCAGGCGAACAGCTTGTTCAGCCGCGTTTCATTGCCGAATACCGCAGCATCCGCCAACATCTCCGGTCTGAAATCATGTTCAAGCTCAGGAGCTAAATCACGCATCATCCCTCCTATGGCAGCCTCCGCGGCGCCGCGGAGGCTTTCCCGTCGCGCCGTCAAGCCTGACAGGTTTATTAATCAATCAATTAACTCAAAAACGATGTGGAGGGTAGGCCCCATGCCGGCCATGATGCAAAATTTCCACAGCGCCGGCTCAAGGCTTGGCCGCCTTTGCAAAACTGGCCATGCGGGCGGCGACCTGCGCATCGCGTTCAGGCGCGGCAATGGCAAGCGCCTGAAATTTCACCTCGGCCTCCAACTGATCCGCCAGACCATTTTTTCGTGATTCCCCGAGAAGTTGCTTGGTCAGGGCTACCGCATTTCCGGGCTGCGCCGCGAGCGCCTGGGCGCGCTGGAGCGCCCGCTCGACCAGCGCCTCCGGCGGCACCACCTCGTTGACCAGACCGATGGCGAGCGCCTCCCCGGCTGGCATGGCGCGGCCCGAGGCGAACCATTCGAAGGTTCTGGCCTCACCGATCAGCCGCGGGGCAAGCCAGGAAGCGCCAAGATCCGGTACCAGGCCGATCTGCGCCCAGCCAGGGACCAGGCGCGCACCCTCGGCGAGGATTCGTATATCCGCGGCCAGTGCCAGGCCCAGACCACCGCCGGCGGCCGCCCCATTCACCGCGGCGATAACCGGTTTTTGGCAGGCAATCATGGCGAGGAAGGGCGGATGGAAGCTATTCCTGAGTTCCATCCCGCCCTTGTCACCCCAGGACAGGGATAAATCGGCCCCGCCACAAAAATTTCGGCCGGCTCCGGTGAGCACGACAGCGCGGCAGGCGGGCGATGCCGCTGCCACCCAAATCTTCGACAACGCCTCCAGCAGCGCCGGGTTCAATCCATTCGAAACGCCCGGGCGGTTGAGCGTGACCAATAGGACCGCGCCATGCCACGCCGTGAGAATAACGGGATTTTCGTCTGTTTCCGTCATGAACGACCTCCTTGCTTCGACCCAAGCCGCCCGGGCGCCCGGGCGGCGGATGTCTCAAACATGCTCCGGGATCTGCTTGACCGGCGCCGGCGCCGGCTCGACGGTTTTGAACAGCCGGAGCGGCAATAGGAAATAGGCCAGCGAAGGCAGCAAAATCATTGCCCCCAGCATGTTCCAAAGGAACATGAACGCAAGCAGGAGACCCATATCCGCCTGGAATTTGATCGGTGCGAACACCCAGGTGACCACGCCCGCCGCCAGCGTGAAGCCTGTCAGCAACACCACCTTGCCGGTGAACAGCAAGGTACGGTGATAGGCCTCAGAAAGGCTGGCGCCGGCACGCAACTGTTTCAGCACGATGCTGAGAACATAGAGTGCGTAATCGACACCGATGCCGACCCCCAGAGCGATCACCGGGAGCGTTGCGACCTTGATACCGATTCCCAGCATCACCATCAGCGCCTGGGCCAGTATCGAGGTCAGGATCAGCGGCAATACGGCGCATAGAACCGCCCGCCAGGATTGGAATGTAATGAAACAGAATATGATCACGGCGGCGTAGACCAGATACAGCATTTGGCTATTTGCGTTGGCGATCACGATATTCGTCGCGGCCGCAATCCCTGCATTGCCCCCCGCGAGCGAGAATTTGAACTGCGATCCTTGATTCGCGGGATTATCGATGAAGGTCTGAATTTTCTGGATGACAGCGGTCAGCGTCGAGGCCTTATGGTCCTGCAAATACACATAGATCGGCAGAAAATTGCAGTCCAGATTTGTCAACGATCTCGGAATGAAAATTTGAAAATCCTCGATCGAGGATTCATCCGGGACGAGCGCATACCATTTCGGCGAATTTTCCGTCATCAGCATCGTCGCCATCGGCGAAAACGAGCCGAGGGAATAGGTCGATTGCACTTCGGGCATCTGATCCAGCTGCCATTCCAGGTCGTTTGCGTTCGTCACGACATCGATATTCGTACATTGGCTGGGTGCGGTATCGACCATTACGACAAGCACATCGCTGCCGGTGGCATAATGCGAAAGGATATAGGCGTTATCTTTGTTATACTGGGATGACTGGCGCAACTCCGGGGCGCCCTGGTTGATATCACCCACCTGCACATGGCGCCCAACGGCCCAGCCAACGCCACCCAGCCCCACTCCCACAACAATCGCCAGGATCGCGTAACGCCGCTGGGTAAACAGGTCCAGGAAATTCCAGAGCGGATGAGAGACCCGGCCCTTTCCGGCCGCGGCCTCGCTACGCAAGCTCCGGAGCGCGCCGTGGCGGCTGACGCCGGTATAACTCAAAAGCATCGGCAGCATGATCAGATTGGTGAAAATTAGAATTGCAACGCCGAGGCTTGCAATCAAAGCGAGCTGCCGGATGGCCTGGATATCGATCGTGATCAACACCGCAAAACTGGCGGCATCGCAGGTCAGCGCCGCGAGGCCGGCGAGAAAGAGCCGCCTGAAGGTATAGCGCGCGGCGACCAGCGGATGCGTACCCCGACCGATATCCTGCATTACGCCGTTCATCTTCTGGGCGCCATGGCTCATGCCGATGGCAAAGACCAGGAACGGAACCAATACCGAATACGGCGTCAAGTTGAACCCAAGCAGCCGCAGACAGCCCATCTGCCAGATCACCGCCACCAGGGATGCGGTAACCACCAGCGCGGTGCTTCTAACGCAGCGTGTGTACCAGAACAGCGCGCCGGTTGCGATCAACACGGAAACCCCGAAAAACAGCAGAATTTTCAAAATTCCGTTGATCATGTCGCCGACCACCATGGCGAAGCCGACAATATGCAGGGTCACGCCTTGGCTGGCATATTGATCCCTGATCCGGTTCAGGTCTCGCGCCAGCGCACCATAGTCGAGCGGTTGGCCGGTCAGGCCGTTGGTCTCCATCAGCGGCACATAGATCATGCTGGATGTGAAATCATCGCTGACCATATGACCCACCAGGCCGGCCTTTTGGATATTCTGCCGCAGAACATCCAGCATCTGCGGGCTACCATCATAATTCGGATCGACGACGGGACCGCTGACCAAACCATCGGACGTCACCGCCAGCCAGCGCGTCGAGGAGGTCCATAAAGACGTCATATCCGGCCGGTCGACCCCCGGCAGCAAAAAGATCTCATCATTTATCTTTTGCAGCGTCGCCATATACTGCTTGTTGATGACGGTGCCTTGATTCGCCGTCACCACCACGCGCAGCGCGTTGCCTTGCGATTGCAGATCGGCATAATGCTTGAAATAATTTACAATGAAAGGCTGATCACGCGGAATCATGTCATTGAATCTGGAATTCAGCTTTACGGAACTCGCCTGAAACGCGAAAAACAGCGTCGCGGCCAAGCAAATCAACAAAATGATTGGCCGGTTATTGAATAGCAGCCGCTCCAGCACGGAGCCGGATTGAAGATTGAAGTCCGCGATGTTCGCGACGACAGGTGACGGGTTGCCCATGTCTCTTGCCAAAATCCGGTCTCCGCTAGTTTTTATTGAAGTCTTTGGCAGGGACGACAATAACGCCCGCATCGCCGACCCCGACCACATCACCATTCGCCGCCTGCGTCAAACCGAAGATTTGCATCGGCTGCACATCCGGCAGAAGCGAAAATGTCCTGGCGCCGTCAAAGCTGATATAAAGGTTGCCGGCCTCGCCGCCGACGAGAATGGCGCCGTTCGCAAGCTTGTCCGCCGCGGTAAGATTATAGGTGGTGTTGAGGTTGACCGTTTGCCAGCTTGCCCCGTTATCGCTACTGCGAAATGCCAAACCGGCGACACCGCAGACGAACACCCCGCCATCACCGGTCGGCACCACCTCGAATAACGTCGAGCTGGCGGGACTCGTTACGGCAGGAAAGCTCATGCCGCCATCGGTCGAGCGGAAGACCGAACCGATTTCGCCAACCACGTAGATATCATTCCCGACCGCCGCCGAATCGTATAGATTATGGCTGACCGGATCGCCGACGCGCAGGCTCCAATCCATCCAGCTTTTACCGCCATCCACCGTTTTAAACGCCATGCGGTAGGCGCCGAAAACCAGTGCATCCTTCGAATCGATCGCCAATATTGAAAGAAACGGGTTTTCCGCGCCACCGGCAAGGAAATGATTTGCCCGCATCAGGGCGCGCGGGGTACCGGGGGATGGATCATTATCCGCCACCGCCGTCTGAGCGGCTTGCAGAATCAGCTGATTGGCTTGATCCCCGGTCAACTGCAATTGCCAACTGGCACCGCCATCCGTGCTGTGCAAGATGGCGCCGTCATGGCCAGCCGCCCAGCCAATTTGCGCATTCGCAAAGGCAACGCAGGTTATCGTCACATCCACCGGAACCGCGGCCTGTTTCCAACTCTGGCCGTTATCATCGGAGTAGATGATAACCCCATGGATACCGACCGCCACCAGCCGATGGCCGGCAGTCGTAATGCCGATTAAAACGGTGCGCGCCGGTGATTTGACGGCGATCGCGGGCGTGGTGAGGGCACGCGCGCCGGTTGCGGAAACCGCCTCTGCGCATGGCGCGGAGCCATAGAGCAGGCTGCAGCCTAGGAGCAACGGAAAAAGCCCGCCAACAAGCGGTTTGATCAGGAACTGACGAGCCATCCGGTGAACCGAACGCCTTGGCAAACCATGCCGCTCACGCTGCCTCACCGGCGTTGCGGCCAACCGGAACCGGCAGTCTTGGCGCCAGCGCGCGTTGCCATCCGCAAACCAGAATTTCTTCTAAACATGGTCATGTTTCCTATCGCCCTGCGCTAACATGTTCCGCAGGACGCCCGTATGAAAACCATCGCCGCTTCCATAAAGACGCGGCTAAAAGGAAGCTCTCGCCGCCATGTCTTGCGGGTTGAACATGCTGTTATCCGGGACCGTTGCAAAGTCCTGGGTCCTTTGCGAAGGCGGCAGATCCAGATTCGGTGCGAAGGTCGTGATATAGCTATTGGTTTGGAAGTTCATGGTGAAGTAACTCTCCAGGATGGTGCCGGGCAGATCGGGGCGAACGCAATTATGGCATTGCGTCGACCGCCATAGATTGCCGGCAGCATCGTATTCATCCGTAACCATCACAATCCAGGTATCTTCATCGACATAGAACCGGCGATGCGGCATCACATTGCGCTTCCCCGGATGCAGGAAAGCCTCCACCACCCAGACCCGGTGGAGTTCCCATCTTACGATATCAGGGTTCATGAATTCGGGCAGAAAGTCGCTTTTCTGCATGAAGTTAACTTTGTTGTTATTGTAAGGAATATACATTTCCTTCTTGCCAACCAGCTTCCAATCGAATTCATCCTCGGCCCCCAGGAAGCCATAGGTTTCGTCGAAGGTGACAAGGCCGTCCAGGTTTGAATCCGGTACGTCATATTGGATTTCCGGAATCCGGCGCACCCGTCCCTGGCCGGTCAAGAGCTCCCAGCCCGACGTTGGAAAGACGATCGGGTTGCTTGAGCCATAAGCGATAACATCCGCCCCAACCACGTTTGGCGGCGCGACCGGATTTAAACTGCTTTTGGAGTAGACCACGCCATAAGTCTGTGCGTTCAAACTCCGGTTGTAATACGGATAAATTTCCGAATAGGCATAGGTCGCGATAAGGGTTAACTGGCCGCCCGCCATGGCATAGGCGCTATCGCTATAAATCTGATGCTCACCGCACCAGCGGAAATTGTGATTCTGTAGAACCTGCGCCCCCGCCTCAGCCGGATCATCCGAGAGGATCGGATAGGGGATACCGCCAAACGCCCCGGTAAAGCCCATGCGCGCGCCGCCGGCCAAGGACTGCGTCGCCGTCGCGTTCTGGTATATACTGTCATACACCCATTGCGGCGCGGCGGCGGTGCGACGAGTCGGATACACCACGATACTAAATCCCAGTTTCTGCATCATGAATTGGACCGAGGCGGGTAGGCGGTCTGCATAGGTCGCCATATTGCTTGCATTGATGGTGACGACGGGCTGATCGTCGGCGAAGAGATCCGGCATCAGCGCGGGTGAAGACCAGCCCGCCGGTATTTCGGTCGTACCGCCGGTCCAGGCTGGAATCGAGCCATCCGCATTTCCCGCTCTTTCGGAGCCAAACGGGGTAAGCGTGGTTTTCAACTGGTCGGCCTGCGCCTGTGTTACCGCTGCCCTCGCCGGTTTGGGTGCAGCAAATCCCGCACCGAGCGCGGCCGCGCTGGTCGCTGCCAATAGACCAAACTTTCTCCGCTTCATGGTGGTTTCTCCTGATTTATGATTCATTAGAACGTATGCTGGATATTGAGGTTCAGATAGCCGCGATCCGCAAGCGGGTTCAAAGTCGGGTCGGCCTTACCCAGATAGTCCTTATAGGTGATCGCCGCGATCCAGGTATCTCTGTAGGTCGCGGTGATCCCAAGGCTGAATGAACCCGTGCCGTGGTTCATGGTGCTATCCACCTCGGACCGTCCGAGGAAGTCATACGTGATGCCGATCGGGAAGGAGAGATTCAGGTTCGGGAGCACGGCGTAGTAGTTTGGCGTCAGCGTGAATTCCGTCGCCGCCGCGGTTGCCTGACGGCCAGGGGCAAGCAACGCTTTGTTTTCATCAACCGAGATGACGTGGTTCATCGCGATTTCACCGGCGAATGAGATGCCGCCCGGAATCAAGGGAAGTCCAGCAGACAGGTAGATGGCGGAGGCCTGCGCCGCCAACGTGCTGCCAATCGGATATAGGCCACCGGCATTGGCCGTGCCCGGATAGGCGGCGGGCTCCCCAAATCCGGCGGCGACCAGATTCATGTTACGCCGGCCCGAAATCTCCCCCGCCACATTCGCGCCTTCGAAATTGGTCGAAAGGGAAGCGCCGTAAATCTGAATATCCCTTGGATAAACCAGCCAGTAGCTGCCGACTTTTCCAGGACCGCCGCCCGCCCCGATCTCCGTGCCGGCGTAGATCTCCGGCGATTTGGAATCGTAACGCAATGCGAAGAGGCCCAGATCATACAGACCGAGCGTCGCCTGCACGGAGGCGCCGAACTGCCCGTTCTCGATCGGCGGGCTGAGATCCTTCAGGCGGTAAAGCGCCAAGTCGGCTGCCGGAAGACCAAGTTCCTGTCCGACCAAAATCCGCTGGCCGCCTTTATCCAGAATGTCAGAACTGCTGAAATACGCCCCGACGCCCTGGAACGTGTCATGCTCCCATTCGAATTGATAATAGCCCTGCAAGGTTAGAAAATCATTGGGCTGATAGGTGACCACCGCCTGGCCGACAGGGAGAAAGATCTGCTGCGACTGGGCGTTCGGCAAGCCTTCCGCCTTGATGATGTCGATCGGCGCCTGCCCCGCGGAAATGCCGTTACTCGCAAAAAACAGGCTCTGTCCCCAGAGCAATGTCTGGCGGCCGAATTTGACCGTGAGTGTCTGGTTCCCCGCCGCGCCGAAATTGACGCCGTCATAGACAAAGGCATCCAGCAGCACCGCGTTCCGGCCGTTGATGTTACGGGTGGCAGAGGTGAAGGAGCGGTTATCCGAGGGCACATACGGATTGAACGTGCCCGGGGAGTTGTTCTGATTCCTTTGCAGATAGGGCGTATCCAGATAGAGTTCGCCGCTGACATGGGCGCCGAACTGGCCATATTGCAGGTTGAATACCGGCAGCGCATCGAAGGTGTTATCGACGATCCCGTGCCGGAAGTTGTCATCGCCTTCATTGCCGTTGACATTATTGAGCAGGACCGCAGACGGATCGTTGACACGCTCGAATGTCGAATATTGCAGCGTGGTCTCGAGGTTTACCTCCAGATCCTGTCCGCCCACGGAACCGCTATACAAATTGAAGGCTTGCGCGGATTGCGGTGCGGCAAGCGTCATGATGCTTGCCGTTGCGCCGGCGACCATCAACGAACCGAATTGCGCGTAGCGGCCCGGAATGCCGGAAAGCAGTCTTACTCTCGTATCATTTCCTCGTTTGGTCATTGTCCGAAACATTGTCTTCCCCCTATTGAGAAACTGGCGTTCTTCTTCGACGTTATTGTTGATCGGCGTTTCCATCGCGACGTTTAACTGTTATTTCCTGTAATGTTTGCCTGGTTACTTGGCCTGCCAAGTAAGTTAAATAGAAGAATTCTCATGTCCGCATGCCCAACCGGAGTCGCGCTGTTTTTGCGCTGTCACCCATGCTTCGCTAACAGCCAAATCCGCGGCGATTCCGAGTGTCGGATCCTATCCTGGCCGGGCGGCGCGACCCGATATCAGCGGGTCGGCGACGTTACTGCTGCCAGACCGTATTTCGATCACGATGGATGAAGGAAAATTCTCTATCGCTTTGTTTTATCAAACAAGTTTATTCGATCGCATGTTGCGCTCGCCGGGTCATAAATACCCATAATTCACCAGTCCGACCGATCACCTGCCGTTCTATCGGCGCCTTGGTACGCCAGGAACTATTCAACCGCCCCGGGTTTTCTCTCGCCAGGCCAGCGCGCTGCGTTTTCCGCCAGGCCGCGGATGGCGCGCTCCCAATAGGCCGGATTTTTTGCTTTAATCGTGATGTCATTACAGCTTTCATCGCGTATTTCTATGACCTCGACGCCGTGACTTCCGGGCGTGTAGCTATAGGGCGTATCAGCCGGCACAAAAAATCCATCGCCTTTATGAAGCTGTTCGGTTCCCAGTTTCAGCGACCCACCGGTGATATAGTACAGGCAGTCCGCCTC
>Ga0116229_10007883_pt1 | contig 16712 bp, 12 predicted proteins | sample S1TSphgellanicum_3_FD_87313 | JGI IMG/M metagenome (GOLD analysis project Ga0116229, IMG submission 87313) | Host-associated microbial communities from peat moss isolated from Minnesota, USA - S1T2_Fc - Sphagnum magellanicum MG | ecosystem: Host-associated > Plants > Peat moss > Unclassified...
GGGCCGCACGTCATGAACCTGCTCACGAATCGAGCGGGTTCCCTTCGATATCGAACCGACAAGACTGACGGTTTAACCCTCCATCTCTTCTTTTAAATCCGATATCCCCAACCTTGCCCCTTTTTCAGCAAGCTCCTAGAGTCTTAGTAAGTCATTCCGGCGACCTCCTGTGCGCTCGCGATGCCGCGCTCGCGCACCCGGACAACAAGTTGTCCGGGCCACCCATGACGAGCGCCTGTCGGGCTTACTCCCAAGGCGGGATGAGGAGGTTGCGCGCGAATTCGTCGCGTGGGAGGAAGGGGGCCATGTCCTCCAGCGGCGCCGTGACCATTCGGCCATCGGGCAGCTTTTTGGAGCTGAGCTTGGGTTCGAAGCCTTGCGCGCGATCGAGAATGACTTCACAGAGAATCGGCCCTTCGCTTGCCAGTGCCTCGGCGATCTGCGCGGAGAAATTCTTGCCCTCGATTTTCATTCCGCGCAAACCGTGAGCTTCCGCGATTTTGACGAAGTCGGGAAAGGAAACGCCGCTTTCCGCTCCCTCGCCGATCAGTTTCCCAAAGAAATTCGATTGCGTCGTCCGGATGGAAAGATAGCCGCCGTTGTTCAGGACGAAGATCACGATCTTCAGGCGGTTGTGGGCGACCGTCTGCAATTCCTGGAGGTTCATCATGATGCTGCCGTCGCCGGCCAGACAGATGACGCGCTTGCCGTGGGCGACGGCGGCACCGATGGCAGCCGGTAAATCATAGCCCATCGAGGCGCAGCCCGAATTGCTGAAAAGCCGCTGGCCCTTTTGCAAGGCCGCGGCCTGAAAGGGAACGATGCAGGCGGTCGCATCGCCGCAGACAACGACGTCCTCTTTGCCCAATTGCTGGAAGAGCGTCTCGACAAAATAGTAGGGATTGATTCCCTTTTCCGTGGTGCGCTGGTGAGGAAGAACGGAGGGATAAAGAGCCAGCCGCTCGCGGCACCAGCCAAGCCATTCGGCGTGCTTTTCGGAGGGCGCATGACTTTTCTTCAACTGCCGCATCATTTCTTCGAGGAAGAATTTGGCCTCGCAACAAACGGTGCGGTCCGCCACGGAGATCGGCTTGGCCAGTTCCGCCGGGTCGACATCGACCTGGATTTTATACGCGTGGCGCGCGAACGATTTCCAATTGTAACTGACCTGTCGGATGCACATGCGCGAGCCGAGAATCAAAACGAAGTCGGCGTTCTGGACGGTGAAGTTGCCGACGCGCGTGCCGATGGTTCCCTGCCGTCCGCAATAATAGGGATTGTCCGTGGGCAAAAGATCGGGCGTCCAGGCCGTCGCGATGGGAATCTTGAGCACGTCGGCGATTTCTTCCAGCAAGTCGAGCGCGCCGGCCAGCCGCACGCCGGTGCCGACCAGCAACACGGGCCTCTCCGCCGCACGAATCCGGTCGAGGACATCGCCAACGATGACGTCGACGTCGTTGGGCAAATAAATGGGGCGCGCGGAATCGGGCGTGAATCCCTGCAGCTTCTCCGGATCGATTTGCGCGGACTGGACATCAACGGGGATGTCGAGCCAGCACGGACCGGGGCGGCCGGTGGCGGCGAGATGAAGTGCCTTCTCGAGCTCAAAGCGAATCGTGTTCGGATCGAGAATAATCGCGGCGTATTTGGTCATCTTTTGCACCGCGTGGACGATGTCGATTTCCTGGTCGCCCAACTGGCGCAGCCCCGGCAGATCGTAGGACGCGAGCGACGTCTCCCTTTTCGCCTGGCCGGAAACGACGAGCATGGGAATGGAATCGGTAAACGCGCCGAATACGCCGTTGAGGGCGTTGACCCCACCGGGCCCGGCGGTCACATTGACAAAGCCGACGGTCCCGGTGATGCGCGCGTAGCCCTCGGCGGCCATCGCGCTGGCCTGCTCGTGGTGATTGCACGTGTAGGCAAGCCGCGGTTCGCGGGCGATGGCATCGTTGAGATGCATGGCGCCTCCGCCCGTGACGAGAAACGCATGGCGAACACCATGCCCGACGAGTTTTTGAACGACGTAATCGGCGAGACGCATCATTTACGTGGGGAGCATTCCACATCCCGTCGCAGGAAAAAAGGCTAAAGCCGTCCTACGGGGCCGGGTTGGTTTTATTTTTGGAGATTTCCGCCTGGGCCTGGGGAACATCGGCGACGCCGCTCCTGGCGGCCAGCTTGCCCGCATTCCAGCCGCCGCCCAGGGCCTCGACGAGCAGCACGCTGGTGGTCATGCGATTGGTGCGGATGGTGACGTCGGTAAGTTCGTCGCTGAGTGCGGTCGTCTGGGCGGTGATCACGTTGAGATAATCTTCGGTGCCGGCTTTATATTCGTTGAGATTGATGTCGACCGATTGCTGCGCCGCCTTGACTGCCTCGGCCTGGGCGACGGCCTCGCTCTTCAAAATTTGGAGGCCGGTGAGGTCGTCCTGCACCTGCTGGAAGGCGGTCAGGACCACCTCACGGTAATTGGCCACGGTCGCGTCGTAATTGGCCTGGGCTTCCTGGACTTGCCCATGAATCTTGCCCGCGTCGAAAAGCGTCTGAGCGACGGTCGGCCCGACGGACCAGAGAAAACTGGGCCCGGAAAACAACTGCGAAAACTCAATCGCCTCCAGACCCGAAGTGGCGCTGAGGGTAAGTTGCGGATAATAAGCCGCGACGGCCACGCCGATGGAGGCATTGGCCGAGGCGACCTGACGTTCGGCCTCGGCAATATCGGGCCGGCGCTCCAGCAAGGTGGAGGGCATCCCCACCGGAATGGCGGGTGGAGTCGCGGTCAGGGGCATCTTCTTCAACGCGAAGTTCGGCGCGGGCTTGCCGGTCAAGGTTGCAATCGCATCCTCATAGACTGCGCGCTGGACACCGACATTGATTAACTGCGCCTTGGTCGTTTCGAGCTGGGTTTTGGCTGCGGCGACCGACGCCTGGGAGGCGATGCCGCTCTGGTATTGGTTTGTCGTCAGGTCGAGGAATTTTTGATAATCACTGACCGTCTGCCGCAAAAGCATCTCCTGCGAGTCGAGGCCGCGCAGACTGAAGTAGTCTTGAGCGAGGGTCGCCTGGTACGACAAGCGCATATTTTCGAGATTGGCGAACGAGGCCTGGGCCGTCGCGGTATTGGCCTCGACATTGCGGCGCACACTGCCCCAGATGTCGACCATGTACGACGCTTCCACCGGCAGATCGTAAAGGCTGACATCAGTTGCTCCCACATGCTGCGTATTTCCGCCTGAACTGCCTGCTCCTGCTGCTCCTCCGCCGCCACCACCGCTAGCACTGCTGATCGAGCTGCGGTTGGCTCCGGTCGTGAGACTTTGGGAGGCCTGCGACAGGGTGTAGGCGGGATTGGCCGTGACGGTCGGGAAGAAAGCGGCGCGGGCCACTTTGACGGCAGCGGCGGCTTCGCGGAACTGGGCTTCGGCCTGGAGCACATTTTGATTCGAGATGTTGACCTGGTCTTCCAGGGCGTTGAGTTGAGGGTCGTGATAAATCTCCCACCATTGGCCGCGGATCTCATCGTCCCGGGGCTGGGCGGGTTTCCAATCGCCGACTGCTTTATAGGTGCCGACTGGAGTGGGCGACGTGGGCGTGACGTAGTCGGGCCCGACCGAGCAGGCGGTGAAAAGCAGCGGTAAAGCAAGCGCCCAAGGATTCAAACCTTTCAGGGTTTTAGCCGAGGTAGGAGTAATATTCTGGCACCCCTGCCGGGGTGCGGTCGCTTGAGAACCATTTCCGGTGGTTGAGTCCCGCTCCCGCCGTAGCGGGACGGGACTCAACCACCGGCTAATATGCTGGCAAGCCTCCGGCTTGCGGGCTGACGCAGCCGTAATGTTATTTTGATGCTTTGGCAAAAAGGGCATCTTCATGATCAGGCCTGCTGGCCGAGGGGCAGTCCTTCGGTCTCATTGGTCTCGCGTGTTTTTTGAACTCGAATCCGGAAGCGGTCCATGACGAGATAGACGACCGGCGTGGTGTAAAGGGTGAGCACCTGACTGACGATGAGGCCGCCGATGATCGCGATGCCGAGCGGCCGGCGCAGTTCGCTGCCGGTGCCGGTATCAAAGGCCAGCGGGACGGCGCCGAGCATCGCGGCCATGGTGGTCATGAGAATGGGACGAAAGCGGAGCTGGCAGGCCTCATAAATCGCATCGCGCGAATTCTTCCCTTCATCGCGTTCGGCGGCGAGTGCAAAATCGATCATCATGATGGCGTTTTTCTTCACGATTCCGATCAGGAGAATGACGCCGATCACGGCGATGAGGCTCAGGTCGGTCCCGGTTATCATGAGCGCAAGCACCGCACCAACGCCAGCAGGAGGAAGAGCGGAGATGATGGTGATGGGATGAATATAGCTCTCATATAACATCCCCAGGACGATGTAGACGGCCAGGAGCGCCGCGCCGATGAGGACCGGCTCGTTGGCCAGGGAAGACTGAAAGGCCTGCGCATTGCCCTGGAAGCCGCCGCGGACCGTTTCCGGGAAATTGATTTTCTGTTTTGCGGTGTTGATGGCGTCAACCGCATCACCCAGCGACGCCCCGGGCGCGAGATTGAACGAGAGCGTCACGGCTGAAAAGGGGCCCTGGTGGTTGACCGTCAAAGGCGCGGTCGTGGAGGCATAGTGGGCCAGGGCGCTGAGCGGTACCTGCTGGCCGGCCGATGAGGTCACGTAAATATTGCGAAGGCCGTCCGGATTGAGTTGATATTCGGGGGAAGCCTCCATCACGACGTGGTACTGGTTGAGCGCGGTGTACATGGTCGAGACCTGTCGCTGGCCGAAGGCATCGTAAAGCGTGTTGTCGAGCAGCACGGAGGAGATGCCGAAGCGGCTGGCGGTGTCGCGGTCATATTCCAGCTCCGATTGCAGGCCGAGGTTTTGCTGGTCGCTGTTGACGTCGGTCAGGATGGGAATTTTCTTCAATTGATCGAGTAGCTTAGGTCCCCATTCGTTGACGTCGCTGAACTCATCGCTTTGGAGCGTGTATTGGTAAAGGGCATTGCCCTGGCGGCCGCCGATGGTGAGGTCCTGGGCCGATTGGAGATAAAGCGTCGCGCCGGGAATACGGGCGAGTTTGGGACGCAGATCCTGAATGATCAGATCGGCCGATTGCCTCTGCCCCACCGGCTTGAGGGTGATGAACATGCGGGCGGTATTCAAGCCGCCGCCCCCGCCGGTAAAGCTGGCGATGGAGAGGACGCCGGGCTCGGCGAGGACGATTTTATTCATCTGCTGCAGGCGATGGTTCATCGCGTCAAAGGAGGTGTCCTGATCCGCCACGATCGATCCCATGATGCGTCCCGTATCCTGTTGCGGAAAAAAGCCCTTGGGAATCTGGATGAACAGAAAAATGTTGAGTCCAACGGTAAGAAACAGGACAAGGATCGTGAGAGCCGGATGGCGCAGGACACCCGTCAACGTATATTCATAGGCCGCCAGCATCCGGTCGAAAATATTTTCGGTAAACCGGTAGATCCTTCCGTGTTGTTTTTTCTCGGGCTTTAATATCAGGGCGCACATCATCGGCGTGGTGGTCAGTGAAATGACCATGGAAACGAGAATCGCCACGGCCAGCGTGACGGCGAACTCGCGGAAGAGACGCCCGACAATTCCGCCCATGAGCAGGATCGGGATAAAGACGGCGACGAGCGAAAGACTGATCGAGAGCACGGTGAAGCCGATTTGCTTCGATCCGAGGAGCGCAGCCTCCATGGGCGACAATCCCTTTTCCAAATGTCGCATGATGTTTTCGGTCACGACAATGGCATCATCCACCACAAAGCCGGTCGAGATAGTGAGCGCCATGAGCGAAAGATTATCGAGGCTGTAGCCGGCGAGATACATCACGCCGAAGGTGCCGATGAGCGATACGGGGACGGCCACGCCGGGAATGAGCATCGTCCGAACGTCGCGCAGAAAAACAAATACCACGATGATGACGAGCACGATGGCGATGACCAGGGTCGTCTCGACATCATGCACGGAGGCGCGGATGGTCGTCGTCCGGTCCATGACGACGCCGAGCTTGATGGCCTGGGGAATCGAGTTCTGCAAATCCGGCAACAGCGCGTAGATGCGATCAACCGTGTCAATGATGTTGGCGCCCGGCTGACGGAACACGATGAGCAGCACGGAAGGTTTGCCGTTGGCGTAACCGGCGGTGTGGATATCCTCGACCGAGTCGGTTACATCGGCGATATCGGCGACTCGAACCGGGGCGGAGTTGCGATAGGCGATGATCAGGGGACGGTAATCGACCGCGTTGTAGAGCTGGTCGTTATCGTCGATGGTCCACTTTCGGTTCGCATCCGACAAATGGCCCTTGGGCACATTGGAATTGGCAGCGCCCAGCGCGGTGCGCACGTCCTCCAGGCCAATGCCATATTTATTGAGCGCCATCGGGTTCACCTCCACGCGCACGCCGGGCAGGGAGCTGCCGCCGACGGTCACCTGACCGACGCCGTCCACTTGGGAGAGCTTCTGCGCCAGGATGGTGGAAGCGGCGTCATACATCTGCCCCTTGGTGGCGGTGGCCGAAGTCAACGCGACGATCATCACGGGCGAATCGGCGGGGTTCACTTTCCGGTACGTGGGGTTGCCGGGCAGATTTGCCGGGAGATTGCTGCGCGCGGCATTGATGGCGGCTTCCACGTCACGCGCCGCGGCATCGATGTTGCGGCTGAGATCGAACTGGAGCGTGACGCTGGTCGATCCGAGCGAACTCGACGAGGTCATCTGCGTGACCGCAGCAATGCGGCCGAACTGCCGCTCCAGCGGGGTGGCAATCGACGAAGCGACGATTTCCGGGCTGGCGCCAGGAAGGCTGGCACTGACCGAGATGGTGGGAAAATCGACCTGCGGCAGCGGCGAGACCGGGAGGAGATAAAACGCGAGCGAACCCGACAACGCAATGGCCACCGTCAGCAACGTCGTGGCGATAGGCCGGCGGATGAACGGCTCGGAGATGCTCATGGAGACCTCCGAGACAACCGTTTGTTTGCTTCAACCCTTTCAGGGTTGGTGCCATTAGCTGCATACCCAGGGTAGGCGCTTCGCGCCAACCCTGGGCTGAATGATTCCAACCCCGTTGAGGTTGGTGGAAAGCCGTCAGAGTTTTTCCCCTTGTTCCCGAGTTTGCCGCCCTCCGCAGGAGCTTCTCCTCGTTCCCAAATTTCATTTGGGAATGTCTCTTGTTTTCCGCGAAATTTTATTTCGCGCTGAATCAATCGGATTTTTTCACATCGGGATCGGCAATGAAATTGCCTCAGCAAGTGCGTTCCCAAATAAAATTTGGGAACGATTGAACTTGGGAACGAGGAGGGTTTCTCGGAGATGCTCATGTGGCCTCTGGTTCCGCGTCGGGATCCAATTCGCTTTCGGTCGCGCGCGCCCGCGAAGGCGGAGTCCCGAACATCCATCTTCCGAGGCGATCAAAGCCCAGATAAATCACGGGCGTGGTATACAGGGTAAGCAATTGGCTCACGATCAATCCGCCGACGATGGCGATGCCGAGCGGACGGCGCAACTCCGAACCGGTGCCCGACCCGAGGGCCAGGGGCAAACCGCCGAACATCGCGGCCAGCGTGGTCATGAGAATGGGCCGAAAGCGCAGCAGGCACGCCTGATAGATCGCGTCGAGCGGCGTGTGCCCATGCTCGCGCTCCTGCTCGAGCGCGAAGTCGACCATCATGATCGCGTTCTTCTGCACAATGCCGATGAGCAGGATGATGCCGATCAGCGCGATGACGTTCAGATCGTTATGACATAACATGAGCGCCAGCAGCGCGCCGACCCCCGCCGATGGGAGCGTGGAAAGAATGGTGATGGGATGGATGAAGCTTTCGTAGAGGACGCCGAGGATGATGTAGACCGTGATCATCGCCGCGAGGATGAGGAGCGGCTCGCTGGTCAGCGAAGCCTGGAACGCCTGCGTCTCGCCCTGAAACGCCGCGTCGATGCTCGGCGGCATGTTGAGGTCGCTTTTCGCCTGGTTGATGGCCGTGACCGCATCGCTCAGCGCCACGCCCGGCGCGAGATTGAAGGAAATCGTGACGACCGGAAACTGTCCCTGATGCGAGATGGTCAGCGGCCCGGCTTTCGTCTCCCAATGGGCATAGGCGCTTAACGGGCTGAATCCCATCGTGGCCGAGCCGATTGCGGCCGTTGAGGCTGACGTCGTACCGGTGCTGCTTGTGCTCGAAGCCGTTCCGGTGGCGGAGGTGATGCCGGAAGTTGACGGCGTGATGTAAACATCATTCAGGTTGGACGGGTTTAGCTGGAATTTCGGGTCGACCTCGAGGATCACGTGATACTGGTTCACCTCGGTGAACATGGTGGAAATCTGGCGCTGGCCGAAGGAATCGTAGAGCGTGTTGTCGATGGTCGAGGTGGTCAGCCCGAGCCGCGAGGCCGTGTCGCGATCCAAGGTGAGCGAGGCGCGCAAGCCCGAGTTCTGCTGGTCGCTGGCGACGTCGGCCAACTGCGGAAGCGTCTTGAGCTTGGCCAGCAATTTCGGCACCCAGGTGTTGAGCTCGTCCGCGTTCGGGTCTTCGAGCGTGTATTGATATTGCGTGCGGCTGACCCGGTCGTCCACCGTGAGATCCTGCACCGGCTGCATGTAAAGCATGATGCCGGAGACGGCCGCCAGCTTCGGCTGCAGGCGCGCCATGATCGCGGTCGCGCTGATTTTTCGCACGTCCAGCGGTTTCAAATTGATCTGGATGGTCCCGGAGTTAAGCGTCGTATTGGTCCCATCCACGCCGATGAAGGACGAAAGGCTGTCGACGCCGGGATCATCAAGAATAACCTTCACCAGCGCCTGTTGACGCTCCGCCATGGCGGGAAAGGAAATATCCTGGTCGGCCTCGGAAACGCCCTGGATGAGCCCGGTGTCCTGGATGGGAAAGAGGCCCTTCGGAATCTGGATATAGAGGTAAATCGTGAGCGCCAGCGTCGCCAAGGCGACCAGTAAAATCAGCGGCTGAACGCGGAGAATGACCTTGAGCGTCTCGCCGTAGAACGCAATGATGCCGTCGAAAATATCCTCGGAAAGTTGATAAAGCCGGCCATGGCGGGCCTGGTCGCGCTCTTTGATCAGCCGCGCGGCGAGCATGGGGGTCAGCGTGAGCGAGACCAACGCGGAGACGAGGATGGTGAAGCTTAACGTGATCGCGAATTCGCGAAAGAGACGGCCCACGATGTCGCCCATGAAGAGCAGCGGAATCAGCACGGCGATGAGGGAAATCGTCAGCGCAACGATGGTGAACCCGATCTGCCCCGCGCCCTTGAGCGCCGCCTCCATCGGTTTGTCGCCCTCCTCGATGTAGCGGACGATGTTCTCGATCATGACAATGGCGTCGTCGACCACGAAGCCGGTCGAGATGGTGAGCGCCATCAGCGTGAGGTTGTTGATGCTGAAGCCGAACATGTACATCGCCGCGAAGGTGCCGATGAGCGAGAGCGGCACGGCGACGCCCGCGATGAAGGTGGCGGCGAAGGTGCGCAGGAAGACAAAGATCACGGCGACGACGAGGCCGATGGTGAGCATCAGCTCGAACTGCACGTCCGCGACGGAAGCGCGGATGGTCAGGGTGCGATCGGTGAGAATTTGCATCTTCACCGAGGAGGGAAGCGACTGTTGCAATTTCGGCAGCAGCTTTTTGATGCTGTCGACCACGGAGATGATGTTGGCGCCGGGCTGCCGCTGGATGTTGACGATGATGGCGGGCGTGTTGTTCATCCACGCGGCCTGCTGGTTGTTCTCGGTGTCGTCGATGACGTGGGCGACGTCGGAAAGACGGACCGGCGCGTTGTTGCGGTAGGCCACGACGATGTTGGCGTAATCGGAGCTGGAGAGGAGCTGGTCGTTGGCGCCGATCTGGTAGGTCTGGAGCGGCCCGTTGAAACTGCCCTTGGCCTGATTCGCGTTGGCATCCGAGACTGCCGTGCGGAGGTCCTCCAGATTGATGCCGTAGGCGGAAAGGGCCGTCGGGTTGGCCTGGATGCGCACGGCCGGTTTTTGGCCGCCGACGATGCTGACGAGTCCCACGCCGGTAAGCTGGGAGATTTTCTGCGCCAGCCGCGTATCGGCCAGGTCCTCGACCTGGGGAAGCGGCAGGCTGTCGGAAGTGAGCGCCAGGGTGATGATCGGCGCGTCGGCAGGATTCGTTTTGCTGTAGATCGGCGGATTGGGCAGGTCGGCGGGAAGGTAGGTACCCGAGGCGTTGATCGCCTGCTGCACTTCCTGCTCGGCGATGTCGATATTGAGGCTGAGATTAAATTGCAGCGTGATGACCGAGCTGCCGTCCGAGCTGACCGAGGTCATTTGTTGCAGGCCCGGCACCTGGCCAAACTGGCGCTCGAGCGGGGCCGTGACCGACGAGGCCATGACTTCCGGGCTCGCGCCGGGATAGAAGGTGACGATCTGCATCGTCGGATAATCGACCTCCGGCAACGCGGAGATGGGCAACTGCATATACGCCGTCACACCAGCCAGCAAAATGGCGGCCATCAGCAGGGTGGTCGCAACGGGGCGCAGGATAAACGTCCGGGAAGGACTCATGAACTCCTTTTGTGAAAGATAATACCAAACCTGACGCTTTTTATCAGCGTTCCTAAGCCCCAAAGGGGCGAACCAACTCCAGCCCTGGGAAAACATTCCGCTAAACGCAGAGCCCTGAAGGGGAGGCCAAAATTTCGATCTGCTTTAGAGCGCTCTTTCAGGGCTTGCATTTCGGGAAACGCATACCCAGGGCGCTGCCCTGGGCTAACGTGGGTCGCCCCGTTGGGGCTACGGTCGGGCGCGTTCATGACGAGGCCGAGTTTAGCTGCCCGGGGCGGGTGCGGCGTCAGCGGTTGAGCTACCGGCCGGTTTTTTGCTGTCGTCGCCGTGGGAAACAATGACCTTGGCGCCGTCGGACAATTTGTCGACGCCGTCGATGACGACGACATCGCCCTCCTCCACGCCGCTGGTGATTTCGGCTGTGTCCCCGTCGATGGTGCCAACCGAGATGTTTTTCATGCTGACCGTCGCATTCTTCGGATCGTCATCGTTCACGACGTAAACAAAGGTGCCCTGCGTGCCGTACTGGATGGCCGCGACCGGAATCGTCACGACATCCTTTTTCGTATCGACGGTCAGCCGCGTATTCACGAACTGATTGGGGAAAAGCGCGTTGTCCGTATTCGGGAAGATCGCCTTCAACTTGAGCGTGCCCGTGGTGGGATCGATCTGGTTGTCGGAGGTCAGCAGCGTGCCGGTGGCGAGCTTGTTTTTCTGCGCGCGATCAAACGCCTCGACGGTCAAGGTTTGTCCGGCGTTGAGCTTGGCTTGCACCGCCGGAACGCTGTCTTCCGGGATGGTGAAAATGACGGTAATGGGCTGAAGTTGCGTAATGACGAGCAGCCCGGTGGTCGTGGTTGATTGCACGTAGTTTCCCACGTCGACGAGACGCAATCCGACGCGACCGCTGATCGGCGATGTGATGTTGCAGTAAGTGATGTTGAGCTTGGTCGCGTCAATCAAGGCCTGGTCGCTATCAACCGTGCCCTGGTCCTGCTTCACCAGCGATTGCTGCGTGGCCAGTGTTTGTTGGGGAATGGAGTCCTGCTTCCAAAGGGTTTCGTAGCGCTGCAAATCGATGTTCGCATTATCGAGCAGCGCCTGGTCGTGCTCCTTTTGCGCGACGTACTGCGCCAACTGCGCGTCGTACGGGCGGGTGTCAATCTGCAGCAGGGGATCGCCCTCCTTGACCATCTGACCTTCCGTAAAGTCGATCTTCATGATCTGCCCGTTGACGCGGCTTTGGATCGTGTCCGTATTGAGCGGCGTCACGGAACCGAGCCCGACCAGATAGACGTCGATATCGGCCTTGGTCGCTGTCGCGGGCACGATGCGGATTTTGTCGCTCGCGCCGCCATGTTTGCCGCCTTTGGTCATTGTCGCAGCCGCCGTGGCCTGACTTTTCTTCAGAAAGGCCGGCAGATAACCCGGGAAGTAAAAGTAAACCCCGGCGGCAATCGCGGCCAATACGATGAGGAAAAGCAAGAGGGATGTCCAGGGCCCCACGCCGGACCGGCGTTTTGCCGGGGGCGCTGTCGTCACCCGGGGCGTGGCCGGCGTCCCATTGGTATGGGGCGCAACTGTGGGCGCACGGAGAGGCTTTGGCTGGATGACTTCTTTTGCCATATATAGTTCTTCAAACGATCAGCAAAACACCATCCGGCAGTGTACTACTTGGACCCGTCGCTCGGCGAGCTTTGATCGAGGAGCAGCAAGGCCGCCAGTTTTTTTCGTTTTTCGGCGATGGCTGCTTCATAAGCCTCTCGATGATCGGGGGTTAACTGCAAAGCGATCTGGTGGTGATAGTCGTCGAGCGTCGACATCATATCCAAGCTGAACTGATGGCGAACCTGGTAGATGTGCTGGGCCATCTCTTTAACAGTCGGTTGAATTCGGTTCAGTTCGTCGGGCGTCAGGTGATATTCCTCGGCATACTTTTTATTGATACGCGCGACGAAAGCATCCGGATCGTTCGTCCGGCTCATGAATGACGTCAATGACGTGTCGGTCATCCTCCACGCCACAAATCCTCCGGCCAGTGCGCCTATCAGGAAAACCCCGACAAATTCCGCAACGATCTTACGAGTGGGACGCATGGCCATGGCCAAGTCTCTCACGAGACTTGAATATTTTCCATCTGAACAAGACCGTTCACCCCCGGCTCAAAATCGCCGTTTTTATCGCCCCCATTCAAGCTGAATGTCACCCCCACCGCAATCACGAGCGCGGCGAAGGAGGCAAGCAGCGCCCGCCAGCCGATGCGCTCGAACTCCTCCTGCAAGTGTCTTTCCGCCCGCAGACGAGCGAGGGTGCTGGTGACAAAACCGTACGGTGGCGTCTCGTCCCCGATAAAAGTGGGGAGGCTGCGGCGAAGCAGGTGCAGCCATTTCTCATCTTCTTTGCTATTCATTTTCTTTCCTCGAGTTTGTTGATCATCTGACGAAGCTGGGGGCGAACACGGAAGAGGCGCATCTTGATCTTGGAGATGCTCCAGCCCGTTAATTCCGAGATTTCCTGCAAAGATCGGCCTTCCAAGTCGACCATTAAAATCAAGCTGCGATCCTCCGGGGAAAGGGCGGCCAGAATTTTGTCCACCAGGTCACGCGCGGCGATCGCATCTCCGGCATCGCGCGTACTGCCGGTCATCCATTCGGCCTCAAAGAGATCCGAGTCTTCCGGGGTCAAATCGGCCTGGCGCACCTCGGGCCGGATTTTCTGGGCGCGCAACCGATCCAGGCAGGTTGTTAGCGCAAGCCGCGAAACCCAGTGCGAGAGGGGGGCGTCACCTTTGAACTGATGCAACTTGGAAAATGTCTTCATCAGGATCTCCTGAACCAAGTCTTTTTCATCATCCCGGCGTGGGAGGTGGGTGCGGACGATTTTTGAAATAAGCGGGTAGAGATGCTCGATAAGCTCTGCCGCGGCTGCTTCATCACCTTTTTTCCAGCGCTGCAGCCAGCTTTCAACGTCCTTCGCTTCGTCCATCGTCCCACAACCTTAGCGAACGCCAGCGGCATGCAATAATTGATTTGAGCAGGAATCATAACTATTCTCATTCCTTAAGACGGTACAGGGACAAAAAAGTCACTTGTTATACGCGGCAATTTTTGTCCATATTGCTAATGCGGCTTTCGCAAGTAGCGTAGTATCATGACCCGAACGCGAATCGTCCTTTTCCTCTTGTGCTGTTTTTCACTTCCCCTCTTTAAGCTCAATGCCGATCCCCTTGCGATAGGCGCGCCCGCCCCCCAGGTCAGCGCGGTCGACCAGGAGGGCAAGCCGATCCAGTTCGCGGATGTTTACGCGAAGGGAATCACGCTGGTCTATTTCTACCCGAAGGCGGGCACTTCGGGCTGCACGGCCGAAGCCTGTTCGCTGCGTGATTCCTATGCGCAATTACATGCGAAAGGATTGCAAATCATCGGCGTCAGCCGCGACACGACCGATGCCCAGAAACATTTTCAGGACCAATACAGCCTGCCCTTTACGCTGGTGGCGGACACGGATGGCAAAGTCGCCGAGGCGTTTGGCGTGCCGATGATGCTGCATGGGCTAATCCCCCTCGCCACGCGGCAATCGTTTATCGTCAAGGATGACAAGATTGCGTGGAACTCGCTTCACGCCCAGACCAGCGGCAGCGCGGCCGAGGTGCAGAAGGCGCTGGAGGGGTTGAAGTAGGCCCTCCAAAACACCGGCGCAAGGGCCTGCGCCGGCTACCTTTTAAGTACGGCGTCTTTCTATTCCTCGTCGGTGTCGGCATCGGAGCGCTTTTTGCCGCGGAGCTTGGCTTCGATGAAGGCGTTGAGGTCGCCGTCCATGACGGCCTGGACGTCGCTGGTCTGCTCGCCGGTGCGGAGGTCCTTGACCATTTGGTAGGGCTGGAAGACGTAGGAGCGAATCTGGCGCCCCCAGCCGATCTCGCCCTTCTCGCCGTAGTGCTTCTCCATCTCGGCGCGCTTTTTGTCGAGCTCGAGTTCGTAGAGGCGGGCCTTGAGGACGTTCATGGCCGAGGCGCGGTTCTTGATCTGCGAGCGCTCGTTCTGGCAGGTGACGACGAGGCCGCTCGGGATGTGGGTGATGCGCACGGCGGAGTCGGTGGTGTTGACGCCCTGCCCGCCGGGACCGCCGGAGCGGTAGACGTCGACGCGAATGTCTTTTTCCTCGACCTTGATGTCGATGCTGTCGTCGACTTCGGCAATGACGTCGAGCGAGGCGAACGAGGTCTGGCGTTTGCCCGCCGAGTTGAAAGGCGAGATGCGCACGAGCCGGTGGACGCCGTGCTCGGCCTTGAGGCGGCCATAGGCGTACTCGCCCTTGACCTGGAGCGTGGCCGAGCTGATGCCGGCTTCCTCGCCGGGCTGGATGTCGAGCATCTCGGTCTTGTAGCCCGACTTTTCGGCAAAGCGCTGGTACATGCGCAGGAGCATGTTGGCCCAGTCGCAGGCTTCGGTGCCGCCCGCGCCGGAGTGGAGCGTGATGATGGCGTTGTTGCGATCCATCGGTCCGCCGAGGAGCACGCGCATTTCGACGGCATCGAGGGACTTGGCCACGGCGTCGAACTCGGCCTGGAAATCCTTGATCGCCGCATCGCTGGCGTCTTCGAGGGTCAATTCCTTGAGCGTCTTGAGGTCGGCGATCTTTTGCTCGAGGTCCTTCAGCGGATCGAGTTTCCCGCGGATCGCGTTGGCTTCGCCAATGACTTTCTGCGCGGCCTGGGCGTTGTCCCAAAACTTGTCGTCGGCCATTTTGGCCTCGAGATCGGCGAGCTGGGCCTTTAGCGCGGGCAGGTCAAAGAAACCTCCGGAGCTGCGCGAGGCGCGTTTCGAGGTCGCTGACGTCGGAAAGAGGAATCGTGGCCATTCCATGAACTTAGCGAAAGCTCGGAGGAGTTAACAGGGAGAATTTGAGACTTCTAAGAAAACAGACCGAGCTGATCCTTCGACAAGCTCGGGATGACAAATGCTATTCGCCGGGGCGCGTTTCGGCAGTCGGGGCCTGGATTAGCTGGACGAAATCCCGAAATTCCTTTTCCCCGAGTTCGGACACGGCGAGATAGCTCATGCCCGACTTGGTCCAGCCGAGGACGTGATAGCCGTTTTGATTATAGAGACGGCCAGAAAGAGACTCGGTGTCCGACGGCCAGATGAACAAGTTGATATAGTGTTTCCGGCGCTGATAAATGATGGCGGCGACGTTGCGGTGATCCAAAACGTCGAGCCGGCCGCCGATGAGCGGATAGCCGGATGAGGCGAGGTCGACTATCCAGATGATCGCTAATTTAAGCTCACCGCAGGCGGAAGCGTCTTCCGTTGACGCGCAGGCTGAAATCGTGACTTCGCCCGAACTCGCCGCGCAAGGCCAACAATTTTTCGCGATGAGCTGCTCCGAATGTCACGGCGATGACGCGCATGGCGACGAAGGGCCGGACCTGCATCATCTGGCGATCAGCAACGCGCGGACCGCGCAGACAATCACAGGCGGAATCAAAGGCGAGATGCCCGCCTTCGCGAAGAAGTATAATAACGCGCAGATCGCGGCGTTGGCGAGCTTCCTCCGGACCCTGCGGTAAAGCGCAAGGCCGAACCGGGCACCCTCAGGCGAGAAGCATCATGCTCGGTCAGGCTTCATCCAATATTATTCGCATCACTTTAAGCAAGGTTCCCGCCGAGTAGGGCTTGGTCAGGAAATGTTTGATGTCGAGACCGGAGACTTTATCGATTTCGCCGTTTGCATTCAGACCGCTTGCCGCAATGATTTTGATCGCCGGATTGATTCTTGTCAGGGCGCGAATGACTGCCCCGCCGTCCATAATCGGCATCGATATATCGGTCAGAACAACCGCGATTTCATCCTTGTGCTGGACGTAAACGGCGACTGCTTCCGCTCCATCGGTGGCCGTCAAAACGCGGTAGCCGAAAGCCTGCAAGGTCTGACTCGTGACGGTGAGGATGGAAGCTTCATCATCAACCACCAAAACCGTCTCACCTTTTCCCCGGGGCACGCTGACTTGCTGGGTAAACAGCTTTTGCGCTTCGGTGGAAAGTTCCATCGCAGGCAGGTAGACTTTGAAAGTTGTACCTTTGCCCGACTCACTATAGACATCGATGATGCCATGGTGACTCTTGACGATGGCCATGACCGTCGATA